>AUXO010019061.1_pt1 | contig 31929 bp, 32 predicted proteins | sample 768731 | NCBI WGS metagenome assembly AUXO01 (sample SAMN02715735, study PRJNA202380) | gut metagenome | biome: sheep rumen | host: Ovis aries | place: New Zealand: Palmerston North
TAAAACATTCGCTTTCTTACATAATAAAAATAATTACTCATATTCACCACCTAATAAAAAGGCCCGATCTATATAACAGAACAGGCCTTCTTTTTTATTACCATTTTATTCTCGCATGAGCAGTATATACAACTTTTGTTCGGCTAGTTACACTTTTGGATTTAACCGTAGTCAACGGACATTTTGACATTACATTAGTATAACTGCCGTTCATTCCAAATGAAGCAGTTGCTGCAGTTGCTGCATCAATAGCATACGCCCTCCAATAACCATCATGTCCAACCAAAAAAGACTGCTCGACCACTCTCATAGATAAATAAATTTTTCCACTATTCGTATCAATAATCTTTGTGAAAACATCTCCAAGATAACAAGTATAATCGTGAGTCCCTGCCATTGTTGGCACAGCCATTGATGATAACATCAGGCAAGTTGTTAATACTGTGCAAAGCACTCGTTTGATTTTCTTCATAAAATCAAATCCTCCTATTTTTCATATTTTCGTCCCTTTTTCTGCGCAAAAAACCAGACAACCGAGATTATACACCCCCCCCCAATTATTTATGTCAACATTTTTTCGCTATTTAAATCATTTTTTTTGAAAAAAATTATATTTTCTTTTCTGAATAGTCCAGCCACAAGCAAGCAAAGAAGATTAGTAAAACCAGTGCCACCATAATAATCATAATCGGTGGAATCATCTTCTGGATGGTCACCGTGGTCTTTTTGGCCACCTCGATTACCTGACTGGTGGCATCCGGTACCCGAATGGAAACCCGATCCTTTTTGGTTTGTGTAAAATCAAAGACCAAGGGCTTTCCCCGTTTATTACTTCTCCAAAGAGACATCGCCATTAGGGCAACATAAGTAGCGGTATTACTGGCCTTGTTGCTTCCCTGCTTGGAATAAAGATAGCAAAAACTGCCATTGTCATTCTGATAAGCAAGTAGGGCCTGATAGGCCTTAATGAAATCAAAGTTCCTATGATTGCTTGCAATCATAGCAAGAATCACCCAAGCGAGACTTTCGGAATTACGATTCCCATCTAGATCATCAAACTCCAAAGCTAAATCCGCCTGAGAAAGCAAGGCGTTCACGGATGCTGCAATCCCTGTGTTTAAGGCATCCTCAGTAACTTCAGAAGTAGAGAGGTCTTTGCCATAGATTTCTCGATAGGCAGTAAGACCAAGGACAGCCTGGGCGGTAAGACTCACATCCACCGCTTCCGTATTGTCACTGTTGTAGCTTCCATCCGGCATAGCCTGGGAAATAACACGAATGGCATAGTGATCTGCCAACTCTCGATAATGCCAATACCCCACCAAGGTAGCGTCGATAACATCCTCAATGCTTGCTTCCTGACCGGTTTCCTCTATCAGGAAATTTCCTGCTGCCACCTCTCGGTCTGTCTTTTGGGCATTGGCTTCTAAACTGGTAACCGCAAGCAGGGCCCAAACCTCTGAACGAATTCCTTCCTTGGCAACCTCTTCCACGTCTCTTAAACCATCTAGCAGGTTATAGCCATGGAACATTCCATCAGTGGAACCGGTTCCTCCCATCACCGATAGGGACTGGGTGGAAAGAATCAACTTAGAATAGTCCATGGAACTTGAAAATTCCCCATTCTTATCCTTGATTTTTTGCAAAATGTTATTATGAAAATAACTTAGATAATTGCTTGGGGCACTGTAGCCTGCCATACCATAAGAAATAATGGACCACTGGGTAGAATACCCCGGGTTATTGTCAGCGGACAGTAAATAAATAGCCGCTTCTTTGGCAGACTTGCTAAGTCCCAGTTCCTTTACCTTTTTAATTGTATTGTTCGTTTTCTCCTCAGTAGCGGTGGCTAGCTCACTTTTCTTTTCAGAAACATCCGCCGCATAGGTCAGAGTAGAAAAACCGGAGCCGGTACACGTCATCATGCCTGCAAGCAGGATGGCGGCCCATCTCGTAATCTTTCTCATCTGATTCTCCCTTCCTTTTATTCAGATCCAACTACTTTTTCTTCTTTTTCTTTCTTACACTGTAGCCAAAGCTTCCCAACTTCTTCCCTAAATCATAGTATTCCCCATGGGAATAAACGATTGGCTTTGCCAATGACAGATCAAATTTCTTATGTTCATCCAGATAGGCTTCCTCTGCATGAACCGCAAGGACATCTGCCACAAACATATGGTGGCTGCCTAACTCCTTGACTTCCCTTACCCTGCACTCAATGTTTACCGGGCTTTCCTTAATCAAAGGCGCTTTAATAAGGTCCGCCTTCTCTTTGGTCAAATGACAGGTCTCAAACTTGTCCTGATCCCGTCCGGATACTACTCCACAAAAGTCTGTTGCAAACACCAAATCCTTGGTGGTCAGGTTAATTACAAATTCGCCACTTTCCTTTATCATAGAATAGCTATAGCGGGAAGGTCTCACAGAAATACTCACCATAGGTGGATTGGTACACACCGTACCTGCCCAGGCCACGGTAAAGACATTTTCAGAGCCATCCAAGCCCCGTGCTGTTATTAAAACTACCGGAAGGGGATAAAGCATATTCCCCGGTTTCCACGACTGCTTTGCCATAGTCACTCCTTTTTCTTAGTTTAATGCGTCTAATGCCTGAGCAAGATCGTCGATTAAGTCCTGCTTGTCCTCAAGACCACAAGACATACGAATCAAACCAGCTGGGATTCCTGCATCCTTTAACTGCTCATCGGTAAGCTGTCTATGGGTAGAGGTCGCAGGGTTTAAGCAACAGGTTCTTGCATCTGCTACATGGGTCTCGATTGCTCCAAGCTTTAAGTGCTTCATAAAGGTCTCAGCAGCCTTACGTCCACCCTTTAACTCAAAGGAAACGACACCACATCCACCCTTAGGAAGATACTTCTGAGCAAGATCATAGAACTTATTAGACTTTAAGCCAGGATAACTAACAAATTCAACCTCAGGTCTGGTCTCTAAGAACTCAGCTACTGCCTGACCATTTTCTACGTGACGGGCCATACGAACGGAAATCGACTCAAGACCAAGGTTTAGGATAAATGCGTTGATTGGTGACTGAACCGAACCGAAGTCACGCATTAACTGAGCGGTTGCCTTTGTAATAAATGCACCTTCCTTGCCAAACTTCTCAGCATAGGTAATTCCATGATAAGAATCATCTGGTGTGCAAAGTCCGGGGAACTTGTCTGCATGTGCCATCCAGTCAAACTTACCGGAATCTACGATGACACCACCTATGGTTGAACCGTGACCATCAATATACTTGGTGGTAGAATGAGTTACAATATCTGCTCCCCACTCAATTGGTCTACAATTTACAGGAGTTGGGAAGGTATTATCTACGATCAAAGGTACTCCATGCTTATGAGCTGCCTTGGCAAACTTCTCAATATCTAATACGGTAAGCGCTGGATTTGCAATGGTCTCACCAAATACTAACTTGGTATTGTCCTGAAATGCTGCGTCTAATTCTTCCTCTGAAGCATCCGGTGCCACGAAGGTTACGGTGATTCCCATCTTCTTCATAGTTACTGCAATCAGATTAAAGGTTCCACCATAGATAGAAGAAGATGCCACAATATGATCGCCGCACTCGCAAATATTAAACATAGCAAAGAAGTTTGCAGCCTGACCAGAACCGGTAAGCATAGCCGCACTTCCTCCCTCTAACTCACAGATCTTTGCTGCTACCATGTCACAGGTAGGATTCTGTAATCTACTATAGAAATAACCAGATGCCTCTAAATCAAAAAGGGCACCCATGTCCTCGCTGGTATCATACTTAAAGGTGGTAGACTGAATAATAGGAATCTGTCTTGGCTCACCATTTCCAGGGGTATAACCTCCCTGCACACATTTGGTATCAAATCTAAAATCACTCATTTTATGTCCTCCTTATTAAAACCCGATTGGGTTACTCGGAGTTATTATAAGCGTAATACCCGAGCATTTCAACCGGTTTTTCTTCTTACTTTGTCATAGTTAAAAACTATTTCACCAGTCTTCATTCAAATGATTTATTCTTCCGGCAAATCCTCGTAAAAGACCTCCTTTTGAATTTCCTCTTCCACTTCCCTTTGCTGGAGCCAACCGGTCTTTGTAATGGCCTGCCCATACCCAGATAAGGCCGCAAATGGTGCGAAGATTTTAGCCCGATCCGCCACCGGCATGGGCGGATGTTTTTTTAAATCCCGATCTGGTCTTGGATATTCTAAATCAATCAAATCATCATAACGATGGCTCGTTTTTACCGTCATGCCTTATGTCCTCCAATCTGACCATTACGCTCTATGGTGGTAGCCCCCTTCTCCAAATTAGTCCCCTTTAAGATGGCGTTCTTTCCAAACTTCTTTTGGATTTCCAGCATGGTCTTTTGTAACTTCTTTTCCTTCTCCCTCTCTTTCGGATCCGTAAACAAATCAAATTGTTCAAAGGAATTTTGGGAAAGTTTATTGGCATTTATGGTGATTCTTCGGATCCTTAACTTTGGATTTACGATTTCATCATATGCCTGAAGAAACGCCTCCCGGATTTTTTTCGTAGAGTCCGTGACTCCTCCCAGATTTACGGTTTTGCCCGTAGGCTTTGGAACCGCCCTTCCATAATGATCAAAGACCACCGGACCCTGATAGGAACCATCATCCACGTTGCATCTGTCATAACCAATATATAAGGAAAAACTGGTGGACTTATAATGTTTATCCACCATGTCAAGCACCAAAAGCTCCGTCATTTCCGAAACAATTACCCTGGCCTTTTGTGTGTCATAAGGTTCTTTCAATACCTGCCCCGAAGACAGGCTGTTGGATTCCGGCCGGTAATTTTTAATATCCTTTATGGTACAAGGCTCATACCCCCAGGCATGGTCAATAAGAAATTCTGCATCTACTCCAAACAAACGATAAAACAAGTCTTCATCCTTTAAGGAAATCCTTGCCACATCCCCCATGGTTTCCATTCCACTGGCAATCAGCTTTCTTGCAATTCCAGGTCCCACTCTCCAAAAATCCGTCATTGGCTTGTGATCCCAAAGCGTTTGCCGATAAGACTTTACCGTAAGTTCTGCAATTCTTACCCCATCTTGATCTGCCGGAACATGCTTTGCCACAATATCCATGGCAATTTTTGCCAAGTAAAGATTGGGTCCTATTCCTGCCGTGGCCGTCACTCCGGTTTTTTCTAAGACCTCACGGATCATTTTGGCGGTAAGCTGGTGGGCAGTCATCCCATAAAGTCCCAAATAATGAGTCACATCCAAAAAGCATTCATCAATACTATACACATGTATGTCCTCGGCACTGATATATTTCAAATAGGTTTCATAAACCATAGTGGAAATCTCAAGATACATAGCCATTCGCGGTTTTGCAATCACCAAGGGAATCTCGATTCCATTGTACTGCTTCAGGTCCTTTAAGACCTTCCTTACCTCAAACAACCTTGCCCTTCCCGAAATTCCAAATGCTTTTAAGGCAGGCGAAACAGCCAGACAGATGGTTTTATCTGTCCGGCTTTCATCCGCTACCACCAAGTAAGCCTTTAGGGGATCTAACCCCCTGTCCACACATTCTACCGAAGCATAAAAGGACTTTAAATCAATGGCCACATAGGTTGACTCTTTCTTTTTTTTACTCTCATTTGCTTGATTCATATCTTCATCTTAAAACAGAAACATCATCGGCATAATTTCCCGAATCTTGTGACTCTCATATCCATTCATATTTTCTAGGATTACTTGCCCCTCCGGCATCAGTTCCGCCAGAACCTGCCTGCAAATTCCGCAAGGATAGCAAGGGGTTTTTCTGGTATTCACTATGGCAATCGCCACAAAATCCCGATGTCCATGGGCCATGGCGTTACTCACTGCGCTTCGTTCCGCACAAATCCCCGCCGGATAGGAGGCGTTTTCAATATTTGCTCCCAAATAAATGCTTCCATCCCGGCAAAGAATCGCTGCTCCCACCGCATAGTTTGAATAAGGACTATAAGACAACTTCAGTGCTTCCCTTGCATGTTCCAACAGTTCCAAACTCTTTTTTTCATCCATAGTCCATCCTCCTTTTATTTTCCCTGAATCCAATCAAAAGTTTCTATGATATTTTCCCTTTGGAAAAATGGTACGTCTGCATGATCCCAGCCTTCTTTTAATCTTAATTCAACTTTTTCTTCTCCCCCAATGGCCTTCATGGTTCCATACATTGCCACAGACTGTTCATAGGACACCAGTCCATCCTTGGTTCCATGCACCAAAAGGGTTCTTGGCATCTTGTCACTTACATGGAGAGCCGGATTTGATAAAAGCATGTCTTGGTAGGCCTTGGGATTTTCATCAATATCTCCAAAGAAATTCCGATACTGCCAAGCTTCTAGTCTTTTTCCAATCAAGTAATTGAAACATCCAAACCAAAGAATGAGATTCTTTACCAAGGCTTCATCTTTTTCCACATATTCTTTTAGGTAATCATCCCCTGCACTTAAACAGGCAAGCCCCGCCAAATGAGCTCCCGCAGATCCACCTAAAATAGTAATCTCCTCGGCATCTATTCCCAGTTCTTCTGCATGTTCTTTCAAGTATTTGATTGCTTTTCTAATCTGCACGACCGGAAGGGGATAATGGCCCTGCGGTGCTAAGGTATAGCCCAAGGAAATCACCACAAATCCTCTCTCTAGTCCATAAAGGAAAGGCTGAAATTCCACCGAACTTTTCTGACCAAAAAACCAGGCTCCCCCATGTACTTCGATAAAGACAGGTGCCTTCTCAGCCTGGTTTTCCGGAAAGTAGAGATCCATTTTAGCATCCTTCTCTTCCGAGTAGGCTACATCTAGCATCTTACGAATTCCTTTGGCCGCCTCTTTGGGCATATGAGGAATCATATTTACTGCATCTATAATATCTTCTCTTCCACCCCAACGTTCTCTTGTTTCTTTTACTGCCTGCGCAATCTCTTTGCCGTAATCAAGTTTCATATCTGTCTCCTTATGTTTCACTTCATGATTTTATTATAACATTGATTGGCAAAATTAGTATCACTATTCTTAGTGACTACACCACGATCCCCCGGCTGCCCAACGCCATAAAAAAAGACATCCCCCAAAGGGCATATCTCTTCTCTACAACCATTCAATATCTTCTTTTTCTTCCTTCTTGTTTTCGCTAGGAGTTAAAATCCGATCCAACTCTGCTTGCATGATTGCATTAGTATCCCGTTTATAACCCTTTGTTTTTTTAAAGCCCTGACAATGGTCCATGGCTTCCTCCTTAGCAAGTTCATAAAACTTATTAAGATTACGGATTTCCAATAGGCGAATAAGAATCAAAGCCACGCAGCTTAGTTCTATAACAAATCGTAAAAAGGCCTTCTGTTCTCCACGAATAATATAAAACACAATATTATTAATATAATAGGTTCTGATTACCGCTATGACAACCATAAGGAGTGAGATAAAACCATAGATGACAACTCCCAGCCAATGATCTAGGACAATTAAAAGAAGGCCTACAAAAGAAAGGATAACCTTTAAGCAAAAAAAGAAATCGTATTCACTCACAATAATTCTTTCAGAAGGAATGAGAATGAGCCTATAGATATCTATCAACAAAAAAATCGCCGGTAAAATCAAAAAAGTCATCACCTTTTTTTCAACAGAGGATACTGCTTTAAATAAAAATCAATAAATTTTTCACCCTTAAGATGTTTATAGGTTTCACTGTAATCTCGTATCATTTCATACACTCCCCAATTTCCTCAAGATTCTTTTCCGGTTCAAGCCACAACTTTTGCCTTTTCCCTGACTCAATAATAAGAAGAGCCGGCACCCGGCTAACACCATATTGATCTAGCAGGTTGTACATTTCTTCACTCTTTGAACCTTGACGGTCCAAGGAGGTATTGTAGGTTACAAAGGTTATCCGGTGCTTTCTTAAAACCGGACTTAATTGTTCTTCAAAACCCAAACAGGTTGGACAATCTTCCCGCCTAATATATACAAACGTTTTTTTCTTTGATTTTAAAGATTCTTTTAATTCTTCCAAGGACAAACTTTCATAAGTATCCCGACTCCTGTTGTCCGTATGTGCCTCCTCTAAGCGTAACTTAAGAAAAAACACCAAGCCCAAAACAAAAACAAAAGAAAGTAAAAGAATCCTACTAATCTGCTTTTTCATTATTTTTCTAACCTAAAAGCACATCTAGCACCATCATCAAAGAAAATCCAATGCCGAAGCAAATGGTTCCTGCGTTACTGTGTTCGCCGCTAGACATCTCCGGGATTAATTCTTCTACTACCACATACATCATGGCTCCTGCAGCGAAACTCAAGAAATATGGGAGGCCCAAAGTTACCGCACCCGCTGCAAGAATTGTAAGGATTGTCCCAATAGGTTCCACAATTCCTGAAAGGGTTCCCATAAGGAAGGCCTTCGTTTTACTCATGCCTTCCGCACGAAGGGGCATAGAAATAATGGCACCTTCCGGGAAATTCTGAATAGCGATACCAATGGAAAGAGCCATGGCAGCACCAATAGAAAGTTCCGGATTTTTAGCTGCAAGACCGGCAAAAACCACGCCTACCGCCATACCCTCTGGAATATTATGGATGGTAACTGCAAGCACCATCATAGAAGTCTTGCGAAGATGGTGGTTGGAAAGCCCCTCCGCCTTGTCGGCATAAAGGTGAATATGTGGGACTAAGCTATCAATCAAAAGTAAAAAACCAATGCCCAGCCAAAAACCAATGACCGCCGGAAACACGGAATTTTCCATGCCATTATCCTTAGCAATCTGCATGGAGGGAATCAAAAGACTCCAGATCGCTGCTGCCACCATTACACCAGAGGCAAAACCCTGAAGGGATTTTTGCACCTTATCATGCATCTTGTCTTTCATAAAAACTACCATCATAGAACCCAAGGTGGTCCCAAGAAATGGTACTAAAATACCAAAAATCACACTTTTTGTAAGCATATTAAACATCCTCTTCCTCATCGAACACATCAACAATATAAGACCTTGTTGGCGTTTCGGAAATTTCAAGACGTAAAACCATCCAACCTCGAACCTTTAACTCTTCCCCGATTTTCAAACGGAAAAACTCGCCAATATTTTCCAGAGTAGGATTAATCACATCAAAAGGACGAATTTCATTCAAATACTTATCCTGATAATCATTTAAAATGGTTTCTACCGTCTGCTCTACGATGGAGAACTGTACAAACTCATCAACCACTTTTAGGACATCCAGCTGAAGTTCCCAAGTGTGGGGATGAATCCGTCCCATCTTCCCATCAATCAGGATGGAATGATCCGCATTCAAGTAGAACTTGTATTTATATCTGCTGTGTTTCATAATCTCATCCGTCTCCTTTATTCTACCACAGTTTTTTATTCTTTCAAGACAAAAGTTAGTTATATCTAACTTTATTCTTTCTTCTGACTCTTTTTAACATACTTATTATGCATATAACAAGAAAAAGGCAAGCACTTATCCCTGAGATTCCTGCAGATTCTTTGAAATAACTAGGAAGGTATTTCAATGTCAGCTTGTGGCTACCGGTGGAAATTCCTTCTACACCTAGGAAACAGCCTAACATTTTCTTAGGTTCAACCGGCTTTCCATCTACCATCATCTTCCAGTTCTTGCTGTAAGGAATCGTGGTCATAAGCACCTGATCCTCATTGAACTCAACCTGCATTTGAATAAGGTTCTCTTTTTCTATCGTAATATGATTATTTTGTCTTTGAATTTCCTCAGTGATTTTCCTTAAGGCCGAGGTGTCCTCGCTGTAAAATAAGGGTTCTCCAAAATCTCCCGACCCCATCTTTAGGGAAATTTCAATATCAAGGCTTGTGCCTGCATCAAAGGAACCAAGACAAACTACTTCCTTCTCAAAATCACCTAAAACACTGCCCCTGCTTTCACCATTGACTTTTAAGCCTACTTCCTGGCTGGAAGAACTAGGAAGGAAAAGATAAAGTGTCTTGGTATTAGGTACCTGTAGGAGGTAATGAATCACACCATTTCCATCTTTTTCAAAGAACGAATGGCCTTGGTAAAGAGTTTCCTTGCATCCGTCCAAAACCCTGGAATCATACGAAACCTTTTGGTAAACCGCATCCTTATGGTTGGTCAGGGAGGTAAGTAACTTGTTTTGCCGTTCAAACACATTGTCCTTGGTGGATAGCAGGTCCTCTTGTAAAAGATCTTTCTCAGAGGCAAAGGCCAAGGGAAGAACAAACTCATTTTCATAGAGCGTGATTTGATCTGTCTGACCAATTTGGGTGTAGGCAGAATCTAGTGGTTCCCTGGATAAAACATATTTCACTCCTAAAAAAGAGTTGATTCCCACGGTGTTTCCCCGACCATACATCAAGTAATATGGGCCATATTTGTTGTAACCCAGATTATTTAAAAATTCCATCGGCTCTGCTTCCTGGGTGGAACTAAAATGATTCACTCCATGATAACCTAAGAGCATGGAGTCATTCAAAGAATAGTAAAAGGTCTTTTCCATACGATAAAAGGTATCCGGCGTTTCCCTTTGAGCCAGGTAATCCATCACCGGCTCCAGTTCTTCCACGTAGCCCTCAATACTGTTATCCGCATAGGAATTGTATTGGAGGTAGGCAAAGCCACAGGTATAGGCATTTCCAAGGGATAAGACTAAAATTAAAATTTCCACTAGGGGTTTTAAAAGATCCTCTAAGTGTTTTCTGCGATACAAAAGATACGAAGTTCCACTTAAAAGTAAAACATCAAAAATAGCATATTTCAAATTGTCCAAATCCCAGAACATGTAATTACTAAAGATTGATCCGGAAACCAAAAGCAAAAGGACCACGATCATCTTCCATTCCTTGGTATAGCCCTCCAGCTTTTGAAAGGCTTCCTGAGATAGAAGTAACAGAAAGAAACAAACCACAAACGCATAACGATGAGGAAAGAGGTTGGTTTTAGAAAAACCATGCCAGATCGTGTCCAGGGTTTCAAAATAAAGAGAAAGAAACAGAATCACAAGCATAAGGGCAGATAAGATTTTTTTCTTCCACTTAATTTTGCTATTTAAGAAAAAAGCACACAAAAAATAAAGACCAATGACACCAATAAAAACATTTGGCAGGTCGCTAAATTCTGTGTTTAACTGGTTTCCTCCGGTAAAGAACTTAGCAATCCCATTTAATAAGGGGTAGTTGGTATTTAAATTTACAGAAAAGGTATCTCCTGTACTTCTGCTGCCCATGGAAGATAAGATGCCCGGAATTAAAATAACTGCAGACATACCAATAGACAAAAGGGCTGAGCATCCCGTTTTAAATAAATAAGGAAGGGCTCCCTTTCCCTGACATCCAGTGTAATAAAATAAATACAGAACCACAAACAGGCCAATCATATAACCGGTATAATAATTCGATACAATCGTTATAAAAAAGGTTAAAATAAATGGAATGGCTGACTTTTTTTGATAGATTCGTTTCAAAGCCCAGATTACCAAAGGCAAAAGATAGACTCCATCTAGCCACATTAGGTTCATGGAATACTTTAAAACAAATCCGCATAGGGCATAACTGGTAGAAAACATCAAATCCACATAGGTTTCCTCATGGTCTGAATGGAAACAAAGATAAGAAGTAAAACCGGCAAGCCCCACTTTCATCAGTCCCAAAACCATTAAGGCTGTTGGTAGTTCCTTAGCCGAAATAAATAAAAGAAAAAAGTTTAAGGGACTGAACAGATAGTAGGAAGCAAAGCCAATGGCATCTCCTCCCAGGGTTTTTGAAAAACTGTAAAAAAATCCCTTCCCCTCCATCACCATGCTTTTTAGATAACTATAAAAGCTCACATACTGACCATTTAAATCGGAGGTTAACACCGTCTTTGATACCACCGGATAAATTCCAAGTCGGTTATAAATCATAAGCAAAATCGTGGCAGGAAGCAAAAAAGAAACCAAATACTTAACTTGTTTTGTGGTAAGCAAAGTATGAAGATCCATATCTAGTTTCATAAATAATCCTCCTTTTATTTTTTCTTACTTGCTAAGCTTTCATGATTCTTATGATAGTTCTTACGGATAGCTTGAACAATTATATTTAAAAATGAAAAATCTAATTTAATAATATCGAAAAAGCTCTTCTTCTCTTCCGTGTAATCCTTGGATCTCCACTGGCCACCGGTGTTAATGCTATTAATAATTCCAGCAAAACGAATCCAAAAAATAAAGAAATTATAGAAAGGCATAAGAATAATCAAATACCAGTGTTTTAAATAATAGGCTTGGTACTTTGGAAATGCCTTTAAATAAAGACTACAACTAATAAAATATAAGAAGCCTGAAAATATATAAAGGCCATAGATAATCCCCAAAGACCCTAAAATTAACTTCACAGAATATCCGGTAAAGGACAGGAAAATCAGGGCAAAATACCAAATCATCCGAGGAAAGGCAAAGGTATGATCAAAAATCAGAAGTCGAACAGCGAAATTCGATAAAAAGCCCTTCACCACAGAAACCCGCTTGTCCATAAACATATGGAGAACCTCTAATTCCCCACGCTGCCACCGCTGTCTTTGCGTATAAAGCTTATTTAATGTTTCAATGGGATCAACCATGAAAATGGCATTTTCACAAAGAAGAACTCTCTCCTTTAACTTGGTACGAACCTGAAAGGTTACCTGGGTATCCTCACAAACCGTGTCCGTATTATAAAGTTCGGTTTTTAGAATCGTTGACTTTCGAAATGCGGAGAAGGCACCCGAAAGGGTAAAGACACTGTCTGTTTCAGACTCGTAATTACGGCCTGCCAAAAAGGCATTGGCATATTCGTAAAACTCGCACCTGCGAAAAAGCCTCCAAAGAAAACCTTTCGTTTTTTCAATATCCTTAGGATTGGTGAGAATCGTTCCTGTCATACAAGTAATATCCAGATTACTTTCAAACTTTTCCACCATATTTTTTAAGGCATCTTTTTCTAAGACACCATCACTGTCAATGTGGATAATATACTTTCCCTTGGCAGAAAAAAGTGCCATGTTTAGGGCCTTGGCTTTTCCCTGTCTAGCTTCCATCCACTGCATGGAAAGGGTGGGATATAGTTTCTGACAAAGTTCAAATACTTTGGCACTTTGATCCTTGGATTTATTATTCACCAGATAAACATCTATCATCTCATTGGGATAGGTGGACTCAGCAATGGAAGTAATACAATTTCTAAGGGTCGATTCCGAATTGTATACCGGAACAATAATCGTAATTTCCGGGTACTTAGCCACCGGTTTGGTCTTTTTTTGAAGTTGAATATATTTTTTTATTAAAACAAGAAAACTGCCCACCGCCGGAATGATTTCCATAACCAGGGGAATAATAATCCAGGTCAGCCAGAAAATCAAAGATTTTGATAATTGAATTAAAAAGGTATGCATACCATCACCACTCCTTACCTGTCATCTTCCTGTTTTGCAGCCGACTCCTCTAAGGCATGTCCAGACTCATCTCCATAACCAAAACTTCCCACCTTCTGATTTAAAATCTGTCCCTTGGTAAAGACCTTAAAATAAAGGGCTACGGTTAAAAGATAAAAAATCATTCGTCCAAAAACAGAATGCGCAAAATAAAACCAGTCATTTCCTCCAAAATAAATTACGGAACAAATTACTAGGATTCGAATGATATTAGACAGTAAGATCCAAACAAATCCCACCAGGGAAAGCCAAATCTTTTTTTTGCTAGAATAAATCCCAAAGAACCATAAGAGAGACCAAAAGGCAATGGTCTCAATGATTCCGGAACATTCAAAATCCACATGCAAAGAAACCGCTGCTGTATCCTTGGGAATAAAAAGCATACAGTATCGGTAATATGAATCAAACAATCCGCTTCCCTTTCCAATCCAACCAGAAAGATAAGCCACTAATTTTTGCATCGGCTCCACGGCAATGGGTTCAAACCACAAGAGTAAAAAAACGAAGAGCCCAACACTTCCCAAAAGAAATCTTTGGAATTTCAAGTCAGCTCTTCGTAATACCCACAGAATGTAGAGCCAAACAATAAATCCTACAATCTGTAAAACAATCATCCTTAATTCCTAACTACACTCTTTTTCTTTTTTCTAAGATAGAGACCACCTGCTAACACACAGGCACCCATCATCGCTACCCCTAACACATATCCGGTCGGCGTTTGTGTATAAATCATTCCATCCTTGAAAATGCCATCATCATGAATCTTTACCTGCTTTACATCCTTGGCCTCAACAGCAAATAGCTTTTCAATGACCTCTGCAGGAATCTTCACCTCAAACTCGTAAACACCGTAGGCACTATAATAACTATTCTTATGAATCGAAATCTTCCCCGAACATCCGCTTAAAAATTTTACATTATCTTCCGTTACCGAGCTAATATTCTCTGACAAAAACTGATACACATTCATATTATAGGTAGAAGAAGTTCCGCGGAAACTTTGAAAGATTTGGCTGGTCACACATGCTTCATTGCCATAAGAATCCGTGGCGCATACATGAAGGGCAATGGTTTTTCCATTGATAGTAATGTAGTAAATACATTCATAAGAGCCCGAACGCTTTCCCCTTGCGGAAGAATGATAGATTCGACATCCATGAAAATAAACATTGCCATCCTGATCCATTAAGACACTTAACTGATCCGTATCAGACTTGTCTCGACGATTCCAGGAAGAGTTCACCCCAGAAACCTCATCTTCCACTAGGATTTCCTCCGTTACCTCCTCTGTCACTTCTTTTTTGACCAAATAATTATTACCACTACGGAACTTATTTTTAGATACTATCTTCGCATGATAGTAATTTAGATAATAATTTTCATAGTAGGTCATGTACTGAGAATTATCCTCATACCTCTCATCCACCTGATTTAAAAGAAGAGCAAGATTTTCCAATTCCTGATCATTATAATAACTTCCCCAAGGATTAAAATCATAAGAAATCGTATAATAGGTAAGACTGCTATCATACCGGCTTACCGTCTCATAAACCCACTTGGTCACTGTCTGTGTTTCCGTATGGTTAATCGTTTTGGTAGACATTGTCACAATGGAATCTACGGAATCATCTCCATCTAAGATATATGGTTTATCCTCCCAATCAGAATAATCCCCGTCAATGGTAATGGTGTCCCCCAAAGCTTGACTGGTGATGTTTTCACCGGCCTCTTTATTTTTCGTAGTCTCATCATCACTTACCTGATGTTCCACACTACCATCTGCCTTCTTAGGAACAAAGACCTGAGAAGTCTCGCCGCCGGTTTCTATCTGAACAAATAAAATATCCTTTGTCACCGACACTTCTTCTAAGTCAATGGCTACCTCCCACTCATTCTCACTCGCGTTTAAAATTCCGGTAGAAACCTGATAGTCCTTAGAAAAATCATCGGTTCCCACGAGAATCGTGCTGGCATCCTTGGATGGCCTTAGGGTAAGGGTAAGGGATGAACCCCCTTCAAAACTCAGCTTTGGCATGGTCTCTCTAATGGCAGAATAAGAAGAGTCCCCTCTTCCCTTTCCATAAAGATAAAGCTTTTGATCATCTACCTTCACACCAAAGTTTGTAAAATATTCTCCCGTTACGATCTCAGCATCCGCCCAATCTGAATAATCTCCATCTATGATAACTGGGCTGGCAGCCATTGTCTCTTTGTTCGTTTGCATACCAGCAAGGATCCCGGTCATGAAAAATAATCCACAAAAATACCTTTTATTTTTCATAAAACCAACCTCCTATAAAATAATCATTTTTTCCCACATATATTTTATGTCAATTCTCTAAAAAAAACAATTGACTCTCACACTAAAAACTTTCACTTTTTTCGTTTTTTTTACCCTATCTGTCAAAAATGTTCTTCCAACTCCTGATTATTATTTGCTTTGCTATGATGTCTAAGTACAAGAACCAAAACATAACAGAGGCTTACCAAAATACTAATGGTGATTCCCAAGCGAAATCCCCTATAATCAAAATGAATCACTGTCTTTCCTTTCCCTACTGTAAGGATATGATTCTTTGCTGAAATCCCTTGGGTCTTTTGAAATACATTTTGATAAGAAATTCCCACAGAAGCCTGATCATAATCCGATTCCACCACAATTACTTCCCCATCATAGTGACTGGATACCTTTACCTCTTTCCGGTCTGGGCACTGGCCCTGCTCCAATCCAAAAAGATCATCCATCATCTGATTCACTTCATAATCCCCTACCTCAATGGCATGATAGACCAGATTAAATCCCAGAAAATGCAGATTCTTATGAACAGCCGTACCTAAAAAAGCTAGACTCTTTCCGGAAAGTTCCGTCTTTCCGCTTACCCAGTCTAACCCTTCTAGATAAATGGTATTCCAGGTCTCATATTCCTTATAAAAAGGCTCGGCTTCAATTTCTTGTCCCTTATAGTTCAGGCTAGGATACTGTTTATTAAAACTAATCGTTTGACAGGTTACTCCAAAAAGTTTCTGTCTATTGGTAAGGGCATCTGCCGGAATATTATCCATGTTAATAAAGATTTCTACCCCCGCCTTTGCCGCCTTCTTTAACTTATGTTCTACCTGACTTCTGTCTTGGTAGTTAATTCCTGACAAATAAATCTTGTCATATTTTTTTAATTCCTCTAAGGAATAATCATCGATCGAAGCACTAGCTCCCACCTCAAAGTAAGGGTACATTAAGGCAATGTTAGAAGCGTCCCTTCCAATCGCAAGGCCATGGTAATCGGTAACCACAGCATTTCCCTTGACCTTCTTAGAAAAGAGATAGTAGTCATTCGTCTTTTCTATCTCCTTATATCCCGCTTTGAATGCAATACCTTCCAGTTCCGCCTCATTTGCAGAGGAAAGATCCAAACCATTTCGCATAATTAAAATCGTGTCACAGCCAATCTCTTGACACCGGTCAAAAACGAAAGTATAGCGATTGGTGTAAAGGGCGTATTTTAACTGCCCAATCTCGGAAGCAAGCATATTGTAATTGGTCGTCGACTCATTACTAAACACCGTCTCTTTCCCATGCTTCGTAAGATAATAGGCTGGATAGGCCGATTCGTTTGCCACATCAAGATAAAGGAGTCTCTTTTGTGTTAACTCTTCCGCCGTCTTACTTGCCTCCTGAATTTTTTCTAGCATCTCATAGTTTTCTCTTTGGACATAAGATTCGCCATCGATTCCTACGTACTGGTCCCAACTATAGAGGCCGGACATCATCAAGATGATGATGCCATAAACAACCAATCGTTTATCCACCTTCTTCCATTCCACCAGACAAAGGGCAAATGCCACATAAGCCAGGTAAATCATCTGAGAATAAATATAGATTGCCCCAATGGATGCTAGAATTCCACAAAAGGCATAATATCTGATATTTCCATAGGACAAGATCAGAATCACAAGGAAGAGACCAATCAGTAAAAGATCTGCTTGAAAGCCTTCTGGATCACCGGAAAAATCAGGAATACTTCCATTGGTGTATGCTCCATACAACCAGGCGATGGAAAAGACCGCTCCCAGTAACATGGAGAAAAAGAAAAAGAGCAACTGGATGGATTTTTTTCTGGTTAGGGTTCGGTAAGCGAAAAGCACAAGCATTCCAAGAATGCTTACGATTGCCACAGAAAGATCCGACAGGATGATCAATAGGGTCGCCACCGCAATCTGTACCATAACATGCCTGCCATTTCCAGTTACATATTTCAAAAGAAAACTAGTAAGGAGTGGCAGGAAAGAAACCGCCAGGAGTTTTTGAAAATCCCCCTCCCAGGCTAAAACCGAAATCATTTGAGGTAGAAAAAACCAGATGATACCCATCCCCAGACCTACCCAGGTATTATTGAGGTATTTTCCCATACGAATACAACCATAACAACTGAGAAAAAAACAAAGAGCCAGAGCCATACTGTATCCTTGGGTAATATCTCCGAAAAACCAACCACAGGCAGCCAGTACATAGTAGGGCATAGGCTCACTATGCATAAAAAGCAGGTAACCATCATACCAGTCTGTCATATACATGGGACTTAAGTGACCTGCCTTTAATTCCTGCATGAGATAACTTGCCTTTCCCATAAAAAGATAGACCTCTCCTGTTTCCGTTAAACTATCAATCCAACGAAAGGAATAAGATAAGACTACCGCAAGAATAGTAGCAATGGCCACAGAAAGTACCACATCCCGTCTGGTCTTGATGGTAACACGACTATCCACATCCTCCGGAATTTCTAAGGTCTCATACTCCTGGACCTGGTCAAGGTTTATTCCAGCCTTTTTTTCCAATAGTTGCTGGTAACCCTCATCCGTTCCAGTGGTAAGAACCGATTTAGGAAGAACCTTTATCTTTTCCGGATCAAAGGCCTTCTCGTAGTCTTCTTTATACTTAGAGACATACTCTAAAAACTTCTTCTCCCGATAAGAAGTGGTCTCCGATTGTTCACCATTTAATAAATAATCAGTCACAATATAAGTCTTTACCGGACTTTCACTTAAATCCAAGCGAAAAATCCTAAGCCCCATCTTAGGCAAACGCTTACCCATCTCAAGGTAGAAGAAATCACCTAAGGCCTCTAAGTGAAAGCTCCTACTTTCCCCCTGTTTTTCTAATAGATTTTGAGGAAGTTCCTTGCGCTCATCCATGGGAGAATTTTCAAAGGAATTAAAATAATCATCAATCGACTGAAAGGTATGGTCTAGATAAAAATCTGTCTTTTCATACGTTAAGTAAAGGGTTGCTTCTAGGGTCTTATAAGAAATTTCCTGACTCCTCTCATCCTTGTGATAACAAATATTAAATTTTACAGAATATTTATCATAATGATCATTTCTCATAGATTACCTGCCTATTAATTATATCTTCGTTTGATCAAAGGGTTCCTTCGATAATCACTGTAATTTGCATTGTAATTACTTGCAAAATCTCTGGCCTCCGCAAAAAGAGGATCATAGAGTTTGTAATTAATATCCACCCAAGAATGTCCCCCATCTGCACAAAGGGTCACCTTTTTATAGCCACAAGCTACCGCCAACATGGCAAATGCCGATGCTTCTGATACGCAGCACCCCTGCTTGTTTTGAAAAATATCATTGGCATATTCCAAATCCCAGGCAGATTTTAAATTTACTTCTTCCAGGGTTCGATACTGATGGTAAGGAAATTTTTCTAACCACAAGTAGCATTGGTAGAGTTTCTTTTCCTTTGAATCAGAGGCTTTGCTGATCTTTTCTACAATCTGTCTGGCCTTCACATAGGTTTTGGCCCGCTTCATTCCCTTCTTCGATTTCACAATTCCATAAGGGTTAATGGAAACAAGTTCTACCTCTTTGTCCCGAACCATTCTCCCCCGGTCTCTGGTAAAAAAATAATAATTTCCTCGGATCTTTTGCCAACCGGTTAGAAGAACTCCGGTCTTGGCAGCATAATAAACCTGCTTCTTATAAAGGAAAAAGCCTCCTCGATAGGATTTCTTCCTGCCCTCCTTATAAAAATAAAGTTTGCCTTTCTCGCTTTTTATTTTTCCTTGAAGAAGCTCTAATTTTACCTTCTTATTGTTTACCTGTATTTGTACACTTGTTTTCTTGGCCGCCTCAGCCCTTTGTGGTTTTATATGAAACACACAAAAGACCAGAAAGCCCACGCATAGTATAAACAATACCTTACGTACTACTCTGGTCACATTGCTATTCATCATTATCATTCCCTCATGCTATTTTTTCTGTCTCTTGGAACAAATCCATTATAATGGATACCCTTCCTCTTTACTATTGTAAAAAGAAGCAAAAAAATATTCCTTTTTTTCACAAAATGCTATATTTCATTTAAAAGAGTCCTACGATAAAATTTCGAATATGGTCAAAGACTCCAATGGACTGGAGGAAAAGAATAAACATAACTACCGGTACCACAAACTTAATCATAAAGCTGTAGATATAGCGTCTCTTATAGTCTTCTCCATTTTTAGTAACCTCGTCAATCACCCACTTAGGCTTTACAATCCAACCAATCAGGATTGCCGAAAGTAAGGATGTAATTGGCATAAGGAAATTATTACTAATGTAGTCCATAATATCCAGAAGCTGACCAACGCTTCCATTTGGAAGTGTTTTTTCAAAATAAAATACATTATATCCCAGGCAAATAATCACCGATGCTGCAGTATAAAGAACAGTACAAATCGCCGTAACCTTCTGTCTGGGAGCATGAAAGAGTTCCATGCAATTAGCTACAATGGTTTCTAACACAGACACACAAGAGGTCAATGCAGCAAATGCCACCATTACAAAGAAGACAACAGCCACCACGGTTCCTGCAGAACCCATGGCTTCAAAAACCTTAGGAAGAGAAATAAAAATTAAACCTGGTCCCGCAGACATACCATCCATTCCCATAAATACGTATACCGCAGGGATAATCATCATACCTGCAAAGATTGCCACAATACTATCGAATAATTCGATTTGTCCGGCAGCCTTATTTAAATTCACATCATCCTTTACGTAAGAACCATAGGTAATCATAATACCCATGGCCACGGAAAGAGAGAAGAAGAGCTGACTCATGGCATCTAGAAGAATCTGGAAAAATCGCTGCACCGTAAGACCATCAAAATCCGGGAAGACGTAAATTTTTAAACCATCCAGTCCAGTTCTTGTCATCTCCTTTCCTGTAACCGGATCTGTACCCGTATACTTCAGGGTTAAAGAGAAAATTGCGATTCCAATAATAATCACAAAGAGGATAGGCATAATAAATTTGGAAGCCGCCTCAATTCCCTTTTCCACACCCATATATACGATCACGGAAGTAGCAGCCAAAAAAAAGATTGCAAAACAAATCGGTGCCATCTTAGAAGTGATAAAGCCATTAAAATATCCATTACTGGCCGCCTTATGACCTCCACCTGATAGGTAAATGGTTACATACTTGGTAATCCACCCTCCGATCACCGCATAATAGGTCATAATCAAAGTCGGTACAAAGAAGGTAATCACACCTAAAAACTTCCATCCCTTCTTTACCTTGTCATAAGCATAAATCGAACTTAACTTCGTCTTTCGTCCAATGGCTAAATCACTGATTAAAAGAGTGGATCCAAAGGTTACCACCAAAATAATATAGATCAAAAGGAAGAGGCCTCCCCCATCCTTGGCTGCAAGATAAGGAAATCGCCAAATATTTCCTACTCCCACCGCGCTTCCTGCCGCAGCCAAAACGAAACCGACTTGTCCGCTAAACGAACTTCTTTTTTCACCCATGTTCTTGCCTCCTACATTAACTCTTGATTATAGTTTGCCCGGTCTCCGCCTACAAACTTTGGCCGGTATTTTGCAGCCACAACCCGAGCCTTACCTATTTCCTTTTTCTTTAAATGCAAGGGAACTGCCACAGGATGAATATGCATTCCAATCATGGTTCCACCCACGTCCATTCCACCACTGGCCATAGCCTTCAGATTTTCTACGGCCACCGGCTTTTGAAAACGATCATAAGCAGTCGTCGCCAAAGATCCTCCCGCCTTAGGAACCGGCACAACATTCACAATTTCCAACCCAAATTTTTTAGCGGTTTCTTTTTCAACAATCAAGGCCCGGTTCAGATGTTCACAGCACTGAGCCGCCACAAGAATCCCTCTTTTTGATAATTCTTCATAAACCTGGTCAAAAAATGCCTGAGCAGCAGGAAGGCTGGAACCAGTCCCTATCATTTCACCGCAAATTTCACTGGAAGAACATCCCAACACGAAAAGGTCTCCAGCTTCAAGCTTTGAAAGTTCTAGCACTTCTCCTAAGACTTCCTTGGTATCCTCTTTTACTTGTTTTAAAAATTCTTCGCTTAACATACTTTCCTTCTTTCTAAAACGATCAAATCTTCCACATTATAGCACAAATAAAAAGGAATAAAAAGTCCACCCCTAGCCTTTCCTAAGAGTGGACCCTTGATTCTTATCTATTCTGCTCTAATTTTTCTAAGTCCATCTGGCGGATGGCAACACGATTGATCTTACCACTTGTGGTCTTTGGAATTTCCTCCACAAACTCAATCATTCGCGGAATCTTGTAAGAAGCCACCTGACTCTTTACAAAATTACGGATTTCATTCACCAACTTACGGTCTCCCGTAAAGCCTTCCTTTAAAACGATGGTTGCCTTAATTAACTGGCCTCTGGTTGGATCCGGATAACCGGTAACGGCTACCTCTCCTACGGCCGGATGTCTGTGAACAATGTCCTCTACTTCGGAAGGACCTATACGATAGCCGGAAGACTTAATGACATCATCGTTACGACTGGTAAAATGATAACTTCCATCCTCATCCTGATACATTTTATCCTTGGTATGGTAAAGACCATTTTTCCAGATTTCCTTATAACGTTCCTCATCCTGGAAATAATTATAAAAGATGCCAAGTGGAATCTGGTTCTCCTTGGTGGGACGTATCACCAGTTCTCCCACTTCACCTCTCTTTACCTCCTGATCCTTGGAATCAACCAAAAGCAAGTCATACAGCGGTGAAGCAAAACCTACTCCCTCTCGAATTCCCTTGGTAAAAGTAAAGTTTGCGGTAATCAAGGTTGTCTCGGTCTGACCAAACCCTTCTCGAATCTGTATTCCAACCCGCCGCCTAAATTCCTTTGCAATCTCCTTTGGCATAGCCTCTCCGGCGGTTACATATTCTCTTACCGAACTTAAATCATAATTTTCCACCTGAACTCGAAGAAGATAATTATAAATGGTTGGTGGCGCACAGAAGGAAGTTACCTTAAACTTCTGTAAAATATCTAAAATTTCATGGGCGATAAAGGTATCATAATCATAAACTACAATGGCACACTCACAGAACCATTGGCCATAAAGCTTGCCCCAAGCCGACTTGGCCCAACCAGTATCCGCAATGGTAAAGTGCAAACCACCATCGATACATCCATGCCAGTATTTTGCTGTCATAATATGGGCAAGTGGGTAGCTATAATTGTGTAAGACTCCCTTTGGCGATCCTGTTGTTCCGGAGGTGAAATAAAGAAGCATGGGATCCTCTACCTTAGTATCCACCCGGTCTAAGTTTTTTTCCACTTGTCCTTCCATTTCCCAGAAATAATCCAAACCTTCGTAAGGAAAATCTCCGGTAAAGGTTAAAAATTCTGTCTTAGCATATTTTTTTGCCTCGATTACACTCTGACAAACATGTTTATCTGCCGCGCAAATAACCGCTTTAATGGATGCCTTATCGACACGTTCTGCAATATCCTCTCCAGTAACCATATGAGAAGTCGGAATAGCAATGGCTCCTAACTTATGACAAGCAACCACTAAGAACCAATACTGGTAACGTCTCTTCATAAGAAGCATAACATAGTCACCCTTTTTTACTCCCTTTGCTTTTAAGATATTGGCAGCCACATTGGACTGTTCACTAATATCCTTGAACGTAAATTCCTTAACATTTCCATGGATATCCTGATAAACCATGGCTCTTTTTTCCGGATGACGTTTTGCAATTTCATCTACAACATCATATCCAAAATTAAAATTATCCTTGTAATGAAACTTGGCATGAATAGGCTCCTGATTCTGGTCTAAGACCAGTTCCATATATTCTTGATCTAAGGACATTATTGTACTTCCTTTCTTCCCATCTTGCGATATTTCTCGTATCTTAAATCAACCAGATGATCCTTATCTTCCGCAAGTAGTTTCTTAAATTCTGCTCGAATCTGATTCTTTAAGTCCCTGCCATACTCGGTTACCCGATCTACTCCCCACTTAGGAGTAACGGTTTCAAAGACTTCATCAATAATGCCCAGATTCTTCAAATCAGTTGCAGTAAGTCTTAAGGCCTCTGCTGCCTTATCTGCATCCTTACTGGACTTCCACAAAATTGTGGCACAGTTTTCCGGAGAAACCACACTAAAATAAGCCTGGTCCATCATCCAAAGACGATCTGCAACCGCAAGAGCAAGGGCTCCACCGGAGCCACCCTCTCCAATCACAATAGAAATAATTGGTGTCTTAAGGCTTGAAAGTTCCAACAAGTTTTCGGCGATTGCCTCCCCCTGTCCTCTGTCTTCTGCGTCAACACCGGCATAGGCTCCCGCTGTATCTACTAAACAAAGAATTGGACGATGAAACTTTTCAGCCTCCTTCATTAAACGAAGGGCCTTCCGATAACCTTCCGGATGGGCGGAACCAAAATTATGCTCCATACGTTCCTTTAAGTCACGTCCCTTTTCAATTCCAATAACGGTAACCGGCATACGACCGATGGTTCCCAATCCACCAATGACTGCCTTATCATCACCGAAGCGACGGTCTCCATGAAATTCTATAAAATCCTTCACCAAAAGACGGATATAATCACTGGCACACCATCTGTCTTTATCTCTTGATTTTAAAACAACATCATATGCCTGCATTACTCTACCTCCTTATGGTAAGAAAGCATACGTCCGATCACGGACTTTTGCTCACTTCTTTCCACAATCGCATCAATAAAACCACACTCTAACACAGATTCTGCCATCTGGAATCCCTCTGGAAGAGCACGACGATAGGTCTGCTCAATCACTCTAGGTCCGGCAAATCCTACTCTTGCTCCAGGCTCGGCAAAAGTAATGTCTCCCTGCATAGCAAAACTCGCATCTACACCACCTGTGGTTGGGTTGGTTAAAAGAACCAGGTATAAAAGACCGGCATTGCCGTGTTTCTTTACCGCAGCTGAAACCTTGGCCATCTGCATAAGGGAAAGCATCCCCTCCTGCATTCTAGCTCCACCAGAAGCAGTGATTCCCACTACCGGAAGACGCTCTTCCATGGCAAGTTCAAAGGTCTTTGTGATTTTTTCTCCTACAACGGTTCCCATAGATGCCATCATAAAATATGGTTCCATCACAAAAAGATAGCATGGATTTCCATCAATAGTTGCCTTTCCACAAATCACCGCTTCATTTTCACGGCTCTTTTCTTTGGCGGCATCTAACTTTTCTTCATAATTAGGGAAATTCAAAACATTATCAGAAGTTAAATCTGCAAGGACCTCCACAAAACTCCCCTTATCTGTAAGCATATTAATACGCTTTCTCGCACGAATGGTAAAATACTTTCCGCATTCCGGACAAACCGCATAATTGCCTCTTAAAATTCTTCTTGGAATATTTTTCTTACAAAACTTACAGGTTCTAACCTCTTCCGCCATCTTTTTAGCAGAAGCAGTCATCTCTTTTTCAAGAACCCTACGTTCACCTTCCAGCGGATTATTCGCTGGCCTTAACAGACCTTGAAACGTCATATTTCCTCCTGAAAAAATCGGTATGATAGCTACCGTTGATAAACTCTTCCTCATCCAACAGTGTCAAATGCATCTGAGTGTTTACATCAATTCCGGTTACAACCAATTCAGAAAGAGCACTTCTCATCTTCCGAATCGCCTCTTCCCTGCTGCCACCAAGAACAATCATCTTTCCTAAAAGAGAATCATAAAATGGTGATACCGTTGCCCCCTGATAGAGAAAAGTATCAAAACGCACCCCAGGACCCCCTGGAATATGAAGAAGTTCTACCTTACCACTGGATGGTAGCTGGGTTTTGGGATTCTCCGCATTGATTCGACACTCAATGGCAGCCCTGGTTCCATATTCTGTAAAATCATCAAATGGAATTTCATATCCTGCTGCAGTACGAATCTGCCACTTCACCAAGTCAATTCCTGTAATCATCTCGGTTACCGAATGCTCCACCTGAAGACGGGTATTCATCTCACAGAAATAAAAATTCTCATCTCCGTCCATTAAGAACTCACAAGTCCCCACGGTAATATAACGACAAGCCTTTACTAATTTCTTTGCACAGCTATAAAGTTTTTTTCTGGTCTTCTCACTAATCGATGGGGCCGGACTTTCCTCAATTAACTTTTGATTATTTCTCTGAACAGAACAATCACGTTCTCCTAAGACTGCAACATTACCAACTTCATCTGCAATGATCTGAACCTCTACATGCTTAATGTCTGTAAGATATTTTTCCATGAAAAGAGCCCCATCACCAAAGGCCTTCTCTCCTTCCATCGTTGCAGCCGCAAAGGCATGAGCTAAATCTTCTGGTTTTTCTACGATTCGGATTCCTTTACCGCCACCACCGGCTCTTGCCTTTAGCATCACCGGATATCCAATCTTATCTGCTGCCTTTTGCGCTTCTTTCTCATCCTTTAAGATATCGGTTCCAGGGGTGATTGGCACACCTGCCTTTTTGGCCAAAGCTCTGGCAACATCCTTATCACTCATCTGGTCCATAACCAAATGGCTAGGTCCAATCCAAGCAATTCCATTCTCCACTACCTTCTTTGCAAAGGCAGCATTCTCAGAAAGGAGACCGTAACCCGGATGAATCGCCTCTGCCCTGGTAAACTTAGCAATCTGAAGGATACTATCTTCATTAATATAAGAATCCTTCAGCAGTGGGCCTCCGATACAATAACTCTCATCTGCAAGAGCTACATGAAGAGAATCCTTATCCGCCTCGGAATAAACCGCAACAGTAAGAACCCCCATCTCTCTACATGCACGAATGATTCGAATGGCAATCTCACCACGATTGGCAATCAATATTTTCTGAAACATAACTTTCCCTCTGTTCTAGTTCTCTTCCTTCACAAGTACAACCGTGAACTCACCCTGCATGCAAAGCTGTCCATCAACCTTCACATTACCCTTAATCTTATAGAATGGGTCCTTGGCATAAAAGATTTCAGTATTTAACTCAATCTTATCTCCCGGGTGAATCTGCTTACGGAACTTCACCTTATCGATTCCGGCATAAACAGGAAGAACCTTCTCCTTCATAGCATCTGCAAATAAAATACAAGCAGACTGTGCAACCATCTCGCACTGAATTACACCAGGCACAATAGGATTTCCCGGGAAATGACCCTGTAAGAAATATTCATCTCCCTTTACGGTATAAAAGCCCTGGGCCTTTCCTTCTTCCACCAGATTTGCTTCCTCGACCAATAACATAGGTTCTCTGTGAGGAAGGATCTTCTTAATCTCTTCTTTATTCATCTAAGCCTCCACTTCAATGGCAAAAATAGGTGTCTTAAATTCAACCAAATCACCATCATTTACAAGAATTTCTCTAACTACACCGTCTACGGTAGACTTTACGTCGTTAAACATCTTCATCGCCTCGATGGTACAAAGAATGTCTCCCTTCTTTACATGATCACCCACGGAAACATATGGCTTCGAACTTGGTGATTCTCCAGCATAAAAGACTCCAAGAAGTGGTGACTCTACCTTAAAGTAATCATTCCCTCCTGTAACTTCTTCCTCCTGATTAGAAGCAGGTGTCAGTGGTGCAGCTGCTGCCTGCATAGGCATCGTCATAGGAAGTCCTGGCTCCTGCTTTGCCTTCATGGTGATTTCAAAATCACCATCCTTAATATTTAATTCAGCTAAATCTAATTCTACAAATAACTTCTTATATTGTTCAATATCGTGCATATTCTTAACCCTCATAACGCTTTAATGCGACACAAGCATTGTGTCCACCAAATCCATAAGATGCAGACATGGCATACTCTGCCTGATAGTTTACAGCTACATTTGGTGTATAGTTCAAATCACATTCTGGATCTGCTTCTTTATAATTAATGGTTGGAGGAATGATTCCATCCTGAAGAGCCTTGGCAGATGCAATTAACTCTACCGCTCCGGTTGCTCCCAACATATGTCCGGTCATAGACTTGGTAGATGAAATGTGAAGATCCTTCGCCTTGTCTCCAAAGAGGGTCTTCATCCCCTGTGTCTCCATGGCATCATTCAAATGAGTTCCGGTTCCATGAGCATTCACATAGATTTTTTCTGCGTCATCTACGGTAATACCAGCCTCTTCCATGGTAAGCTTCATGGTACGTACTGCACCGGCACCGCTTGGATCTGGAGCAGTAATATGATGAGCATCTGAAGTATTGGCATATCCAGTTACCTCAGCGTAAATCTTTGCTCCTCTCTTTACTGCGTGCTCATATTCCTCTAAAATCAGGACACCTGCACCCTCGCCCATTACGAATCCGCCTCTTCTTGCATCAAAGGGAAGGGAAGCCTCATTTGGATTTTCAGAAAGATTTAAAGCCTTACAGTTAATGAAACCACAGGTACCAAGCTTTGTAATAGAAGCCTCGGCACCACCTGCAATAATCGCATCTGCAAATCCACCCTTAATCGCATGGAAAGCCTCTCCTACTGCGTGAGTAGAAGTTGCACAAGCAGTGGTTACAGGAAGTACAGGACCTTTTGCATCAAAACGAATGGATACGGCACCTGCTGCCATATTTCCAATTAACATTGGAATAAAGAATGGTGATACCCATTCCGGTCCCTTGGTCATAAGCTTTTCAGCTTCCTTATAGAAGGTATCAATTCCACCAATACCAGAACCAATGTAAACGCCGAAACGTTCCTTGTCTAAATCACTCTCTAAAATTTTGCTATCTTCCACAGCTTCTGTAGAAGCAGCCATGGCATACTGCATGAAAAGATCTGTCTTACGAAGCTCAGGCTTAGACTTATAATACTTGCTGGCATCAAAATCCTTTACCTCGGCATCTACCTTTGCTGCAATGTCACTCGCGTCAAAACGGGTAATCTTTCCGATTCCACAAACACCATTCTTTAAACTCTCCCAAAAAGTTGGAAGATCGTTACCTACTGGAGATACAACTCCCATTCCAGTAATTACAACTCTTCTGCTCATTAAAAACCTCCCAAATTATGCAAGTCCACCGTCGATACGGATTACTTCACCTGTAATATACTCTGACTGATCACTGGCAAGGAAGTAAACAAGGTTTGCAACTTCCTTAGGGGTACCGTAACGGCCAAGAGAAATATTTCCTGCGATTGCAGCCTTAGCTTCATCGGTCATAGCCTCTGTCATTCTGGTCTCAATAAATCCAGGGGCAACTGCGTTGCAAGTAATGTTCTTCTTACCATACTCCTGAGCAACGGTCTTGGTAAATCCAATGACACCTGCCTTAGAAGCAGAGTAGTTTGCCTGGCCCTTATTTCCAATGATACCTACTACCGAACTAATGTTAACGATTCTTCCATACTTCTGTCTCATAAAAGTACGAAGGCAAGCCTTGGTCATTAACATGGTTCCAATTAAATTAACGGTAATTACCGCTGTGATATCAGAGGCAGTCTGACGAAGAAGAAGGTTATCCTTTGTAATACCTGCGTTATTCACTAAAACATGAATGGTTCCATAATCCTTTAAGATTGCTTCAACCACTCCATCGACCTGATCTTCCTTACTAATATCTCCAAGATAAATCTTAGACTTACTTCCTGCTGCCTTTAATTCTTCTACGGTTGCCTTTGCTTCTTCGTCCTCAAACAAGTCAATGATTACTACATCAAATCCCTCTCTTGCAAACTTTAAGGCAACTTCCTTACCAATACCACGGCTACCGCCGGTTACTACTGCTACTTTCTTCTCGCTCATTACTTTCCTCCAAATTGTTCTACTGCCTGTGTAAGGGCATCATAATTACCTACTGTTGCTGCCTGACCCTGAACAGTCTTCTTAACAAATCCTGTTAAGGTTTTTCCCGGACCACACTCTAAGTATGTATCAAAGCCTTCCTTCTCAAGATTCTCCAAGGTATCCTTAAAGAGTACGCTGTTAGAAACCTGAAGACTTACCATCTTACGGATTTCTTCCGGATCCTGTGAATATGGCAGACCAGTCATATTCGCATAAACCGGAATCTTTGGAGCCTTTACATCCATCTTAGCAAGCACGTCTACCAACTTCTTACCTGCCTCCTCCATGTATGGAGTATGGAAGGGTCCGCTGACCGCAATTTCCTTATAACGAACACCTTCTTTGTTTAATGCTTCCATAAAGACATCCATCTTTTCCACCGAACCAGAGACAGAAATCTGGGCAGGTGAATTAATATTTGCCTGATAAACACCATATTCTTCTGTTAACTTTGCAAGCTGCTCAAAATCCGGACGAAGCACTGCTGCCATCTTTCCCGGATGTGCATCTCCACAAGCCTGCATATATTCTCCTCGCTTTACCACAAGGTCAAAGGCTTCCTCAAAACTAAAACTTCCAGCAAAGGTAAGTGCTGCAATTTCTCCAAGGGAAAATCCTGCCACTGCCTCTGGGGCAATTCCTGCCTCCTCTAAAAGTTTTGCAGCAATATAATCCATTAAGAATACACAAGCCTGCGTATTCTTTGTCTGATTTAATTCTGCAAATGATTCATCACATAACTGGTTAATCGTTCCAGGACGAACCGCTTCCGCCTCTTCCATAATTGCTTTTGCAAGAGGACTCTTCTCATAAAGATCCTTACCCATTCCAGGAAACTGCGCGCCTTGGCCTGCAAATAAAAAGGCTATTTTACCCATGCAATACCTCCCTTAAGAATTTCTTCTGTTTCCTTGCAAATATCTTCCACGATTTCCTTACAAGTCTTTTCATCCTTTACAAGACCAGCAATCTGTCCAGCCATACAAGAACCGGTCTTTACATCTCCATCTACAACCGCTCTTCTCAAAGAACCGGCACCTAAGGCTGCAAGCTCTTCTGAAGGAGCTCCACTCATCTCTTTCCTGTAGAACTCACGAGTCATAGGATTCTTTAAGGCACGAACTGCATCTCCATCTCTCTTACCGGTAACGATGGTATCAATATCTCTAGCCTTTAAGACCTTATCCTTATAATTCTGATGAATATTACATTCCTTAGCAGTTAAAAATCTAGTTCCCATCTGGACACCAATGGCTCCAAGCATAAGAGCTGCTGCAAAACCTCTTCCGTCTGCAATACCACCTGCTGCAATAACCGGAATCGAAAGGGCATCTACTACCTGTGGAACCAAGGCCATAGTAGTTAAGTCACCTACGTGACCACCAGACTCCATTCCCTCTGCAACTACTGCGGTTGCGCCTGCAGCCTCGCAACGCTTTGCCTGTGAAGCACTTGCAATTACACAAATAACAGCTACACCGGCTTCCTTTAACTGCTCCATGTACTTGCTAGGATCTCCTGCTCCGGTTGTAACTACCTTCACATGTTCCTCGCATACAACCTGAACAGCCTCTTCAATAAATGGACTCATAAGCATAAGGTTTACTCCAAATGGCTTATCTGTTAATTCCTTTGCCTTCTTGATTTCTGCTCTTAAAGCTTCACCGTTTAAACTCATTCCTGCGATCAAACCTAAACCGCCTGCCTCAGAAACTGCTGCTGCAAGTGTTGCATCAGCCACCCAAGCCATTCCTCCCTGAATCACCGGATACTGAATGCCAAGCATTTCACATAATGGGCTCTGAATCATCTTAACTACCTCCTACTGTATAAAAAAGCCAGTAAAGAAGCATGCCTCCGGGACATGCTTTCTTTTCTGGCAGCTTTTCATTCTTATTTAGATGTGGATGCTACCGTATGCGTTAGCACCAATGATTACTTGCTAAGGCTTTCGATATGCTCTGCAAGCTTCTCAATGTTGTTGATTTCCTGAGTAATCTCAAGCTTAACGCCAAACTCTTCCTCAATCTGCATTACAAGATCCATGATATCTAATGAGTCAAGACCCATATCCTGGAATGTCTCTTCTGTTGTGATCTCTGAAGCATCCTTTCCTAAATAATCTGCAACGATCTCAATTAACTTCTCTGTCATGTGTTTTTTTTCTCCTTCATAAAATAAAATTCTTTATGCGCATAACCCGCTTTCAAATATTTTGAATTTCAAACAGTTAAGAAAACACAAAAATTCATTGTATTTGAAATAATCAATGCTATAATAATGTTGGGGGTAACCCCCATGTCAACATTAAATTTTCTGACAAATATGTAACATCTATCAGAAAACCGAAAAAACCGCCTGTTTTTTCTTGCATAATTTTGGTTTATTCGC
>AUXO016373285.1_pt1 | contig 31903 bp, 35 predicted proteins | sample 768731 | NCBI WGS metagenome assembly AUXO01 (sample SAMN02715735, study PRJNA202380) | gut metagenome | biome: sheep rumen | host: Ovis aries | place: New Zealand: Palmerston North
GCCGCGCTTGACCCGGACGTCCCCGTCCTTTTGATGGGCACCACAGAAGCCGAAGCTGTAAAACTCTTCGCCAATACCTACCTTGCCCTTCGCGTGAGCTATTTCAACGAGCTGGACACCTACGCAGAGATGAAGGGCTTGAATACCCAGGCCATCATTGAAGGCGTCTGCCTTGACCCTCGCATCGGCAGCCACTACAACAATCCGAGTTTCGGCTACGGCGGCTATTGCCTCCCCAAGGATGCAAAGCAGCTTCTTGCCAACTTCAACGACGTGCCCGAAAACCTGATCAAAGCTATCGTAGATTCCAACCGGACGCGCAAGGATTACATCGCCGATCAGGTATTACGTCGAGCCGGCTATTATACCGCCTCCAGTACTTACGATACCACGAAGGAGCGCGAGGTCGTAGTTGGCGTCTATCGCCTCACCATGAAGACGGGCTCCGATAATTTCCGCCAAAGCGCCATCCAGGGCATCATGAAACGCATCAAAGCCAAAGGCGCCCGTGTCATCGTATATGAACCCACGCTTGCCGACGGCAGTACCTTCTTCGGCAGTTTAGTTGTCAATGACCTGGCAGAGTTCAAGTCCCGCAGCCAAGCCATCATCGCCAACCGCTACGACCCCGTTCTCGACGACGTGAAAGAGAAAGTTTACACAAGAGATATATTTAAAAGAGATTAATATGAACCTCAAAGGATCCAAAACCGAAAAGAACCTCCTCGAAGCCTTCGCCGGGGAGTCCATGGCCCGCAACAAATACACTTTCTACGCCTCCAAGGCCAAGAAAGACGGCTACGTCCAGATTTCCAAAATCTTCGAAGAAACCGCCGCCAACGAAAAGGAACACGCCGAAATCTGGTTCAAATACCTCCACGACGGCAAAGTCCCCGGCACCACAACCAACCTCAAAGACGCCGCCGACGGCGAAAACTTCGAATGGACCGACATGTACGCCCGCATGGCCAAGGAGGCCCGCGAAGAGGGCTTCATCGAAATCGCCGAACATTTTGAAATGGTCGGCGCCATTGAGAAAGAACACGAAGAGCGATATCGCAAACTCCTTGAGAACATCGAGGGTGGCCTGGTGTTCTCGCGCGATGGGGATGTCATCTGGCAGTGCTCCAACTGTGGACATATAGTGGTAGGAAAGAAGGCTCCCGAGGTGTGCCCGGTGTGCGATCATCCGCAGAGTTATTTCCAGATTAAGGCGGAGAATTATTAATTATTTCTTATCATTACTTGTAGATCGCGCATTTTAACACTTTTGTAAGATATGTCCTTCTACGACTACGTTAACCGCACAAAGACTTTCATCTCCGGTGACTGGACTGGGGATAGTGATCTCATTGACAAACTCAAGGAGTGGAATAATAATGATAACCTTGGTTTATCGTTTGTGGATGTTCATGAACTTACGCAGTCGTATGATACTTCTTTTCCTTGTAGCATCAAGGCCAGTCTTCGTCAAAGGCTCAATATTACAAAGACGTTTGTTCTGATAGTTGGAAAGAAAACGATGTCGCTTACAAATGGTGCATGTCGTTATTGTTCTAGATACAGTACATGGTCGTCTACTTGCACCAACGGAAAGGCTTTTGACAACCGGAGCTATGTTGAGTATGAATGTGATATGGCGGTCAAGGATTTTATTGCTGGATTGATTAAGAAGATAATAGTCATCTATAATGGACGAGTCACTCCTGACAAGTCACTTTGCCCTGATGTTATCAAGGCTTATGGCAACCATATTGGCTCAGATCGCATAGGACTGGATGGGAAGAGATACTGGGACTATCAGGGGATTAAGAAGGCCATTTGTGGATAGCTCCGTATACTTCGCTACTTGCTGAGTTATATGACAGGAACAGGCTCTTGACACAACAGCTAAGTTGCAATTGTTATGACCGAGCGTGAAATGTTAGAAGAGTTCCATAACAGGTATCTTTTTTAGAATACACTTTGGAATCAATGTGATGAAGAAGAAAGCAAACCTACCATGAATGGCACAACGCTGTATATTTGTATTTCAATTCATTTGACAATTTGCAAAACGATCCAGGTTATGTGGAATTGAACCAAGCGCATATTCATGATGAGATTGATGCAAAGATTTAGAGAAAGAGAACCACGATATGTTCATATTGCTTTTAAAGGATAATATAATAAGTTTCAATTCACTCTCTTTCATTCTAGCGCAGTTCGTTTTAATACTTTTTTTATTATGAGAATTAATCTCCGGTACCAATTAGTATTGTTTTCGTCTTTTGATTTACAAGCTTCTCCAGAAGTCATTAATACAATAAAAACGGAATTAAATGATGATGGATTAGCAGTTACTCCTTTCATAGAGACGATATTTGGTGTAATCCCTGGTGGTCCAACAAATGTAGGGCGTCCAAGGTTTGCAACATCAGACGGATCATTTAGTTTCTTTGTCAAGTCTGACTGTTTAGCTTTTGATTGGGTAAACGTTGATATTGGTGTTTCGCCTGTCCTCTCATTCGATAATTTTTGTAAAATTAGTTTAGCTATCTGTGAAAAGATAGGTTTTTTCTCTCAACATAATTATCGAAGAATAGGGTTAGTTAGAACAACTTTTATCGATGAAGTTAATCAACAGCATGTTTTTGATAGTTTTAGCAAAACAATCAAGTACTATTCTGGAAAGGAAATGAAGGATTGGAATTTCTTTTTTCCTGCAAAGACTTTCATAGGTAATAGTATAGAGGTTAATGCAACATCTCGTTTGCAACACCTTATAACTAACGTGAATAGAAAATCACAAAATCAAGTATTTGATGGGGTTTCACTTACAACAGACGTTAATACAGTTGCTTCAAATAGTCAAGATATCTATTCTTTGACGGATATAGAAGAACTTCTTCTAGAAATGAAAGATATTGAATATCAAATTACAAACGATTACTATAATGTCATCAACTACGGTACAAACTGATTATGAAAGACTTGTAAAGGATCTTAATACTGCTTTGTATGGCAATTCTTTTCAGGCAACAGTAAAGGATAATCCTGTCGTTTCAATAACACCAATTGAAACAACTGTTACCACTATTGATGACAAGGTGAAGTCAGCAGAGTATTTTCTTAAGAATTATTATCAAGACCGATATATTCAGTTAATATATAAAGATAGCTTTTTCCCAGACGAGATAAATAACTCCATAAGACTAATTGATAAACTTAAGGATGTATATGGAAATACTATTATGACATGCTGGTTTACTAGTATGTATAATGAGTATGTGGGTGATTCAAAAATACTCAAAGGGCTTCTATACACAATCCTGTATTTTAGCGATTGCTTTGGTGATTTAGTAGAGTTAGCAGCTCAAGCTGCTTTATCTAATAGTAGTAAAGAGATAAATGAGCTTGCTGTTCGTATATTAGAAAGCCAGTGTAACGATAAACACTACAAAATTCTTTGTAGTTTAAAAAATCTGGAGCCATGGCTCCAGAACTATGTTGATAAGGTGAAGCTAGATTTTAAGAAGGAATTATGTCAATCTTAGTACGTCGTATCAATATAGGAATGTGGAGAGACTACTGTGCCTCTGCTAAATGTGTTAAACCCATAATATCAGCATTGTTTAGTTATCCAAAGTATAATGCGCCTAGCGATATTATAACAAATGCGCTTAATACGAGTGGTGATGCTCTTTCTTTTTGGAAAATTGATGACGTGTCTAAGATTAATGATGCTATACTTGCTTTGTGTACCGGAACAACTCAATCTAATGTTGGTACAATATATTATGTGTTGTTTGAAGAAAGAGAGTTGAACTTAAATGGGATTGAAATTGTTCAGACTACAGAAGATGCGAACACAGCTATTCTTGAATTGAAGCAATTGCACCATAATATGAAGAATGTCAGTTATTATACATTAGGGCAGTTGCAGGATTTAATAGTTGAGAAAATTAAGTCTGGAGAGGAGCAAAAATTGACCAAGGGCGATATTAAACCATTGATAAAGCAAAAAATAAAGGAGGGTAAGATAGATTTTTCGTTATTGTCAAATGATTATTTGCGTCATCTTAGAGATGATTTCCAAGATTTAAAAGACAAAATCCCCGAAAGATTAGAGCGAATGATAACTTGTCCATGTTGTTCTTCTGTTTTTGGGATTCAAATAGATGAATCTTAATAATTTCAGCACAGGGGCTATAAAGCCTTTATGCGTAGCCTATGACTCTGACGTGACGACGGGCTTTACGCTCTTCCGAACAGATGTGGCGCCTAACTGTTAGGCAGCTTGGAAATCAAGATTATCGCTTTTAGATAAGATACAGATTGATATGGAATTGAACAAGAGTTATCCTACAATTGAAGATGTATTGAAATACGAGGAAGAGTTAATAGTCTTTGTCGAGAATCAGATAGATAAGGATAATAATCCAAGGTCTAAGGAACTATTGCTTAAACTTCAGGTATTGTTAAATAGTAGGGTAGTTCAGTCTTTTGTAAATCTGTTGGCGGTGAGGAAATTTTCATTATCATCTTTGCAGAAGATAAAGGAAATGGATGATATTCTCGACGAACTGCGAATCATGAATTTAAATCTCCCGTATCCAGATAATTTTTTCTTGCTTGAACAAGGGAAGGAGGAACGGGCGAAACGGAGTATGATGATGACACTGATTTTTGGGTTATTGGGGTTCGAGTGGGTGAAATGATATTGTTTATCCTTTTGGAACAGCAATTCTATCGCGATGATAGAGTTTAGTATGTATTTAGAGAGTATTAACATTAATATTAATAAAATATGATTAACGTTGGAATTATCGGCTGTGGCTTCGTGGGTGGAGCCCTGAAAGATTGGTTAGAACATAACAATCCTGAGTGCAAGTTGTTCATCAGCGACCCTCCCAAAGGGTATTATGATGATTTAAGCAATATTGATATTGCATTTCTTCAGATTCATGTTCCTACGGAAGATGATGGTACGCAGGATTTGACCTTGATGAAAGAGTTGATTTCTAAACTTCCGGATGTGCCTGTTTTCGTTCGTACTACGATTCTTCCTGGTACCAGTGAAAGGCTTTCTCGTGAGACAGGGCATAAGGTACACTATATGCCTGAGTTCCTTACTGAGCGTACTCATATTGAGGACTTTAAGAAGCAGACGATGGTTTTTACGGGTGCTCATGATTTGCTTACAAAGATTTTTGTGGGTAAGAAATTTACTGTAATGACTCCGCTGGAGGCAGAACTGACCAAGTACATGCACAATGTGTTTGGGGCATATAAGGTGACCTATTTCAACGCTTGTCGTGAATACTGTGAGCAAATGGGAGCTGACTGGCGCAAAGTACATACTGGCGTTCTTCTTTCAGGATACATTAACGATACCCATACCTATGTCCCTGGTCCCGATGGTAAGTTTGGCTATGGCGGTAAGTGCTTCCCAAAGGATGTCAATGCCTTTGCCAAAATGACAGAGGGTACGCCTCTGGGAACGCTTCTAGAGCATCTTCATGATCTTAATGTTCATTTCCGTGGCGTTGAGGAACACATATAATTATTTACTTATTGCTTGTCGTGGTAATACTTATTTTCATTGATTCCGTAGCCTTGTTTAGTACGGTTTCATTGTCTTACGATGTTTGATACTATTGACACTTTTTTTTGAGGGATTGAGTTATTATGAAAGGAATTGTACTAGCCGGTGGATCTGGCACAAGGCTTTACCCTATTACAAAAGGAGTTAGTAAACAACTGTTGCCCATTTACGATAAACCGATGGTGTATTATCCTATCAGTGCTCTTATGTTGGCTGGTATAAGAGAGATTTTGATCATTTCTACCCCTCAAGATCTTTCTGGTTTTGTGCGTCTTTTGGGTGATGGTAGTGATTTTGGACTTCACTTTGAGTACGCAGAACAACCCTCACCGGATGGACTTGCACAAGCTTTTATCATTGGTGAGAAGTTCATTGGTGAGGACAGTGCCTGTTTAGTTCTTGGTGATAATATCTTCTATGGTAGTGGGTTCACTGGATTACTAAGACGAGCTGTTAAAGATGCAGAAGATAATATGAAGGCGACAGTGTTTGGGTACTGGGTCTCCGATCCCGAACGTTACGGAGTAGCTGAATTCGACAATCAAGGTAATTGCTTGAGTATTGAGGAGAAACCGAAAGAGCCCAAGAGTAATTATGCTGTGGTGGGACTCTATTTCTATCCCAACAAGGTAGTTGATGTTGCCAAGCATATTAAGCCCAGTGCAAGAGGCGAATTGGAGATTACGTCTATCAATCAAGAGTTTCTAAAAGATGGAGAGCTAAGGGTGCGGGTCTTTGGACGTGGCTTTGCATGGTTGGATACTGGTACACATGATTCGTTGAGTGAGGCATCAACATTTGTAGAGGTAATTGAGAAGCGCCAAGGCTTGAAGGTGGCTTGCCTTGAAGGTATAGCATATCGCAACGGATGGATTAGTGAAGAAAAGATGCGTGAATTAGCAAAGCCGATGATGAAGAATCAGTATGGACAGTACTTGTTGCGCGTTATAGATGAAATGAAAGAAGATAATAACTCTAATTTTTTCCGTGATAAAGGATTGGAGCAGCAGGATTTGTGGTTAAACCAATAAAGAAACAGATTATGGATAAACAAATTACCGTCACTTCGCCGTTACTGCCAAATTTGGACGAGTTTAATGAGATGCTCAAGGATATTTGGGCAAGTAAGTGGGTAACAAATATGGGACAGTTCCATAAGCAGTTGGAACTGGCCTTGTGCGAATATCTAAAAGTACCATACATCAGTCTTTTTACTAACGGTACACTACCTTTATTAACCGCTTTGCAGGCACTTCGCATCACTGGTGAGGTCATAACAACACCATATAGTTTTGTTGCCACTACTCATAGTATTTGGTGGAACGGTTGTCGTCCTGTATTTGTAGATATTGAAGAGGAGACATGCGGTATAGATCCAGATAAGATAGAGGCTGCTATTACCCCAAAAACAACTGCCATTATGCCAGTACACTGCTATGGTAAACCAGTAAAAATGAAACGCATTCAAGAGATAGCTGACAAGTACGGATTGAAGGTGATATACGATGCGGCACATGCTTTTGGTGTTGAGGTGGATGGCGAGAGTGTGATGAATGCCGGTGATATGAGTACACTTAGCTTCCATGCCACTAAAGTTTATAATACCCTTGAGGGCGGTGCCTTGGTGGTGCATGATGAACAGACAAAAATGCGTATTGACTACCTGAAGAACTTTGGATTTGCAGGAGAAACAGAAGTGGTTGCTCCGGGAATTAATAGTAAGGTTGACGAGGTACGTTGTGCATTCGGTTTGTTGAATTTGAAGCAAGTTGATTCGGCCATAACAAAACGTCAAAAGGTTGCTCAGAAGTATCGAGAGGTTTTGCGAAATGTGCCCGGATTGAGATTCTTTGAGGATATGCCAGGTGTGCGTCATAATTACAGCTACTTTCCAGTATTTATTAACGCCGCTGAGTATGGTACTACTCGTGACGAACTGTATTACAAGATGCGCGAGAAAGGCGTCTTAGGGAGACGCTATTTCTATCCTTTGATAAGCACCTTCAGCACTTACCGAAGTCTTCCTTCTTCTTCAACAGAGAATCTTCCTGTTGCTACAAAGATTGCAAACGAGGTAATATGCTTGCCAATGCACCATGAGTTGAGTGAGGCTGATGTGGATCGTATTTTGAATTTGATAGTGGAATAATGGCTCAGAAAAAGATAATGCTCCTTGGTGGCTTACGCTACCTGAAGCCCGTGATAGATGCAGCCCATAAGCAAGGTTATTATGTGATAACGGCAGACTATCTGCCCAATAATATTGCTCACAAGTGGAGTGATGAGTATTGTAATGTAAGTATTATTGACAAGGAGGCAGTGCTTCATGAGGCTCAACGACTCCAGATAGATGGTATCATGTCTTTTGCCTGTGATCCCGGTGTTGTTGCGGCCTCGTATGTACAAAACATGATGGGACTTCCATCCTTCGGCCCATTTGAGTCAGTTGTAATACTCCAGAACAAGGATAGATTCCGTGCGTTTTTAGCTAAAAATGGTTTTAATGTTCCGCAAGCAAAAAGTTATGATAGCGTTGAGGGTGCTATGGAAGAAACCGACTGGTTCCCATGGCCTGTTATCGTGAAACCAACAGATTCGGCAGGTAGTAAGGGAGTAACCAGAGTTGACAAAGCTGAAGATTTGAAGCCTGCATTGGAATATGCTATGAATCACAGTATTTCTGGACATATCATTGTGGAGGAGTATATCGACAAGCAAGGTTGTTCATCAGATACTGATAGTTTCTCTGAAAATGGTATACTGAAGTTCGTTAGTTTTTGTGCTCAGCGTTTTGATACTGAAGCAACCAACCCTTTTACTCCCGCCGCATACAGCTGGCCTTCTACTTTTACTAAAGAACAGGAAGAATACCTGACCTCAGAGATACAACGTCTGATTACGCTGTTGAATCTAAAGACTGTTGTATATAACATTGAGGTACGTGTCGCATCCAATGGAAAACCATATATTATGGAACTGACTCCACGAGGTGGTGGAAACCGCCTCTGTGAGATGCTTCGTTATGCAACAGGTGTGGATATGATAACAGCCATAACACGTGCCATAGTGGGCGATCCTATTTTGGATCCCATTGTGCAGAAACCATACAATGGACATTGGGCTGAGATTATCTTGCATGCTGATCAGTGTGGAGTATTTGACTATTTAGAGATTAGTAAGGAATTGCCTGCAGAGGTGATAGAACAAGACCTTTGGGTAGAAAAGGGTGACAAGGTAGAGTGTTTTGAAGGTGCGAATAACGCTATCGGTACTTTGGTGTTGAAGTTCCCGACAGCAGAAGAACTTGAAAAGTCTATCACGAATCAGCGTAGTTGGCTGAAAGTAGTAGTGAAGTAGATGGAAGCAATAGGCGGGTACTTTGAATTGGCGGATTACGAGGAAGGCATTTTCCCGCACAAAAAAGGAATATTACTGAATACAGGCCGGAATGCTCTCGAATACATATTACGTAGTATCGGGTATATTAAAAGGGTGTATCTACCATATTATACCTGCGAAGTAGTATTAGAACCTTTAAAAAAGCTAAACATTCCATGGGCTTTCTATCATGTTAACACACAATTTGAAATAGATGAAGAGATACATCTCAAAGAAAGCGAGTATATTATTGTTAACAACTACTTCGGAATCAAAGATGCCTATATTAAGTTATTATCAGTTTTATATGGAGAGCATTTAATAGTTGATTGTGCTCAAGCATTGTTTACGAGACCAATTCATGGTATAAAAAGCTTTTATAGCACAAGAAAATTTGTTGGTGTCTCTGATGGTGGGGTTGCGTATCTTGGGAATGTACATGATGGTGCAATTAACGTCAATGAGGTAGAATGTACAGGTAATCACGACAATCATCTCTTCATCCGGAAAGAATATGGAGCAGAAGCCGGTTTTGCAGATTATCAAGCAAATGAATTAAAATTGGATAACCAGCCCATTCGTTGGATGTCGGAGACAACAAAAAGGATTCTTAATCATATAGATTACAATAAAGTAGTAAACAAACGTAGAAGCAATTTCTTTTACCTAAATAATGCATTAGCTGAGCAAAACAATTTGATATTGCCTAGTTTGGATACTTTTACTTGTCCGATGGTTTATCCCTTTGTTACAAGGATTGATAAACAATTAAGAAAAAAATTAATCGAACACAAAGTTTATATTGCAAAGTATTGGCCAAATGTTCAACAATTGAGTCATTACGAGACAGAGTATTATTTGGCTAATAGGTTGATTCCTATTCCATGTGACCAGCGATATGGAGAGAAGGAATTGAATCGAATAATTGAGATTATTAACTATTAGATTATGAATACTGTATCATTTCGTGACTTTGAAGAAAGAGATATTGACTTTGTCCGAAAATGTAAGAATGATGAGATACTCAACAATAAGATTGTAGGTGAATATCGGCCACTCTCGTATAATGAGGCCGTAAAATGGGTGCGTGGATGTATGGGTGATCATGAAACATATAAATATTGGGCAATTTGCACCAATGACGATGAGAGGAGAATTATAGGTTGGATTAGTTTGTCTCATATTGATTATCATAATAAATCCGCTTGTTTTCATGGGCTTGTAATAGGAGATCCAGATTATAGGGATGGAACGGCGTGGGTTGAATCTTATATTTTTATTTTGGAGTATTTTTTTGAAACCATGTCTTTCAATAGACTATATGGTACATACTTGCCTAATCATTTGATGACCAAATCCATGGCTAATAGTGTCTTTTTTTATACAGAAGGTTTGTATAGGCAGTCAACAGTAAAAAGAGGGCAGTATTTAGATGAGGTTTTTGCCTCGCTTTTGGCGACTGAGTATTTTGAGCACAAGAATAAGGGAGACTATACTTTTAATTCTATCTTTAACCGTCTTGTAAAAGAAATAAGAATTAATAAACATAATGAGTAAAGCATTTATTTTCCCTGGTCAAGGCTGCCAGAAAGAAGGAATGGGTAAGGATCTGTATGCCCAATTCCCGAAGGCTAAAGAGTTGTTTGAGCGTGCCAATGATTTCCTTGGTTATATAATTACCGACGTAATGTTTCACGGAACGGAAGAGGAACTTATGGAAACCAAGAACACTCAGCCCTCAGTGTTTGTGTATGAGACTATTCTTGCCTTGTGTCAGGATGATGTGAAACCAGACTGCGTTGCTGGTCACTCACTTGGTGAGTTTGCTGCTTTGGTCTTAGCCGGTTCTATTACTTTTGAGGAAGGACTTAAACTAGTTCTTAATCGTGCATTGATTGGCCAGAAAGCCACTGATGAGGCTCCTGTTAAGACTGGTATGGGTGCAGTGATTGGTCTTCCTGACGAGTATGTGGAAAAGCGCATTAAAGAGATTTGGGAAGAAACGGGCGAACCCCTCTTTTTTGCCAACTACAATGGCCCTGGTCAGGTGGTTATTTCTGGCTCTCGTAAGTCTATTCGAGTTGCTTGCAAAGCTTTTATGCGAGAAGGTGCTAAGAAAGCCGTTCCTCTAGCAATAGGGGGATCTTTCCATACTCCTTTCATGGATGAGGCTAGAGAAGAACTTGGAAAGATTATCAAGGAAATTGATTTCAAGCCAGCCGTCATTCCTGTTTATCAGTGTGTTGATGCTTTACCTCATACAGATCCTGAAGAGATTCGTGCCAACTTGATCCAGCACATTACTCATCCTGTTCTTTGGACTTCCATAACTAGCAATATGGTTAAGGACGGTGTTACCGATTTCTATGAGGTTGGCACTGACGATACGCTGGAAAAGATTGGCCGCCGTATGTATCCAAATTTGCACTTTCAGTCACTGCTTGATATTCCTACATATTTGGGGAAGATTAAAAACTTCAAGATAGTAAAGGAATAACCAGGGCACAGCTTTATATTATTAATTATTTTATTTTCAGTAGTATGACATTAAATGAATTTGTAGCAAGATTTGCTGAAGAGTTTGATGAAACTCCTGTTGAACAGTTCAAGACTGACACGGTGTTTAAAGATCTTGATGAATGGGGCTCATTGACCGCGCTATCCATTGTGTCAATGGTTGACGAAGAGTATGATAAGCGCATTACTGGCGCCGATCTTAGAAGTGTTTCTACCATTGAAGATCTTTATAACTTAGTAGAATCCAAGTGATGTTTTCTAATCCCTATTCATTAGAAGGTAAGACTATTCTCGTAACGGGAGCCTCGTCCGGAATCGGGCGAGGCATCGCCGTTGAGTGCTCAAAAATGGGGGCAATGCTCGTTATTAACGGAAGAAACGAAGCTCGCTTGAAAGAAACACTTGATATGCTTGAAGGGGATGGGCATCAAGCTATTGTGGCTGATTTGGTCATACAGGAAGAGTTTGATCAATTAGTCGAAGGCTGTCCTCCAATCAATGGATTTGTTCCATGTGCAGGAATCCCTAAGATTGGTAATGTCAAACATATCACAAGGAAAGACTTAAATGACATTGTTGAAATCAATCAGAATGTACCGATTTTATTATTGTCAGCGCTTTTAAAGAAAAAAAAGCTTCAGAAGAGATCGTCTGTTGTTTTTATTGCTTCGTTATCTGGCATATTTGTGGCCAATATGGGTGATTCTCTTTATTCTACAACAAAAGGCGCAATTAGTGGTTTTGCCAAAGGAGCTGCTTTAGAATTAGCATCACAAGGAACAAGGGTTAATACACTTTGCCCTGGTTTGACTCCTACCCGGATTTTAGAGATGTCAAATGAGATTTTCTCAGAAGAACAGCTGATAGAATCTACAAAAGGAAAGTTCCCTCTAGGACGGTTAGGCAAACCTGAAGATATTGCATATGCGGCTATTTATTTACTTTCTGATGCAAGTTCGTGGGTAACAGGTGTTAATATGATAATTGATGGTGGTTATTCATTGATATAATAGAAGTATGGCTTTTTTAGATTTTAAGAATGTAAAGATTAAGGGAATATCAGCCGTAGTTCCAAAGAAAATCAAGAAAACGGCCGAGTTACCCTTCTTTGCTCCTGGAGAAGGAGAAAGAGTGGCTGAATTGACGCAGGTTAAGGAGGCGCATATAGTTGATGATGGCGTTTGTGCTTCCGATCTTTGTTATGAAGCAGCTGAGAGGCTTATTGAAGAGATGAAATGGGACAAGACCGAGATAGAAGCTCTATTCTTTGTGTCCCAAGCTCGCGACTACTTGATTCCACAGACCTCATCTATTCTTCAAGATAGACTCGGCTTATCTGAAGAATGCCTTATTATGGACTTCCCGTTCGCATGTCAAGGCTATATCTATGCTTTGTCTATTGCTGGTTCCATGATGTCCAAAGGGACAATCAAGAAAGCTCTTCTTCTGGTGGGTGAGACAAATTCTACCTTCGTTTCTCATTTTGACAAGACAGCTTGGCCGCTTCATGGAGATGCCGGTACAGCAACAGCTTTGGAGTATGATGAGACAGCTTCACCTATGCAATTCCATTTCGGCGGCGATGGCTCTACCCACAAGTATGTTTATGTCCCTGCGGGTGGCGCAAGACTCCCGATTTCAGAGAAGGAATTGGAGATGCAAGAACCTGCTCCAGGTCAGGCGTATAATATGACTAATTGCATTATGGATGGGGTGAACGTTTTTGTTGTGGCAATTAGTAAGACTCCACGATCTGCTAAGAAACTTATAGAGCATTATGACATTGATTTGGAGAAGATTGACTATCTTCTTTTGCATCAAGCGAATAATCTAATAGATGACAAAATAATCAAGAAACTCAAGTATGATGCTTCAAAGGTACCTATGAGTTTGAAAAAATTCGGAAATACATCAGCTTGTTCTATTCCATTGAATATAGTATCCGAAATTAGAGAGGATATTGTCGGGAAACGGGTTGACACTGTTATGTCCGCGATTGGGGCTGGCTTATGTTGGGGTAGTGCTCATGTAGAATTGGATCATGTCATGTGTCCTGAAATAGTTGAAATCTAGTTAATTGTATGGATAATATGGATATTAAAGAATGGCTTATTGACTGGTTTAGTAATCATTCGTCATTGAATAAAGCACAATTGGAAGCATCTTTAAAAGAGGATTACCTGAAGAAGGGTATTATTGATTCCTTCTCTTTTGTTATGCTTATCTCTGATATTGATGATGAATTTGACGTTGCTTTTACCAACGATGATTTCCTTGATCCCCGTTTTTCTAACATAGATGGACTTGCAACCTTGATAGTAGAGCGCAAGAACTAATGGAATTCTCTGATACATCCAAGGTCGTAGGACCGCTCCTGGCTCGCCAACTATATATGATGGCAAAGGAGTATGACAATGTGGTTGACTTTACTATTGGCGACCCGGACATTCCAACAGACGCGGCTATCTGTCAGGCCGCATGTGATGCGGCTATGACAGGGCACACCCGTTATTCTGCGAATGCTGGAATTCCTGAATTAAAAGATGCTATCAGTAAGCGTATCAACGAAACGCGCGGCACTGACTATACTGCAAATAATATTGTGACCACGATAGGAGCAACCGAGGCGTTGTTTATTGCGTTTATGGCATTGCTGAACAAAGGGGATGAGGTTATCGTATTGGCTCCCTATTGGATTCAGTATGAAAACATGACCAAGTTCTTTGGCGGTAAAGCAATTATCATTGATAAGTTTACGAAAGGCTTTGAGCCAGATATCCAGGCGATTAGGGATGCTATTTCGCCTAAAACAAAGATAATCGTCATTAATTCTCCTAACAATCCATCCGGTTATATTTATGACGATGGTTTTTTAAAGGCCATTGCTGATATTGCAAATGAGTTTGGTTTATTCATTTTTGATGATGAATGTTATGATGCCCTGACTTACGAACAGGAGTTTCCAAGCATTGCCAGATACTGCGATAAAGAGCATCTTGTGTTGTTTAATAGTTTTTCAAAAGCCTTTGCAATGACAGGGTGGCGGGTAGGTTATTTGGCCGCTGATGAAGAAGTTGTTACCAATACAATTAAGATGCATCAGAACATTGCAATATGTGCTTCTGTACCTTCGCAGTATGCAGCGCTGGAGGCTCTAAGACATGCGGATACGTATTCTGTTAGGGTAAGAGAGATATTCACTAGGAGAAGAAATGTATTGGTGGAAGAACTAAGCAAGATACCTCACATACATTTTGTTCCTCCGGCAGGTACGTTTTACGCTTTTATTGATATATCTGAAACGGGAATGGATTCAAGGACTTTTACTTTCTCTCTTCTTAAAGAAGAACAGGTAGCTGTAATACCAGGTATAGCTTATGGTAATGCCTTTGATGGGTATATCAGGCTGGCATTTACAATGAATGAGAATTTAATCGTTGAAGGTATATCTCGTTTTGGCCGTTTTATCAATAGATTATTTGAATCAAAATGAAGCAAGAGATTATCGAGAGATTGAAGCAGTTCGACTTCTCTAAGAACTTTGTTATAGATGCTGCAAAGGATAGGTACTATTCATATCAGGCGTTCTTTGGCCGTTGCCTGACGATTGCAAGCGTATTGAAAGAACATAGCTCAAATAATCGGCACACAGTTTTCATTATGGAAAATAGTGTTGAACTATTTGCTTGTTATTTTGCCGCCATGCTTGCAGGAAAGATTGCAACGGCAATAGATCCGGTAAAAGAACAGGAAGAAATAAAACGTATCTTAGATACTATACCTGATAAGTTTGTAGTGGTTGATAAAGCAGGAGAAGTAAAGGTTGAGAGTTCAGACCTTCTTATGGAACCCGATAGTTTTGAGCAGACAAAAGTAGATGAAGGTGAGGTAAAGGATAATACTATATCCTTGTTCGAATCAAGAGATTTTGATGATGATTATTTGCTGACATTTACTTCTGGAACTACAGGCAATACAAAGGGTGTAAGGCATACGCTTAATAATCTTGTCAAAACAGCGGATGCTTTTAACTGTTATTTCCATGTGGACGGGAGGCGAACACTAGCTCATTATATGCCAATGACATATATGGCTGGCATATTAAATTCCATTATTCAGCCTTTTATTGCAGGAGCCAGTATTGTGTTATTGGGGCGGTTCTCTCCGTTCAAGGCATTCACATTTTGGCAGGATGTGGTTAAGTATCAGGCGAACTTGTTTTGGCTATCTCCTAGTATGTTGACTATTATCCTTAAAGCTTCTAAACATGTTTTGGGCAAGGAGTATTGTCGTACTCATGATTTGTTGTTCTTTATAGGTACAGCACCACTGCATTTGAAGACCAGACATGATTTTGAGTCTATGTATCCTGTAAAACTATATGCAAGCTATGGATTATCTGAAACACTCTTCCTTTCAACAGAAACACCTGAGACGCTTGCTTTAGGTGGCGGTAACGTAGGTAAAATATTGGAAGGGGTTGAGTATAAGTTTGGAGAAGATGGAGAGTTCATGGTGAAGGTTCCGTGGTTGTTTCTTGGTTATACCAATGAACCGACAGAACACTATTTCTCAGGGAGCTATTATAAGACAGGTGACTTGGCCAAGATTGAGGATGGGATATTATCTATTGTAGGCCGTTCAAAAGACCTGATTATTAAGGGAGGCATGAACATTAGTCCTGCTTTGATAGAAAGTGTGGTCTCCGGTGTTAAAGGGGTGGAGGAATGCTCTGCTTTTAGTGTTTTGAACAAGTTTAAGGAAGAACTAGTAGTGTTGAGCTATTCCTCAACATTAAAAGACACCGATGAATTGGAGAAATCCATTTCCGCTGCCGTGTTGAACGCCTTGGGCAAAAATTATATGATAGACCGGTTTTATCGGGTGACATCAATTCCCAAGAACGTAAATGGAAAGAACGATAAAAAAGTGCTGAAAGAACACTATCAGAAGGAGGTACGCGAATGTTAGTTAAGTTTGATCATTTAACCCTTGTTGTTAATAGGGTAAATGCTAAAAAAGCTATTGAGGAGTTTGAAAATCTTGGTTATAAGTTGACTCTGGTTAACGATAATGCAGTCAATATTCCTTCTAAAATGCAATTCCTAAAATACAAAGATGCCACACACGGTTTGTATTTTATGGATGTGCCTGATGGTAAGGGATTACCAGTGGAAATTATAGCTTACGAGCATACAACGAGCAATAAACCATGGGTGTATTACAAACCTCTTGAAAATTCAATAACTACTCTGACTAACGACATTGTTACGTGTAAACAGTTGTTTGTTGCATTAGGTTGTGATATAGAAGACGGAGTGTTGTTGTTTAATGGTGCCCTTGACCCAGCTTCTTATACCATTAATATCAAGCATGATTCAATAGTAGCAAACAACCTTGACAATGAAGGTTTTTGCTGCCCTACTATATTCGTTAAACCGGGCAATAAGACTAAAACTAAAATTGAGAACGAAGGCTTTGCATGTACAGAGCCTGAGTTATTTGAGACAAATGGTAAATCCATGTTTGTTTTTTTTGCCCAAGGAAAGAACGGTGAAATAATTGAAATTGTTACAAATAAACTATAGGCGATGAAAATAATCGATTTATCTTATGTGATTGAAAATGGGATGCCCACATGCGGAACCCCTTGGCATGAAAACGTCAACATTAAACATCTCGGATACCTTAATAAAGTAGGGCGCAACACACATGCCCTTACGTTTGGCAGTCATACTGGTACGCATATGGATGCTCCATTTCATTTTATTGATGGCGGCCGAACTATTGAATTTACACCTTTGGAGGTAGTATGCGGAGAGATTCAGATAGTAGATTTTACCTGTATTGGGCCCAATGGTATCGTCAGATATGATGATGTGAAAGATTTGAAGGTTACTGAAAGAATGCTCTTCCGTTTTGACTGGTTCAAGACTTGGAAAACACCGGAGTTCTATAAAAGTTTCCCTTATTTTGAAGAAGAGGCGGTTGATTATCTTATCAAAGGTGGAATCAAGTTGATGGCTATGGATACCCCATCGCCTGATTATGGCGGTAACATCACTTCAAAAGAAGATTCACCAAATCATAAAACGCTTTTGAAGAAGGATGTAATTATTGTTGAGTATCTGACAAATACAGACCAGCTCGATTTAGCTAAAAAACATAGAATTATTGCATTGCCGTTGAAGTTTAAAGGATGTGATGGTTCTCCTTCAAGAGTAATTATGGAAGAGTATTAATATAGATAGGACTTTTGTATGAATACTCAAATAATGGATGTGACGCTTAGGGATGGTAGTTATGCAATTAACTTCCAGTTCTCAGAGCATGATACAAGGAAGATAGGGCGTGTGCTTGAGCAGTCGGGAATTCCTTTTGTTGAAATTGGTCATGGTCAGGGCCTGAATGCCAGCAACTACAAAAATGGTATTGCCCTCTGTACGGATGAAGAGTATTTGGCATCTGCACAAGAAGCATATCAATCCTGTAAATATGGCATGTTTTGCATACCAGGTATTGCAAAACTTCAGGATCTTCAGTTGCTTAAGAAGTATGGGGCATCATTCGTCCGTATAGGATGTAATATTGATAAAATTGATGATACGGAACCCTTCGTTAAACGAGCTAAGGAACTTGGATTGATAGTCGCAGCCAACTACATGAAGTCATATACTGCCACCGAGAAGGAATTTGAGGTGTGTGTCAAAAAATCAATGAGTTATGGGGTTGATTACGTATATATCGTCGATTCTGCTGGTTGTATGTTGCCGGAAGACATAAAAAAGTATTATGATGTAATCAAAAGAATTAATGGGCCAAAAGTTGGTTTTCATGGCCATAACAATCTGGGTCTTGCAAACTCTAATAGTCTATATGCTGCAGAATTAGGTTTCGACCTTATTGACTGCTCACTTCAAGGGCTTGGCCGTGGTGCTGGTAATGCATCGACGGAACTCCTCGTAGCTTTATTCCAGATTAAGTTCGGAGTGAAAGATTATGATGAAAAGAAACTTGTACAGTTTGGGGAGGAATATGTGAATCCACTTGTTCGGAATTGCGGTTTATATGGGCTTGATGTTTATTGTGGTATAGCAGGATTCCATAGCAGTTATATGAAGTATATTCATCGTTATGCCTCCAAGTATTCTGTTAATCCATACGATCTTATTCTAGAGTACTGTAAGTACGACAAGATAAACATGGATGAAGAGAAATTGGAGGTGATTGCAAAGACATTACCAAAAGATTTCGATATTAATCTTTCAAAGTATGGCTTTGGAAGATATATAGGTGATGAACAGTCTGAGCACAAATGATCCGTATTCATAGGTTCGAAAATCAGCTGTTGTCTTCATTCTGTTATCTTGTTCTTGATGAGAATGCGAAACGATGTATTATTATTGACCCTGGGAGCGAAAAGAGCGAAAAAGAGATTAATTTTTTAAGTGCTAATAATCTCACACTGGATTATATTTTTATAACTCATGAGCATATCGATCATTTATGGGGAGTTAATTCCCTTATAGATAGATATCCAGCATCAGAGGTCGTGTGTTCTTCTAGATGTCGTGATAATTCTTCAAGCGAAGTAAGACACTTTTTCCAGCTTTATTTTGACGTTCCGAATTATTCCTATAGTCTAAAACGTGTTGATAGAACTGCAGAAGAAATTGGTTGGTGTCTTACCTGGTTAAACCATTGTATAAAGTTTTACTCAACACCTGGTCACACACCTGGTTCTATTTGTATTGAAATAGATGGCATTCTTTTTGGCGGCGATTCATTGTTGCTATTCAAACCATTTGTTAGAAAGCCTAAAGGTGATTCGCTTAAACAGTTCAGGGATAGTGTTCGTTCAATGAAAAATAGTTATCCTGAACCTACTATAGTTTATCCAGGTCATGGTGAAGTATTCCGTCTTAGGGATCTTCAGTTGAAAGACTAAACCTTCATCTTAGATTATTATTTGATTCGAGTTTGTTAGAGCTTTTTTTTCATATAATTAATTAAACGTTTTGACAGTTCTTTGGAGGTGGGTATGGTGTTGTCATTATGGGGCTTATTTTGCTTTGTTTTAATGCTTCTCCTCGAGGAGTTGGAGTTTTCTTTTTTTCAATCGTTTTGACTTTGTGTTGTCATTTTGTTTGTATTATGGACGGAAGAGACGAAGACAGAAGGACGGGCAGATGGATTCAGTATATCTTCGAGTTGCAAGTCTTGAATGAGTTTTTTTGAAACGATAAGAATTATTTATTTGTATTGGCAAGTGCTGCTACATCTTTGTATTGCAACATGTGATTAATGAACGTGTTTTGATTAAGTGAATTGAAGTCTATGATATATGGCTGAACAGAGCTTGAAAGATAAAACTGTAAAAGGCTCCTTTTGGAGTGCTGCTGATGCATTTTTAGGGCAGGGTGTAACTTTTATTGTGAGTATTATCTTAGCTCGTCTTGTAACTCCAACGGAATACGGATTAATTGGAATATGTACCATTTTTACATCTGTGCTTTCAGGAATTGTTGATAGTGGATTCTCGAATTCATTAATACGAAAGAAAAATGTTACTGAAGAAGATTATAGTACTATGTTCTTAACGAACATGGGGATGAGTCTAATTCTTTATCTATCATTATTCATTTCTTCTCCTTTTATTGCTCATTTCTTTTACCGCCCAGAACTCGTTGATCTTGTGCGTGTTATGGGGTTGATTCTTTTTTTGCAGGGTGCGTCTCTTGTTCAATATACAAAACTGACAAAAAGTATTGATTTTAAAACAAAAACAAAGGCATCGTTTATTGCAGCAATTACTAGTGGCATTGTGGGTATTTGTATGGCAATGCGAGGTTACGGTGTATGGTCGTTAGTCGGGCAACAACTGTCAAACAAGTTTGTTTATAGTTTATGTCTTTGGCTCTTTAACAGATGGAGTCCAAATATGAGATTTAATTTGAATAGTTTTCAATATATGTGGGGTTTTGGATGGAAACTGATGCTATCCGGCTTGTTAAACAATGTATGGAACCAGATTTATCAGGTTGTTGTTGGAAAGTGTTATAGCCCTGCAACACTTGGCCAATACACTCGTTCTAGAGACTTTGCCAGTCTATTTTCTGTCAATTTTACGGCTATTGTTCAGCGAGTTACTTTTCCCGTTCTATCAGAAGTACAGGATGATAAGACACGTATGGTAGAAGCATATAGAAAAATCATAAAGATTTCGATGCTTGTTACTTCTGTCATATTATTTTTCTTGGCAGCAATCGCAGATCCTCTTATTTATTGTCTAATTGGACCTCAGTGGCACGAGGCGGCAACTTATCTGCCTTTCATCTGTCTTATCTTGTTTCTCCATCCGCTTCATGCAATTAACCTTAATATGCTACAGGTGCAAGGGCGTAGTGATATTTACTTGTATTTGGAAATAATCAAGAAAATTTTAAGTATTATACCTATTGCATTGGGTATTTTTGTGGGTATTTATTGGATGCTTATCGGTAGTATTCTCTTAGGAGTTATTTCATTTTTTCTTAACTCATTTTTTACTGGTAAGAAACTTGGGTATTCTTCTTTCAATCAATTGCGAGATATTATTCCGTCGTTATGTCTCTCAATAGTTGTTGCTTTATCTGTTTATTTCTTGAAATATCTACCATTCAACAATTATATCATTTTGGGTCTTCAAATAACTATCGGTTTACTTGTTTTTTTTGTTATCTGTGAGTCTACAAGAAATGAAGAATATACTGAACTTAAAAAAATAGTATTATCCTATATTAATAAAATTAGTAAATAATGATATTCCATGTTTTTAATGGGAAACAGATTCATTTGGTTCCGGAGATTTCAAAAAGTTTTATCAAAGAATTCTCGTCCATATCTCAGCCATACATTGTTCTAATATGCAATAAAGGTTTTCATCGTGAAAGGTATATTAATTTGTATAAAGAATTGTCCTTTGATAAGTATTGTTTTGTAGATTCCGTAGTTGAATTTGGGATATTCGTCAATAAGAACAAAAAAAATGCTTTTCTTTTTCATGGAGGAAAAATCCAATGGTATGCTATTGCTATCCTTTTTGGGGCAAAGAATTTAAATTGGGTTTGTTGGGGGCAAGGTTCGTCTGTCGGGGAAACCAAAATATCGAAAAAACTAACATCAATTAAACGTTTTATATACCATCATTTCAAGTCTATTGTCACGCTTATGGCCGATGACAAAGATAGTATAGTCCGTGATTTCCATGTTTGTAAAGACATAATTAATGTTATACCTTATTCATCAACAAACAAAACAACAAGGTTTGATATAATCATTAAAGACCTTATGGAGACAACTAACCATAGTGATCGAAAACCATTAGTTTTGTTAGGTAATTCACCGCATAACATTCCTTATTATATAGATATGTTGTCAAGGTTGAAGCAGTTTAAAGGTAGGATTTGCGTTCACTGTATGAATAACTATTCCTTAACAAAAGATAGAACTTATGAACAACTAATGTCATTAGGAACTCTTTTGTTTGGAGATGATTTTAAAAGTGATGAAGTTTTTTATAGTTACGAAGAGTATATTAAATATATGAATAATTGTGACATATACATATGCTCTAGAGAATCTCAAACGGGGTTAGGAGCAATCTATACATGTTTGAGTTTAGGAAAAAAGGTTTATATTCATGGTAAAAATTTAAATTGGTTAAGGGATTATTACCGGGCCATAGTCTTCGATACGGACGAGATTGACAAAGACATCCCTTTTGAAGTATTCTCAGAGCCATTGACAAATGAAGAAAAAAGGCATAATTATTACACTATTATTGAGAATAGAAAGAATAGCTATTCAAAATGGATTGATTATTTGAGTTTCTTGACTAAAACCACGTGTCTTCAATAATTGTTTAGCTGATTCGAATATGAAAATTTTACATATTGCTAACGGTTTTAGTAATTCTAAGGTTCACTCTAACCTGTACAAGGAATTAGACAAACTAGGAGTTAAACAGATTGTGTTTAACCCGGTGCGAACTAATAGAAGAATTGATATAGGCAAAAATGAATTTGATGGTACAAATACAGCTTTCGTATATGCAGATGTGGTGAAGCCAATTCATCATTTCATTTTTCATACCAAACGTCGTTGTGTATATAATGCGTTATTAGAAAGAGTTAATGTTTCTGAGATTAGTCTTGTTCATGCAGCTACACTTATGTCGGATGGTGGAGTCGCATATAATTTATTTCATGATTATCAGATACCTTATGTTGTATCTGTTCGTAACACTGATATTAATGGTTTTTTGGATAAAATGCCTCATACATGGTATGATGCCAAGATTATTTTGTTGAATGCTGAGCGTATTTTTTTTATTTCTCAAGGACTTAAAGAGAAATTTGAAAAGCATATAGTAATTCAGCCTATTCTTGATCGAATAAAGAGTAAATTTGTACTGATGCCAAATGGTATTGATGATTATTATCTTTCTAATATCCAATCAACTCCAAGAACCGGCCATAAGATTATTTATATAGGAGACTTCTCTAATAACAAGAATCTGATTCGTCTTTGTAAAGCAGTTTTACTACTCAAAAAAGAGAAGGGTTTAGAAGATGTTTCTTTAACAATTGTAGGTGGGGGTAACAATAGGGGTAATAAAGTTAAATTAATGATTGATTCTAATCCGGATGTTATAAACTATGTTGGTAAAATATTCGATAAGGAAAGGTTATGCGCTCTATTGTGTGAGCATCGGGTGTTTGCCATGCCAAGTATTAATGAGACGTTCGGACTGGTCTATCTTGAAGCTCTTTCTCAGAATTTACCAGTATTATTCACAAAGGGGCAAGGGATAGATGGGCTGTTTGATGAAACTGTTGGTGTTGGGGTGAATCCGTTTTCAGTGAATGATATTGCTAACGCCTTGAAAAGATTATTGTTTAATAGTAAGCAATATAGTAATAATTGTGTTGATTTTTCAGCGTTTCGATGGTCTTCTATAGCCGAGAAGTATCGTGAACACTATAGATATTTATTAGGATATGACAATGTGAACAAAAAACTACTTACTGATTTTAAAAGAGTTGAACGAAAGGGAGAGTGACTATTTATGATCTTATTTTAGTACAACATTATGGGGCGAGGGTTTTCGTTGCTTAACTCCAATATCATTAGTAATTCCATGATTCTCATTAAAGATAAGTCAATTGTAGCTGACTATATTATTTGTTTTGCTATATTCATTCAATCGGCACTACTCATCATGCAATCTGTTTTGATCGCGTTGTTGGGGATTGATCCTGAGGCAACGACTCTATTTAGAGTTTTGTTTACCGCCGTACCTATGATTGTAGCAATATTTTTGTGTTTTTATAGGAGACCTCTTTTGTTTATAGGTGTTTATTTCGTTGTGATTTCAATACTTGCATTGCATACTATCCTTTTTCCACAGAATACAGATTATATCTGGACAGAAGCTCCTAGGTTTTTACTGCCAGTTGTCATCCCAAGCGCTTTATGTATGATTTCTGTGAAGAATACAGAAATAGTGGAGAAAGTTGCAATATTCATTTCATGGGTGTCAGCGGTTTTGGTTTTTATTTATGTTGCTGCTTTTTTTCGAGGTGTTTTTATTTTTGAAAGATATAATATGTCCTTTAGTTATGGTTGCCTGTTCCCCATGATGATTCTTTATTATTGTAAGCGACCATTTCCGATGATGATCAGCTTTCTAATTTTTTTAATTGTTGTCGCATTTGGGAGTAGAGGTGCTTCAATAGTATTTGTGGGGTACGTTATTATGGATTTATTTTTGTCGAGGAATCGTTTCCGATGGTTTGTTTTGTCATTTGGCGTGTTAGCGGTAGTTCTATTGCCACTTTTTATGAATTCATTAGAGTCAATAGGTATTACATCTCGTACTCTTTACCTTCTAAAAGAAGGAAATTTGACTCAGAGTAACGGTAGAGAAAGTATTTATTCTTTTTTTATTGATCAATTGCTTAATAATCCGATATCTGGTATAGGTATTTATGGCGATAGAATTGATACGGGTGGTGCATATTGTCATAATCTAATCTTAGAACTATTACTTAACTTTGGTTTTATTTTAGGCTCTATTGCAGTTATTTGTCTATTATCATTTATTATTCGGACTTTTGGCTTACTCAAAGGATTAGACAGGAATTTATACATGGTTTTTGTGCTCTATGGCCTTGGACCATTAATGGCCTCGAGCTCTTATCTAAAAGTTAATTATTTGGCATTACTTATTGGTTTTTCTGTACTAATAAGAAAAAAAAATAAGAATATTCATAAAGAATCAAGCAAGTTTTTATTGCGTGAAGAAACGGTTTAGCCTTGTTGATTATTGATGCTGAATTGTAAAGATATTTCTGCATTTTAGACTATATTTGAGCGTAAATGAGAAGAAGTGTTCTTTTCATATTGTTATTGATAATTAGTGATACAGTGAATGCTCAGAGCATCTCTCCGTATGACTATGGCTTGAATGAGGCAAAGACGGGTGTAGAGAAATACAATGTTTTGCTTCAAACTCATATCGCTGCTATTGAGAAAGGATGTGGTGTTAGTTATTCTGGTGTTGAAAAACTCACAATAGAAATACCGCCCCATGCACCTTCTATTTATCTAAGTAATTATACGGATTTTGCCGGTTTGGAATTGACGGTTATTAATAATGACAAGAACATGCCGGTTTTCGTCATGAGTAATGAAGCTAAAGATGTGTATGTTACAAAAAAGAAAATAAAAAAAGGACGGTATGGCAAGAATAATAACCTTTGTAAAGGAACCAAACTTTTAATTGTTGAGGATAAAACTCCATGGGTTAAGAATAGAAAAGGCCACGATTACGGAGCAATCAGACGAGATGTGATATTAATCAAGGAGGGTAGAGCACAAAATGAGACGATCCAACCCTATTCCAATCCCACTTCTGACCCGATTGCTTTTTATTATGAAGTTGATGAAGAGTTGAAGGAGATAAAGAACCTTCATTTTATCCGTCATCCCGGTAATAAATATGTGGCTAGTCTTTTTTCGGTCACGGGAGTGAATAATCTTCTTATTAGTAATGTTACTATAGATACTCCTTTTTCTAATTTGGTTGCTGACAGGGCTATTTCAGTTAACAATTCTGCCAATGTAACGATGGATAATGTTACTATTAACGATACATATTCACAAACAAATAAATTTGGATATGGTATATCAATGAATACTGTGTGGAACATAAAGTTTTCACGGTTGATGGCAAAGGGTAAATGGGGGGTATTCGGAAATAATAATGTCAACACTGTGATAATGGAAAATAGTGATATTAACCGGTTTGATATACACTGCTATGGAAAGGATGTTTTTTTTAAAAATACTATATTTCGTGATCTTTATAACCAGTTCTCTTCTTTTTATGGAACGCTCTCTTTTAATGGCTGTAAATTCTTAAAGTTTGTGCCGGTATTATTTGAATCTTCGTACAGGGCGTATACTCATTTTGACTTGGTTTTCAAGGACTGTATGATTGACATTGATTCAGCACGGCCCTACATAATATCTGCAGGCAGATTGGAGATTGCTGAAGGAGCTCGTGATGAGTTAACACAAGTGGAATGGCCTAATGTAAAAATGACCAACGTGACGATCTCTGCAGAAGAAGAAGTGAAGAGGTTAACATTGTTCGAGATAAGCGGAAGGGATAATAGTGTTGTTGGTGGTATAGAGTCTATAGAAATGGAGAGTATTACTTTCACAAAAGCAAAACCACAAATTGTGTTCTCTAACAAACAGGTAAAAACGAATAGAAAGTTGTTTTATCGGGTTAATTCCAGTGATATTAATGAATTAAAGAAATGATAACAGTAATAACTCCTACTTACAAAAGGGCAGAGTATTTAAGTATGGCAGTAGACTCAGTGTTGGCACAAACTATTACTGACTGGGAACTTCTTGTCATAGATGATAATAGTCCTGATTCTGAAGCACGAAAAGCGACTGATATTGTGATGTCGCGCTATACGGACCCTCGTATTCATTACATTAAGAATGAGAAAAACATGGGAGGGGCCGCAGCACGAAATGTGGGTATCTCTCAGGCCAAAGGTGAGTATATTGCCTTTCTTGATGACGACGATATGTATTTGCCTCGCCGATTGGAGGTGCAATTGAATGAGATGGATAATAACGGCTGGGATGTGTCCGTAATGGATGGAGCAACCTATGATTTTGTCACGGGAGAGAAGTTGACGGAGCGCCATCAGAGAGTCAGAAATGGAATGACTAAGAACGAATTGATCCGTTCTCATTTACTATACCATATTTCTGGAACTAATACCTTCATGTATCGGACAAAGTTCCTTCAGGAGATCGGCGGTTTTGACGATGTGCCTTCTTGTCAGGAATACATGCTGATGCAGAAGACTCTCGACGCAAATCCTAAGTTTGGCTATATTCCGGAAATACATATTAAAAATTACATGCATCCTGGTGACCAGATCTCAACAGGACCTAAAAAATTGAAAGGGCAGCAGATGATGTTTGAGAATAAGAAGAAGTATTTCTTCCTGCTCTCACGAAGTGAGCGAAAACAGGTCATTTGCCGACATCATGGGGTATTGTTTTTTGTATATTACAAGATGCATAAATTCGGAAAGGCTATTTTAGAGGCTATTCTTTGTTTCTTTTCAAGTCCTGTAAATGCATGGAAATGGTATAAGGAGTATAAAGCAAAAATTTCGGCATAATGGAGCAGAAAAAATGGAGTTTCACATATAAGATGCTCCGCAGACTGGGATTCAACTATTCTGAGGAGGAGTATGGAGACGTAACTATCCGGAAAGTGTTTGGTAAGTTCTTTGGTAATATCCGATTGAAATATTTGGAAAAGAAGTTGGATTGGGCTATTCTTGAGCCGTTTGCTCCTAGAAAGCTTCGCCCCAAAATATTGAAAAAAATGGGGTGTAAGGTTGGCAAAGAGTGTTTTATTGGCGATTATGTCAGGATAGATACCAGTCACGCCGACATGATTACCATTGAAGATCATGTGTCTATTGCAAGCGGGACAAGGTTGTTGTGTCACCAGCGCGACTTCAGTAAATATTGCGTGGGTGATGACTACATGGATTTGGGATATGATGTGAAGCCGATAGTGCTGAAGAAAGGTTGTTTGGTTGGTATGGAGAGTCTTGTATTGCCCGGCGTTACAGTAGGTGAGGGCGCTATCGTGGGCGCCGGTTCTCTTGTGACAAAAGATATTCCTGCATGGACTATCGCTGCCGGTCGTCCTGCAAAAGTTCTCAAGCATATTCCAGAAAGAAAAGAAGAGCAATGAAAAAAGTTTTAGTAATTGCCGCCCACCCAGACGATGAAGTCCTTGGTGTGGGTGGAACTGTTGCTAAGTTGTCCGATGAAGGTGTTGAATGTCATCTTCTCATTGTAACCGATGGGAGTTCTGCTCAATATCGGGACAGGGAAGATATTCAGGATATATTAGATGCCAAAAAAGCAGAAACGAAGCATTGTGCTGATATCCTTGGTTTCAAATCTATACGCTACGGGGAATTACCAGATATGAGACTGGATGTCACGCCTCATGTTCAAATCAATCGAGTAATAGAGGAGGCAATTGTTGATTTGCAGCCTGATGCTGTTTTTACACATTTTTGGGGGGATGTAAACATGGATCATCAACAGGTGTTCAAATCATCCTTAGTAGCTGTTCGTCCATCTCCGGGTCAAGTAGTTAAAGAACTTTATTGTTATCGAGTTCCTTCCTCGACGGAGTGGATGCCCAATAAAGACGACACCATGTTTAAAGCTAATTACTTCGTAGATATTGATAAGTATAAGGAGAGAAAGTACGAAGCATTTGCATGTTATTCAACAGAACTTCGGACGTATCCTCATCCTCGCTCGATTCAATATCTGAAAGAGGCCGATATCGCGATAGGCCTTCGCGTTGGTTTATTGGCTGCTGAAGAATTTGTTATGCTTAGAAAATTGCTATAGACATCTTATATGTACAATTTCGTCAAACGATGTTTTGATATACTTTTCTCAATCATTTTTTTGATTGTTTTATCTCCGGTATATTTGTTAACTTGGTTGATAATAAAGATTGTTAGTCCAGGACCTGTTATTTACAAAGCAGATAGGGTTGGCGTGAGAGGTAAATTGTTCAAGTGCTATAAGTTCCGCTCCATGCGTTTGGATAGCGGAAAGGTACGGCTAACTACTCTGGAAAACGATGATCGCATATTCCCCTTCGGGAAGTTCATTCGTAAAACGAAGATTGATGAAATGCCTCAAGTGGTAAATATTCTGAAGGGTGAAATGAGCGTAGTTGGGCCACGTCCTGAGGATAAGGATAATGCTGATAAAGTTTATGTTGGAGATTTTGTACATATCTTGGATGTTAAGCCAGGTTTGACCAGCCCTGCTAGTCTATATGATTATACACATGGAGAACTCTATGAAGACGAAGAGTCTTATGAGCATGTTTTCCTTCCCAAAAAGCTGAAACTTGAACTCTATTATATTAACCATCGGTCTTTGTGGTATGATTTTTCGCTGATTCTTAGAACAGCGTGGCTGATTATACGTAAGACATTTGGGAAGGCTGATTTCAAAGAACCAAAAGAATTATTAGATGATGGCAAGTAGTCGTATTTACCTCTGCCTCGCTCATATGAGCGAAGCAGGTCTTGAACAGAAATACATTCAAGAAGCATTTGATACCAACTGGGTCGTCCCCCTAGGACCCAATGTAAACGGATTTGAAAAAGACCTCGAAGACTTTGTTGGCGAGGGAAAACGAGTCGTAGCTCTATGTTCCGGTACGGCCGCTGTTCACCTAGGTCTGCTAGCATGTGGTGTTGGCTCCGGCGACGAAGTGCTTGTACAGAGTTTCACTTTCTGTGCTTCGACGCATCCAATTACCTATCTGGGCGCTACGCCGGTCATGATTGACTCGGAGCCGGACACGTGGAATATGGATCCGGACCTGTTGGAAAAGGCCATCTTGGACCGTATCGAAAAAACGGGGAAGAAGCCCAAGGCGATTGTGCCGGTAGCTCTGTATGGTATGCCGTACAAGGCAGACCGAATCATGGAAATCGCGAACCGGTACGAGATTCCTGTCGTTGAAGATGCGGCTGAAGGTTTTGGCTCAAAGTACAGGGGCCAGGTTCTTGGTACATTTGGCAAGTTCGGTGTGCTGAGTTTCAACGGCAACAAGATGATTACGACCTCGGGCGGTGGCGCGCTGATTTGTCCGGATGCTGAGCTATGGCAGAAGATTATGTGGTACGCCACGCAGGCTCGTGAGAGTTACCCGTACTATCAGCACGAAGCAATTGGCTACAACTACCGTCTCTCAAACATCTGTGCGGGCATTGGCCGCGGCCAGATGACGATTGTGAACGATCACTTGGCACATCATAAGCACGTTCAGGCACTGTACGAAATGCTCTTTGCTGATGTTCCTGGCATTACAATGCATTCACAGCCCGCAGGCGGCGATTATGACTCGAATTACTGGCTCTGCACTTTCACGCTCGATCCTTCCGTCCGGATCAAGGGGCAGGAGAATGCCTATAAGACGATTGTTAAAGGTGCCGTTGGCGGCGCTGCCGGTGTGATTCACATGGCCGATTCTGCTACGACTGACTGCCAACCCAACGACAATGTTGAGGCATTGCGCGTAGTTCTGGATCAAGCCGGTGTTGAGGCTCGCCCCGTGTGGAAGCCGATGCACAAGCAACCGGTGTACAAGAATGTCCCAGCTTACGTAAATGGCGTTAGCGAATCCATTTTTAAAGTCGGCATGTGCCTCCCCGCTGGACCATACGTAACGGATGAAGACGTCAAATACATCGTCGAGACAATCAAGTCAGCCATCGTGGCTTGACGCCATTTGGCAGTTCTGCCATTATTTGTTCTGGACGAGATAGGGCCGGAAAGATAACTGACCCGACGAGGCGAGCCTGATGACTCGCCTTTCGCGTTCGAAAGCGAACACTGTGTGATAGATTCAACGACCCATGCTCATCTCTATCATCATCCCCGTCTACAATGTCTCTGCCTACATCGAGCGATGTCTGCAATCGGTCATGCGGCAGACTTATGGGGAGATTGAATGCATTATTGTGGATGATGCGTCGCCCGATTACAGCATCGAGAAGTGCGAACGTCTGATTGAGACTTATAATGGTCCGATCCGGTTCTCTATCAAGCATCATGAATATAACCGGGGGTTGTCCGCAGCGCGTAATACGGGAACGGAAGCGGCGACAGGAGACTACATTCTATATCTGGACAGCGACGATGCTTTGACGGACGATTGCGTTGAGATGCTTGTAGCACCTGTGAAGCGTAACGCAAGTATTGAGATGGTGGTGGGAAACTATGAAAGGCTGTCGGATGGGGGTCCGCTTCGTGCGTCGGTGAAGAGTCGGACTGATTTGCCTGAAGCAGAATTCTGCGAGAGGGAGGCTGTCAGGTCGTATTTCTTTGATGGGAAGGGGTTTTATGTGACTGCTTGGAACAAACTGATCAAGCGGTCGTTTCTGCAGGAGCATCAGTTGCGGTTTATGGAGGGTGTTTTGTATGAGGACAATCCCTGGGCGCATCAGGTGGTGAAGTATCTTCGTCATCTCTATATAGTTCCGGCAGTTACATATTTACATTATCGAAGGCCCGGCTCCATCACGACTGGTATTAGTCGGGAAAAATCTGTTTATTATTATGGTATCGTTTACGAGGCGATAGCAAACCAATTCACGGAAGGAGAGGAAGGCAGAGAAGCTATGTTCTTCCTAAAAAACCTCTGTTCCTGTCTTATACATGACCCCGGTATTCCCGCTCTTGATCGTGCTGTCGCAATGTTCAAAGAAGCCTTGGCTAAGGGCCATTGCTGGAAAGAGCGTTTGTTGCTGGATTGCACGTCATCCCTCGCGAAGACGGTTTGGGGACGGACGTTATTTAAGTGTGCATTGCGTGTGCGGCGTTTCCTTCGTGGGTGTGTGCCGGGAAGATAAGATTCATGCGGATTCTGAAGAACACCATTTTCCTCTTTTTTCGCAGCGACATCATCCTGCTGATCGGGTTGTATGCGTCTCGGGTGCTGCTGGAGAAACTGGGGATTGAGGATTACGGCATTTATAGCATTGTAGCGGGCGTGGTGCTTTTGTTCGGCTCGTTGCGCACGATGTTTACCAATGCCATCCAACGCTTCTTGAATTACGGGCGTGGGCTGGGCGACGCTGGACGGGTGAACCGCGTGTTTATAACGGGGATACAGGTGCAGCTTATTCTGGCGGGGGTTCTGCTGGTGCTGGCGGAGACGGTAGGGCTCATTGCCTTTTTGCATTTGAACATTCCTGCGGCGAAGTTCCCGGCCGCTGC
>AUXO018245905.1_pt1 | contig 31893 bp, 25 predicted proteins | sample 768731 | NCBI WGS metagenome assembly AUXO01 (sample SAMN02715735, study PRJNA202380) | gut metagenome | biome: sheep rumen | host: Ovis aries | place: New Zealand: Palmerston North
AGGTCCTGCTGCAGGAAAGCAATATGATACAAAGGGCCTTGATCCGAATGATTCACCTGTAAAGCCGATCATTTCACTCAGCAGACTGTCTGTTCCGATCAGTCAGATACAAAAAGATCAGACAATAGAGCTTACAGTTTCAGGTGCTGATGAAAAGTATTCACCTACAGGTTTCCACATCCAGTTCGATGAAAGACTTCAGCTCATTAAGACCGATAGGGGCTATTATGCTGAACTCGGTAAAGCAGGTCATGCTCTTTCAAATGAACAGCTTGAAGACGGCAGTAATGGCTTCTATGTAGCAACGGCGGCTTCAAGCGATACAGGCAGAGACGGCGTTCTCTGGTCATTCAAGTTCCGTCTTCCTGCTGATGCTCAGGTAGGCGATAAGTTCCCGATACAGATCACTTACAAAAGCATGCCTACTGCTGAAGATCTCTTCACAAACAGCATGAAGGATGCAGATGGTGCTCTCATGCAGGCATGGGTATTTACTCATGGTATCCAGCAGGGATATATTGAGATCGTAGCTGATGACACTGCTGTTACAACAACATCATCAACCTCAACTACAGCTTCTACTACAACAACCACAACTACTACAGTAACACGTCCGGATCCTGCAAAGTACCAGTTATTCAAATCAGGTCTTACATGGGACGAGGCAGAGACTTACTGCGAAAGCGTAGGCGGTCACCTTGCTGTTATCACATCTGCTGAGGAGCAGGCTGTTATTGAAGAACTCCTTGCAAACGAGGAAGACGCCAAGAACAGCTACTGGCTCGGCGCTAAGAGAAATTCAAACGGAACATTTGAATGGGTAACAGGCGAAGAGTGGAGCTATACAAACTGGGCAAGCGGTCAGCCTGACCGCAGAAGTGAAAATGCTCTTATGATCTATAATGCACAGAATCCGCGTGTAGGTTATACATGCAGAAACAAGTGGAACGATCTTAAGGACGATGGAACATGCGGCAGTGAAGCATTCTTCGGCAAGTCGAACTTCGGCTTTATCTGTGAGTGGGACGATGCTCACGAAAAGGTATCAGAGCCTGAAGCAGCAACCACTACAACATCCACAACCACAACTACAACAACATCAACCACCACCACCACAACAACAACAACTACTACGACAACCACTACAACAACTACCACAACAACAACTACCACAACAACAACTACCACAACAACTACTACCACCACAACAACTACAACCAAAAAAGCATCACCTGCTACAACAACTACTACAATTACTACGACAACAACAGGTACTACAACTACTACAGAGCCTGCACGTCTTAAGATAGACGGTGAACTCAAAATAACTCCTATGACAAAGGAAGAAGTTATAGCAGCAGGTATCGACCTCGGCGACGAGGAGAACTTCAACAGCTTCAAGTACTCTATCGAGGCTGACTTCAAGGCTGGCGGCGTAGTTATCGAGAGAGTTGTTGCACGTACTCCCGGCAGAACTTACGGCGGCGATGCAGTTATAACCTTCGGCGGCGGAGAAACTGTTGTTATCACAAACAAGCCTACATATATACCGAGCCTCGGTGCTTATGTCCTTCGTGAAGAGACAGTTGACGAAGAGATGTACATGATAATCTACGGCAAGAGCAAGTGGCTCAAGGAATTCTATGATGTACAGCTCATCGTTGTAAACAACGATACAAACACACTTAAGAACAGCAGCGCTACACTCAATATCCCCGAGGGACTTACTCCCGTTAACTGTGATGTTACACAGGATATGGGCGACCTCGGACCGAATGAGGTAAAGACAGCTGACTGGTATCTCCGCGGAGACGCTGAGGGTGATTATGACCTTACAGCACTGTTCAGCGGTGAAAACAACGGAAAGAGATTCGATTACACATTCAAGTCTAAGGAAACACTTCACGTATATTCCTATTCAGCACTTAAAATGTATGTAAAGCTTCCGAGATATTCTTATTTCAATAAGCCTTATCCGATACAGATAGGTCTTATGAATATGTCCGACAAGCCTATCTATGACCTTGAAAATGTTATCACAGGTGTAGAACAGGGCTCAACAGCTACACTTAAGCGTACTGTCAACGGCGTAACGACCGATGTTGACACAAAGGCAGAGACACTTTTCAAAAAGAAAAATGTTGCAAGTATAAAGGTCGATGAGCTCCTTCCGGGCGAGACAGCAGTTATCGAGCTTAAGATAAACGACCTCTGGAAGTCTATCTGGGAACAGTACATCGATGCAGAGAGATTTGATGCGAACTATCAGCGACTTATGGCTATGTTCTCAAGAAATCCGAGCATGATAAACACCTACTGGTTCCGTACTGTCTACGAGTCGGCATTCAGTGAGCTTCCTACAGAGCACATCCTCAAAAATGTGACTGTAAGCTTCGAGAATTCAGATCATTCTATTCCTTACGAGGTAATAATCACAGAGCCTGAAACTGAGAGAAACGGTGTAGTAAGCAGAATTTGGACAAATGCTGCAAACAACTCGCTCCGTGATATCTTCTACGGTCCTAAGACTCCGACAAACGCATTTGAGGCATTCAGAAACAATTACATCTTCAATTACGACACAAGCCTGACGAGAGATGAAGTTGACGACTTTATGGCATACGTTGACGAACAGCTTTCATACAACAGAGCTGAGGCTATAATTGACATTGTTGATGATATGTTCTTTGTTGTAAAGCCAAGAGCAAATGTCAAGGCTAAAGTAAGAGTCTATGCTCCAGGAACATTCAATACTTCTTCCAATCACGGTTTATCCTTCAACGGCCTGAACGCATCTATCTCATCACTTAAGACAGGCGGTGCGCTTGCTGTTGCAGCAGCCGATCCCGACAACGCTTTCGAGCTGACAGACATCAACGGCGCAGTACCTGATGCAGACGGATATATCACTGTTGACGCTGAGACTATCCTTAAGCTGACTGCAAAGAAGGCAAACAAGGAAGCTGTTGTAAGCATCGAGTACTCTGACGGAACAAGCGAAGAATTAAATGTTCGCAGCGTAGAAGAGCATGAGTGCAGTGCAACAGGTCCATACATACTTGTAGACGCTCCTAAGAACGGACAGCCGGGACTTGCAGTAAGAAAGTGCGATACATGCAGCGCTATCGTTGACACTGTAAACATCAACCCACAGGCAATTGCAATGCTCAGCAACAAGAAGACTTATGCTGATATCAGAGTTGCAGTTGAAGAAGCAGTAAATGCAGGCGAAAAGACAGAGATATCACTCTTCGGAAATATCGATGTTACAGCAGACGTTACTATCCCTGATTACATCGATGTACTTATCGCTCCCGATACAAAGATCAATGTAAGCGAAGGCAGCAAGCTCGTTGCAAAGGGAACAGTAAGAGACTTCAGCGGATATAACTACGATCTCAGCGGAAACGGTCCTATAGTTCCTGCTGCTCCTGTTACAACAGCTGATGACTCTGTTACAACAACCACCACAACAACAACTACTACAGAAACAACTTCAACTTCCACAACAACTACTACCACAACAGAAACATCCACAACTTCACCTGTTGCAGCAACTACAGATGCAGCAACTCAGCCGGCAACGACAGCCGCTGAAAGCGGTAAGAACAATGACGGAACATTACCGCAGACAGGTTATCCTCTTCCATACAAGACTGTTGCAGGACTTGCAGCTCTTATTACAGCAGCAGGTGCAGTAATGGTTATCAGAAACAGAAAAGAAGACGAATAAATGAACTGAGAGCACCACTTTCACGGGTGGTGCTCTCTTAATATTAACGCTATGAAAAAGAAGATATTCAGAATTATAGGCTATGTGATGATATTCTGCGGACTTTTCGTCCTCGGATTTTTCACATACAGAAAAATAAGCAGAGAAATTTATCTAAGGCGGCTTCTGAGAGAGAATATTATTTTTGAAGTGCCTGAACTTGATATAAAAGTGCCTGTACTTGAAGGTACGGACAGCAAAGCTTTGCAGGTTGCGGCAGGTCACTTTGAAGGCAAGGGTTCTCCCGGAAAGGGAAACTACTGCATTGCAGGTCATAACAGTACCATTTATGCGGAAGTCTTCAACGAACTGGACAATATCGGTGTAGGGGACGTAATGTACGTTTATGATATCGACAGCGGCCGTACAAAGTACACCTATGTAGTGACGGATTACAGCATAGTATCACCTGATGACACAAGCGTACTAAGTGAAAGCAGTGAACCGATAATTACCGTGATATCATGCACCGATGACGGAGAGTTCAGACAGGTGGTAAGGGGACGGCTTCAGTGAATAAGGCAAACGGCGGAAGGTTGACAGTTCCGCCGTATCGTTTTATAATATGGTGTATAGAGAACGTGAGGAGGACAGTATGTTTATTGAACATATCGCATTGTATGTCAACGACCTTGAAAAAGCAAGGGACTTTTTTATAAAATATCTCGGTGGTCGCTCAAACGATGGATACCACAACGTCAGAACGGGTTTCAGGTCTTTCTTTATCAGCTTTGATGAAGGCGCAAGGCTCGAACTCATGAACAATCCGCAGGTCATCGAGGGGAACAGGACCGCAGAGCATACAGGTTACGCTCACGCTGCTTTCAGTGTCGGAAGCAGGGAAGCGGTCGATGAACTGACGGAAAAGCTCAGGGCTGACGGCTATGAAGTCAGAAGCGGTCCACGTACAACGGGTGACGGCTACTACGAAAGCTGTATAGTAGCTATAGAAGGAAATCTTATTGAGATAACCGTATAAATGGAGGTGCAGTGATGAAACGTGATTTAGGTATTGCCAGATGCGGACTTGCCTGCTGTTTGTGTTCCGAAAATGTGGAATGTAAAGGATGTAAACGTGACGGATTTCTGGAGCTTTCATGGTGTAAGGATGCTGAATGGTGCGAAAACAGGAAATGCGTTATAGAAAGGGGACTCAGAGGATGCTATGAGTGCGAACCCGAAAACTGCACCAAAGGTCTGTACGAAAGGCTGGTCAAGGCGCGTGGATTTGCCGTTTTTGCTAAAAGGTACGGAGTTGACGCACTGCTGGACTGCCTTGAACGCAACGAGAAAGCAGGCATCGTCTATCACCGTGAGGGCATAGTCGGAGACTATGACGGCTTTGATGATGTTGAATCGCTGATAAGTTTTATTAAAAGCGGAAGAAAGGAAGATGTGTGAATGAGTATCGGAAACATATCAAAACAATTTTTATCATTTGTTACAGCAACAGTTATTTGTACTCCCATTTCGCTTTGTGCTGATGCTTTTGCAGAGGATAGCAATTCCGCTGAACTTCCCCGTGGCTGGCTTTTATGGCACAGCTACAGCGACTATTCAGCACTTGACAGTGAGCTGTTCCTGCGGAGTCCCGATGGTTCTACAGAGACTATAAGCGGTGATTTCATTCATGCTATGAACGGCAGTTTCGGTACTTCTCCCGAACAGATGACCTTTATGGCTATCGATCAGACTGCGGACGAATGGGACATCTTTCTTCGTGAAAACGGAAACATCGTGAACCTTACGCAGAACAGCGGTCTGCGCAACGAGGATCCGAAGTTCTCGCCCGACGGCACAAGCATCGTTTTCAAGCGCGGTCACTGGGACAGAAGTGTGGACGGTTTTGTTTATGACCTTGCACTTATGAACATTGCAACAAGGGAAGTTACCATGCTTACAAACGACCTTGCTGAGGAGGCTATGCCCTGTTTTTCTTCCAACGGCAATTATATATACTACGCAAGCTATACAGACGGTATCGGTTCGATATGCCGCTATGATACAGGTTCGTGCAGCACTGAAACAGTGTACAGCGATGAGGGCGTAACTGCATACTATCCTGTTGTGAGCGGTGAGGAACTCTACTTCACAAAATGGTATTCCGCAGACAACAGATGCGATCAGATAGTCCGTATGGATGAAAACGGTATAACCCGTCTGTCTGTTGATTCTTCGGAGTATGACTGCTCGGATGCTTGTCCCACAAGAACGGACAGCATAATTTTCAGCAGCACAATGAACGGCGGTTATGACCTTTATTTCTCCGACGGAGAGAATGTTTTCCCTCTTTCGGAGCTGAATACCGATAAAAATGAACTGGGTGCGGACTTCTTTCCCTGCATTGAGGAGCGCGACTTGAATAATGACGGTGAATTCGGTATCGCTGATCTGGTGCTGTTCAGCGAATGGCTTCTCGGAGCTGCGGACAAGGAGCTTTATAACTGGAGAAATGCAGATATTTGCTGTGACGAGAGACTGAATGTGTTCGACCTGTGCGTACTCAGAAAAGAATTTGCAGAAAGGCAGAAATAATGGATACAGAAGAAAAGATAGACGCTCTTTTGGAAAAACAGGCTTGCATTATCGATATTTTCCCCGAGACCGTGCCGCAGAAGTCCGATGACCGCTATTTTAAGATAGAGGAATACTTTCAGAATAACAGGGAAAGTGTGGATCGGAAATTCATGGATATCATGCTTAAACTCTTCTGTTACTTCGATATCATTTTAGTAACGCAGGAGGGCGAAAAGGAGTCCCCACAGGCAGAACAGCTTATCGGTACGCTTGAAAGTTTCTTTGAAGGCGAAACGGGATATGCTATACTCCTATTTACCGAATGTGATGCGATGCTCTCTGTTAACAGAGAGGACCTCTACATGACAGTCTACAATGCAGAGGGATATCTTAAAAAACTGATCTCTGAGCTTGCAGGTTCGGAAGGACTGTTTTTCTATAAAGCAAAAGATAAAAATGAGCGTAAATAAGTGTGAATAACTGATCCGCAGTACAGTTACCGGTACTTCACTGAATTATGAACGGATAGAATTTGTATAAACGTATTGACATTAAAAAAATTGTGTGATATAATATTGAAGTCCTGAACAGTAAAAATAAATTCATCGAAAGATGAGTTTATTTTTTGCTAATTTGTTAGCATCTACTAATATGAATAAATTAGTCTCTGTATGCGTTTAAACTTAATTAGCATACACAAACAGGAGGACGAATAAATGTCATTAATAAGTATAGTTTACATTGTTCTTACGGCGATCATGCTCATTATGATAATACGAAAAAAAGAAGTAATGATCATGGGCGTTGCAGCAATACTTATCATAGGTCTGATCTATACAAAGAATCCTGCTAATGCACTGATAGTTCTTTGCTCGGCGGTCACATCGGGTATGAGCGAAATATTGCCGATATATATTGGTATTTCCCTTATAGTCTCAATGACCTTTGCCCTTAAGAAAACAGGAGCGGACAGATATATTTCCGTTGCTTTCAATTATCTGCCGAAAAAACACGGTGCAGCATATCTGACTATAGGCTTGTTTATGATGGTGGTATCATTTATGATCTGGCCTTCGCCTGCGGTTGCTCTTCTTGGAGCTCTCCTTCTTCCTGCGGCTATCAAAGCGGGACTGCCGCCGGTATATGCTGCATCAGCAATGAGCCTTTTCGGCTATGGTGTGGCTTTATCAGGCGATTTCCTTATACAGGGAGTGCCTGCTATAGTAGCGAAAAGTACAGGCGTTTCCTGCGGCGAACTTATGACTTATCTGGTACCGCTCTGGGCTGTAATGAGCGTTGTGACCATAACAGCAGCGTTTGTGCAGTTTATAGCTGACAAGAAAAACGGAAAAGCAGCAGCAACCGCTCAGGTATCGCAGGAAAAGATAGATTATCCATGCGGAAGCCGTTCAAGAAAGCTTATAATCATAGCAACATTTTTCATTTTCCTTATCGGCATAATTGCTATGATAGCTATGGATATCAAAGGCGACGATGCAACTGCACTCATCTCGGGAATAGCACTTGTTTGCACCTGCGTAGCAGGTATCCTTGCTTATCCTAAGGCTGAGGCAGCGGAGCGTGTGCTGGATTTCATAGTGGACGGATTCCGCTATGCTATGAAGGTATTTGCTCCCGCAATAGTTATAATAGGATTCTTCTCAATGGGTAATTCTGAGATAAGCGCACAGGTACTTGGTGAGGACGCTCCGGGCTGCATTCCAGAGATAGTCGGCTTTATAATGGACAATATAAGCGTTCCTAAGCCGCTTCTGCCTGTATTACTCACTGTTATCGGCTTTATTTACAGTATTGACGGTTCGGGATTCGCAGGACTTATGGTCATTGGAGACATCGCAAGAAGCTTCGGACTCGGCACAGAGGGCTCAACTCTTCTTGCTGCTCTGGGACAGCTTGTCATTATATGGGTTGGCGGAGGAACGCTTATCCCGTGGAGTATGATACCTGTTTCATCTGTTTGCGGAGTTGATCCTTATGAACTCGCAAAGAAGAACATCAAACCTGTACTCATCGGATTTGCGGCAACAGTGGCAGCAGCGATAGTGATATTATGTGTTAAGTGCGTATGATAAGCGATACGGGAGAGTTTTAAGTGTTCAATTACTAATTAAAAAAACAGATACAATAAATATTTATATACAATTAACAAAGTTGCGATATATGTGGAATTCGTTATTGACAAGGTAAAAAAAGTAAGATATAATATTGTAAGTAGATACTAACAATTAAATATTTGCGGCAGTTTATTTTTTGAAATACAGTTAGCTTTATATAACTATTTTTTCGTGCAATAAAAGGGGATCGTATATGCTTAAGAAAGAACGGCGTGTAAAACAGTTCCCGTACGGTCTGACGGACAAGGAGAAACCGTACAGGTTATTCTGTTTTCATCATGCAGGAGGAAATGTAGTTGTATTCCGTAACTGGCTCGGATTTTCTTCCCATGTTGAAGTTATACCTGTTGAGATACCAGGACACAGCTCCAGAATGAATGAGGAATGTGTTACCGACTTTAATGAGGTGGTGGAGGAATCTGCCGAAGCTATAGCTCGTGCAAGCGATAACAGACCTATTTACCTTTACGGACACAGCCTTGGTGCGGTGATCGCTTTTCAGACTGCGTATATCCTGAAATCAAGATACGGAATAGAAGTCAGGAAACTTTTCGTTGCAGGCAGACAGGCTCCCATGGACGAGGACGTCACAGGCTTCAAGCTTGAAATGGGCATAAAGAAAATGTACGAGGAACTCATAAATATGGGCATGACTACGGAGAAAGATGTTGAAGACGAGACCTTCAGAAAAGTTTTTCAGCCTATACTTGTAAGCGATTACCGGCTTAACGAGAATTACAGGTATAACGGTGAAAAGCTCAATATCCCGATAGTTGCATTCAGCGGCGACGAGGACCACACTGCTCCGAGCGGAGTTATGAAAAGGTGGAAAAAGGTCACTGAGAAGAGCTTCAAGCATTATGAATTTCACGGAAGTCATTTTTTTCCATATGATAACGGAGAGAAGAACGTTCTTAGTATCCTGAGAAGCGAGATATTTGTTTCAGAGGGAAGAAACGTTCCTGTAAAAGCGTGATAGTCAGCTGTCATTATCCATTCTGTGCGGTATTGGTGAGATCGGGAAATGCTGAACACTATGAAAAGCTCACTGAGGAAGAAAAACGAATGATGACGGACTCGTGTCAGAAGAGAAGGGAGGAGTTCGCAGCGGGACGACATGCTGCTAAAACGGCAGTCCGAAAGCTTAGCGGACATTCCTTTTCGGGTGATGCGGTAACGATACGGTACGGCGAACATGGTGAACCTACAGCAGGGGACGATATTTCCCTGAGTATATCCCATGATAGCGGACTTGCTGCGGCGGTCTGCAATTTTATGGAAGCAGGCGCTTCGGGCATTGATATACATAGTATTTCGCACGAAGCGTTTGAAATAAGAGAAAGCTGGCTTGACGGTGCTGAAATAGCAGTACTTGATTGCTTTGACGATACGGATATAAGCTACTCACTTGCTTGGTGCGCAAAGGAAAGTGCAAGCAAAGTGCTTCTCAGAGGACTTGCGGCGATAAGTGATATCAGGATAATAGATATCGTCCGTGAACAGAATGATGTGTATGTTGATATGCTGTATCAGAATGAAGTTTACAGGGCATTCGTCATGAGGTTCGGCGCTTCGCTTTTGTCACTTTGCCTTGAAAAAAGCAGAGCTGTTACTTATGAAAACACAATAAAAAGTATAATGTACGATTTTCAGGAAGGCGGTCTATGATGGAAGACAGGAAGATATTCTGGTCGGGCAGATACGACTGGAAATACGGTGAAAAAGGCGTAATGATCGGAAATAAGGAATATGAATTTCAGGAAATGTTTCCTGAAATCTATTTTTTGTCCTGTCAGGGATACAAAATGGATGATTTGGTAGAAAAATTACCGGATGTAAATAAGGACAAAGCTCGTGAGGTCATCAGATTCCTGCTTGATATCGGAGCGCTTACGGATAACGTACAGTCACCGGAGGCGCTTTTTGAGCGTCAGTACGCCATTTATCCGAACAGAGATTCATACCCCGAGGATATGCTGATGCGGAATGATCTGATAGCGGAGTTCCGTACATCTGCATTGAACCGCCGTCAGCCGACTGATGTAGATAAATTGATATCGCTTCAGCGTTCTGAAAGAAGCGTCAGAGTTCGACGCAGTACCCGTGTGTTTGATACTGATAAAACAATATCTTTCAAGTGCTTTTCCGAACTTCTTGACAGTATGCGCCAGGACAGCCACAAAGGCGAAATAGTGTATTCTTACCCCAGTGCAGGCGGACTTTACCCCGTAGATATCTATATCTTCGTGAAGAACGGCAGAGTTGAGGGAGTGGACGGCGGAATATACGAGTATATACCGTCCTCACATTCACTGAGACTCGTTAACAGCGGAGAAGTCCCTGCAAGAAGTCACTTCTTCGGAAATAAGGAAATATTCAGGACCTCGGCGTTCTCAATGTATTTTTTCTACAATACTGATGCTTCAATGCCTAAGTATCACGGTATCGGATATTATTACGGCATTGTGGACTCGGGCATTATGCTTGGCAGGCTTACTGATAAAGCTGAAGAACTGCAACTCGGATCGTGCATAATAGGCGTATTTGACATGAAAAAGGCTGCTGCGAATTTCAGTACGGACAGCGGGCAGGTATATCTGCATTGTATGGAATTCGGTGTGCCGAAAGAATAACTGCAACGGAGGTCAGAAAAAAGATGGAAAAGGATCGTAAGTCATTTGAAAAAGAGCTATTTGAAAAATACATAAGTGAAGGCTACTGGCGTCAGGAGACACAGTGGGACAGACTTGCCGCACAGGCTGAAAGACTGCCTGATAAGCTTGCGGTTACTGACGATGAGCGTTCACTGACATTTAGTGAACTTTTGAACAGAAGCAAGGCGTATGCGGCTTATTTTCTGTCTATGGGACTGAAAAAAGGTGATGCGGTAATAGTACAGCATCTCAATGCGGTAAGTTTTGTGGAAATGCTGTATGCCTGCTATGCGGTAGGCTTACTGATACATCCTATGCTTATGTCATACAGAGAAACTGAAATAACAGGCGTTATCGAAAAGCTCAAACCGTCACTGTATATATCTGCGGATAATTATATGGGATTCGATTATGCCGCACTTGCAAAAAAGTGCATAGCTGAAAGTGATCCTGAACTTAAACTGCTTACAGTAAGCGAGTTTGAGAAAATCGACCTCAGCGGATACGATCTTGACTCTATGACTTATGAAGCACCTGTATTTACCGACTCTTCCATCATTGTTTCCTCAAGCGGTTCAACAGGCATCCCGAAACTCATAGACAGAACCCATGCAAATTACATCCATTGTCAGATGACTTGTGCAAAAAGCATTGATATGACAGAGAATGATATAGAATTTATTCCCATGCCGCTTATGCACTGCTGGAATCTCTGTGGACCGGGGCTCGTAGGTTCGCTCAGTGAAGGCTGTACAGTTGTGCTTTCAAAGTATAACACTCCCGACGAGATAATGCGCCTTATCGATAAATACAAGGTAACGGTAGTTGCGCTTGTGCCTGCGCTTATACAGGCTTGTATAGAATACAGGAAGTACGATGAGTCTGAGGATATATCATCCCTGAGAGTTATACAGGCAGGCGGTTCTATCTGTTCTCCCGAGCTGGTCTCAGAGGCTATGGATTCACTGGGATGCGTGGTTCAGCAGATATACGGAATGAGCGAGGGATTTGTAAGTGCAACGAAGCTTGATGACGAGCTTGAAACTATAGTTACTACTCAGGGTTATTCTGTGTCCGAAGGTTCCGAGATGAAGCTTGTGGATGCTGACGGAAATGAAGTTGCGGAAGGTGAAACAGGCGAACTTCTTGTCAGAGGTCCGAGCGTTGTAACGGAATACTATATGAATCCTGAAGCAAATGCACGTTCGTTCACAGACGATCTGTTCTATTGCACGGGAGATGAGGCGGTACTTGTTCAGAACGGCAGGATAAGGATACTTGGCAGGGTAGTAGAACTCATCAACAGATGCGGAGAGAAGATAACTCCTTCCGAGGTTGAAGAAATGCTGATGAAGATAGATACTGTAAAGGAAGCTGCGGTTGTAGGCAAGAAAGACTCTGCGCTTGGTCAGAGGATATGTGCGTATGTCACGGCTGAGGACAGTTCGCTGGATCTTGCAGCGGTAAGAAGAAAACTCAGTGAAATGGGACTTGCTTCATTCAAGCTTCCTGACAGGTTTGAGATATTGTCTGAAATGCCGCGTACAGGTGTAAACAAAATAAATAAGAAGCTGCTTTCGCAGAAAGAGGATCGGGTGTAAAAATGGAATTATTCAGAGAAGAAATATTGTTTGATATCGTGAAGGGATTTATCCCTGATTTTTCAGAGAGCAAGAAGGATGACGACCTTATTGAAATGGGCCTCACTTCGATACAGATAATGAATACAGCAAACAGACTTAAAAAATACGGAGTGAAAATACCTGTATTTGAACTCGGAACAAAACCTGTATTCAGCGAATGGGTGAAGCTTGCAGGAAAGTATGGAAATAATACAGGACTGAAACCACAGGAAGCTGCATCGGCTCCTGCAAAGGCTGAGGAATTTCCGCTTACCGAGATACAGAAATCCTACTGGTTCGGAAGAAACATGACCAAGAACCTCGGTAACGTAAGCTGTCACGTTTATCTTGAACTGGACGGCAGCGGCATCGAACCTGAAAGGCTTCAGGATGCATGGAAGAGGATATTCGGATATCATCCGATGATGAGAATGACCATAACTCCTTCTGGCAATCAGCGTATACTTGAAAAATCGCCGTTCGACAAGCTGGATGTTTTTGATCTGAGGGAGCTTTCGGCTGAACAGGCTGAGGAAAAGCTGCAGCAGATACGAGATGAGCGTTCACAGCGGAAGCTGAAGATCGACAAGGGAGAGACTGCGGGACTTGCACTTTCACTGCTCCCTGATAATAAAACAAGAATACATTTCGACCTTGATCTCATAGCTGCTGACGTTATGAGCTTCTATATCATAATGAATGACCTTTGCAAGCTCTATATAGGTCAGGAGCCTGATGCTCCGAAGGACTGGGATCTTGCAGCTTATGCAGAAAAGCAGCAGAACGATCTTAAGGACGATATCGCAGAGGCAGAAAGATTCTGGAAGGAAAAGGCTCCGTATATGCCCGGAAGACCTGAGCTTCCTGTAAATGAAGGCGCACTTGAAAAGGAAAGCTGTACATACAAGCGTCAGGTCTACAGGATAGAAAGAAGTAAATGGGAGAAGTTTGAAAAGGCTTGTGCAGCAAATAAGACTACTCCTGCTATGGCACTTCTGACAGTTTATGCTTCTGCAGTTGAGAGATGGTCCACTGAGGATAGATTTCTTATCAATATCCCGATATTCAACAGAGATACGAATATAGAAGGCATAGACAAAGTTGTTGCGGACTTTACAAATCTTCTTCTTGTTGATGCCGACTGCCGTATCAGCGACAGCTTTGAAGCAAGAACAAAGAGGATAGGTGATTCCTTCCGTGAGAACCTTTCCTACAGTGCTTACAGCGGAGTTAAAGTACAGAAGCTGATAAGAGATGCAAGGCAGGATACCTCAGCTCCCGTTGCGCCTGTTGTGTATTCCTATACTATAGGGCAGAAGCTGCTGGATGACACATGCCTTAACACATTCGGCGAGCTTGGATTTATGATATCACAGACTCCGCAGGTCTACATCGATTTCCAGATAGTTGAAGCAGGAGACACTATAATTTTCTCCTTCGACTCTCCTGAGGAACTCTTCGAGGATGCCGTTATAGAGGGTATGTTCAGCGATATGAACGCTATGTTTGAACGTATCGCTGAAAGCGGCGGAGACTGGAGCTTTATTTTCGCAGACTGTGAACCTTCATGTGTACCTGAGAATTATGTGCTTCCTGAAAATAACGGACTTATCCATACAGGAATGCTTGAATATGCGGAGACCGCACCTGACAAAAAGGCTCTTATTTCCGCTGCGGACGGAAGCTCCATGTCCTACGGCGAACTTAAAAGAGAAGCACTGAAAACAGCTGCGCTCCTTGCAGAAAACGGCATGAGACCGGGTGATGCTGTTGCTGTTACACTTGACAGAGGCTTCGGGCAGATAATAGCTATATACGGTATACTCTGTGCAGGCGGTCATTATGTACCTGTCGGAACGCACCTTCCTTTTGAACGCCGCAAGAAGATATACGAACGCTGCAACATAAAAAATGTTCTCACAGATAAGAAGTATTCCGAAGAACTTGATTATCCCGATGGCATGAAGGTCATAGATATCGCAGGCAGAGACGGCTGCAACGAAGCTTCACCATATGCTTATCCCGACAACAAGGGCGTTGCCTACATAATACTTACATCCGGTACAACAGGCGAACCTAAGGGCGTTGTTGTAACTCATTACAATGCCGTAAATACCATAGACGCAGTCAACAGGGAATATGGCATAAGCGATAAGGATTCGGCACTTGCAGTTTCTGCGATAGATTTCGATCTTTCTGTATACGATATGTTCGGAATCCTCGGAAAGGGCGGAACTCTTGTCACACTGGACAATCACACTGCAAAGGATAACATGGTATGGCTCAAGGCAGTTGAAAAGTATGGAATTACAGTATGGAATTCCGTTCCTGTGCTTATGGAGATGCTGCTTATGGGCGCGGAATCGCTTTCACATGAAAAGCTGCCGCTCAGAACAGTTATGCTTTCAGGTGACTGGATAAGCCTTGAACTGCCTGAGAGAATAAACAGAAGAACCGATAATTGTGCAGTAGCTGCTATGGGAGGAGCTACTGAGGGCGCTATATGGTCAAATCTTTACAAAGTAACTCTGCCTCTGAGAAGCGGATGGTCTACGATACCATACGGATATCCTCTTGACGGACAGCTTTACCGTGTTGTTGACAAAAACGGAAGAGACTGCCGTCCTTATGTAAAGGGCGAGCTTTGGATAGGCGGAAGCGGCGTTGCAGCAGGTTATGCAGGTGATCCCGAAACAACGGCAAACAAGTTCGTTGAACGTGATGGACTGAGATGGTACAGGACAGGAGACTTCGGAAGATACCGCGAAGAAAACCTGATAGAATTCCTCGGACGTGAAGATGCACAGATAAAGCTCAACGGTTACAGAGTGGAGCTTGGCGAAATAGAGAGCATGATGTCGGGAATGGCGCAGATAACCTCATGCGCAGCAGTATTCGACAAGAAACACGAAAAGATAGCTGCGTTCTATACAGGTGAAGAGCTTGACAATAATGTGATACTTGGTACTATCCGTGTTGAGGTCCCTGAATATATGCTGCCTTCGCTGATAATGCATCTTGAAGATATGCCTGTTACAAAGAACTCCAAGATAGACAGGAAGAAGCTTACATCAATGGCTGAAGAAGCAAACGAGAATACTGCTTCTGAAACCGATGAAATAACCGAGGATACTGAATTCACCGCTATACTGAAGGAACTCTTCGGTACATCATCAATAAAGATGAATGCAGGATTCATCGCCAATAACGGCGACTCGATACAGGCTATGAAGCTTGCAACATGGCTTCAGGAAAAGATGAACGTTGAGATAGACGCTTTCGATATCCTGAATGTTGACGCACTCAGTGAGATAGAGGACGAGATAAACGAACAGCTTTCCGCAAATAAATTCAGTGTATAAGGAGAAGGTATGAAACTCGATAAGGAAAAACTGGTTTTCTATAAGGATAAGGACGGAAATACCGAATTCAGACTTGCAAATATAACAGCTTTCTTCGCAGAGGGAATGAAGTTTTACAGCGGAGAAACGATACCGCCCTTCTGTCTGTATATTCCTGCCTGCCTCAGATTAAAGGGCAGAGTTGATGAAGACCGCATGAAATATGCTCTTACCGAGCTTGTCAGAAGGAATCACGCTTTCAGGATGAACCTCGTGAAAGATACGGGCAGAGAAGGATACCGCTTCAGAATAATCGAAAACCTTGATTATCACGCTGAAATAGAGTATCTTCCCTCGGATGATCCCGATGAGAATATGGAATACGCAAAGAAAGCTGTTACTGATATCATCTATAAATATCCCGATCTTGAAAATGAACTGCTTTTTACTTTCAAGTTCTACAAGCTCGGAGAAGAGGACTATTTCCTCGGACTTATTATAAATCATGTTATAACCGACGGACATTCCGTCGGAAACATTATGAATCAGCTCCTTAAAACTTACCTTGACATTGAAGACGAAAAAATGTATTCAGGCGACGAATTCATGGATTTCTATCTTGCTCAGGCGGCAAGCCGTACAGAAGATACCGAGAAGAAGTATAAGGCTTACTGGAAGGACGAATTCGCCAATCTTCCTGCTATTGAACTGACGGACAGAAAGGGTTCCCATGATTTTAAGGAAAGTGATTTCTATCTGGCGTTCGAGAAAGCGCCTGTGCAGGAATTCTGCCGTAACAACAATGTGACTTTTTCCTCCGTGATCCTTACCGCAGTTCATTACGCACAGACGGCAGTTTACGGAGAAAGAGACACTGCGATAACATATTCAATGGCTAACAGAAGCAAGCTGTCCCATTTCACTACAGTGGGACCTATGGTGCAGATGATATCCCACCGTCTTGATATTGAAGAAGGTGATTCGTATTCGGATATATTGAAAAAGACCGGCAGGAAGATAGCAGAGAACGTTAAAAATCAGAACACATGGAACGAGAACATAGGCGCAAGCAGATTTATGCTGACTTTCATGAATCAGGGCGGAGTTGAAATGGTTTCTTCTCAGGGGGACGGAGTTGATGAGATACAGTTCATTCCCGGACTCAGGACCTCTATGTGGCAGGTTCCCATGATAGTGAACTGGGATCTTTATTTCTTCGTTCTGTTCATCACAGAGACCAACGGAATGATAGAGATAGGCTTTGCTACAAATCCGAAATATGTGCCTGTTGAGGATATCACTGCTTTCAAGGATAGTATAACAAGATGCATCAATAATATGATGAGCGGTATATCTGATACTGTAAGATTTGAGGACTGATGATAATGACTGAAGAAATGACAGATTATTTCAGAAGCATAAACGAAAGCTTCTATCGGGACAGGATCGAATGCAGGGGAAGGATAGCTGTTATCGGTGCAGGACTGCCTCCCGAGCTGATATACTGTTTTGACAGTTCTCCGCTGTGGATACTGAGCGGAACTCCTACAGAAGCAAGGGAATGTGACAATGTTCCTAAGGATGCGGATGATCTGAGCAGATCGATTTTCGGACTTCTTCGTTCGGACAGACTTAACATAGAAGATCTTGATGCGGCAGTAATACTTATCGGTGATGATAATTCCCGTAAGCTTGCATGTGAACTGCGCGAAAAATGCAGAGTTATAACGGTCGATATGCCTGCGATGTATCAGTCGGATGATGTTAACGGATACTGGCAGAAAAGCCTTTACGGACTGTTTGAACAGCTTAAGAAGACAGTCGGGATAAAACGCGGCAGTATCAGAGGTGCTGTTAGCTTCATGAACAGCGCAAGGAAACAGGTAAGACGTCTTGTGGCACTAAGCAGAAAGCATCCCGATATTATCGAACACGGTGATATCATGACAGTCGTGAACTCTCTTTACTGCAGCCGCAATAAAGAGGAATGGCTCGAAAAGCTTACTGCTCTTAATGACAGCATGTCCGATAAGGAAGAGAATACAGCGGTTTCGTCCGATCCGGGAGTGATACTTGTGGGTTCGCCTGTATTTTATCCTAACCACAAGGTGATAAGGCTGTTCAGAGAGACGAATATCCGTCTTCTCAGTTGTATTGACCCTGTGATGCAGCTTTACTTCGACAAGGAAATGAAGACAAGAAAGACTGACTATTCACAGTTCTACAGTATAATCAGAAATTCAATAGGCAACATAACTCTTTCAGGATATCTTGAGACAGACTACACTCTTAACAGGTTAAAGGATGAGATAAACTCTACAAGACCGGATGGAGTTATTTTCCATGTCATCCGCGGAAGAAAAACCGAGGACGCCGATTCGGTACACTACGAGAAGCTGTGTGAAAGATGCGGCATATCATACTTCAAGATAGAAACGGATTATCAGGAAAACGATATCGAACAGCTCCGCCTCAGAATAGAGGCTTTTCGTGAGATATTGGTTTGATGAAAGGATAAAAGATGTTCAATTCATATCGCAGAAATCTTATAGGCGCTCTTGCTATGATACTTATATTGGTCATAGCGCTGAGTACTTCCGTCATATGCATATGTTCATTTGACAGGACCATCAGCCTTAACAAAAATAATAACGGCGGAGAGCATCTTGGATATACTTTCAAGGATGATTCGCTTACACTTGATATTCCGTCCGGAGCGGATGAAAGCAGCGTAACATGGTATTATCTTACAGAAGAAACAGGCATCAACGAAATTACCGACGGAGCTTATGAGGGATGCTCAGCATTCTTTGCAGTGCTTGACGAAAGATCGGCTGACGGAATGACGATCCATGAATACGCCAAAGCTGTGACCGATGCAGGAAGCGGTCATTATGCAAAGCCAAACGCTTTTGATATGGAAACCGTACCCTTTGAAGTTGTGATGAATGCAAAGGAGATAACCAAGGAAGAAGACATAACAGTCTGGCTGAACGGTGAACCGCTCCGCAATGAAGAGGTAATGCTCAGAACGGTCAAAGGGGAAAGGAAAGTCTCCACAGATAAGAACGGAACGATCAAATTCAGCTCGCTGAAGGAGATACCCGGAGGTCTTACTGTTACCTATTCAGACGGCAGTGATAAGTACATTTTTTTCCTTATCGCACAGCACAGCGAAAGGTCATGGTATGGCTTCAGAAAGGGAATAGTTCCTGTACTGCTGCTCTTAGCCGTATCAATTGCGGGAATAGCTGCGGTGCTGATAATAAGAAGATTCCTGTTTGGAGGCAAAAACAGATATGATGTGTCTGCCTTTGCAACAAGAAACAACAGAAAGGATACTTTCTGGCGTATAAGAGACATTGTACATATCATTTCCTTTATATTTATTTTCTTCGGATCGTATTTCTTCGGATTCAAGGTATCAAATTCGGATATACCCGTTTTTGCCTGCGGCTGGAATACGAATCAGTTCATCCAGTGCGGAAGCTGCTATTATATAAGCCACATTTCTTACTGGATGTCTGATCCGAAGGATTCGGTTGAGATGTTCAAAGGCTTCATGGATCAGATGAACTGGAGCATTAAGGACTTCATGCTCTGGGGTACAGGCTGGTTTGTGGGAATGCTTGCTGTAACACTCCTTTTCGGCAGACTGCTTTGCGGCTTTATATGCCCTATGGGATTCATACAGGATAAGCTGTGCGACCTGAGACAGGCTCTTCACATCAGAGAGATAAAGGTATCTGAAAAAGGATATAAGGTACTCAGAGTCATACAGGCGGAAATGGTCATCATCTTTGTGGGACTTGGCTTCTTCGGCATCGATTACTGTCATTTCTGTCCTGCTGCGGTCGCTACATCACCTGCGTTCGCAGGATTCAGGATAAATGTGTATACCAGCCTTATCACAGCCTCTCTGGCAGTCATAGGAAGCTTCTTCAAGGACAGATTTTTCTGCAACATCTGTCCGCTGGGCTTCATTATAGGATTGTGCCACAAGATATGTCCTGTTAAGATAAGAAAATCAGGAACAGCTTGTACAGAGTGCGGCGCATGCTATGATGCCTGCCCTGTCGGCATAAAGTCTATATATACAGAGCATGAAAAAGAGGATCTTACCTGCAAGGAGTGTTTATTGTGCGGAAAGTGCGTAAACCAGTGTCCCTGCAGCGGAGCTCTGTACATTACCGTTTTCGGCAAGAAGATATACGAATCGTCTGCGGATAAATTCCTGAAAAGACAGATAAGAAAGTAAAAGTGATAGACTATGAGTTCAAACGTTACTATTGGCGAAGAAGCTCTGAATAAAAGAGCGGAAGAGAGATTCGTCCGTAAGACTGCAAGAATATCTGCGAAGTATCTCAGAAGCGTCAGAGAAATGAACAACGTTCCTGAAGCAATGGCTCCATTCTGGAATGTTCTTGAGGACGTTTATGTAAACAACAAAAAGATATTTGAAGAGTCGGCACTGAAAACCGTGGGAACATACTGCGTTATGGTCCCCGAAGAGCTTGCCTATGCGGCAGGAGGAAAACCTGTCAGGATATGCAGCGGAAATCACGTTGCACTTCAGCTCGGAGAAGAGATACTTCCGAAGGATGCTTGTCCGCTTGTCAAGGCGGCAGCAGGAAGCATAATGCCGAATAGTATGGCGTATCTCGGAGATTGCAGGTATTCCGTTATCCCTGTAACCTGTGACTGTAAACGAAAGCTTGTTGATAAGCTGAGGGAATTCCACAGCGTTCATTCTATGAGGATACCTTCTGCGAGTCAGGATGACGGTTCTATTGAGGAGTATGTGACCGAGCTTTATAAGCTTAAGGATTACCTTGAAGAAAATCTCGGAGAAAAAATAACGTACAAGAAGCTGTATGATGCGATCGGCGAGACCTACGCAACAGCTCTTGAGACGGAACGCTTTTTCCGTCTGAAAAGCCGATTCCCAAGCGTTATACACGGTATACATTCGATAATGCTGTTCAACGCCTACACTTACATGAGACCTGAGGAATGGCGAGGACATCTCAGCGTTCTTAATGACGAGCTTGAAAAAAGGATAGATTCAGGAGTGAGTGCGGCAAGAAAGAACACTCCGAGAATTATGCTTACAGGTTCGCCGATGATATTCCCGAATGTAAAGATCCCCTATATCATCGAAAGTTCCGGCGGAGTCGTTGTAGCCGATGAGACCTGTATAGGCGAACGCGGTTATTCGGATGTGCCCGTTATCAATGACGGCTCAATGGACGGACTTATGCATGCCCTTGCAGTAAAAGCGATACGTCCCTGTACTTGTCCCGTGTTTGTGGATACGGATAAGCGGCTTTACAGGATAAAGAAACTCATAGAACGCAATCAGGTGGACGGAGTTATATATCATGTGCTTCGCGGATGTCTGGTTTACGACTATGAATATCAGCGCATAGAGGATATGCTCGAAAGCATGGGCGTTAAGGTATTAAGAGTAGAGACTGATTATAGTGAAGAGGACGTTGAACAGCTTAAAATTAGACTTGAAGCGTTCCTTGAAGTTATAAAATTCTCAAAGTAAGGCAGGTGTGATCATGGATTATTATATGGGTATCGACGGCGGTTCTACATATGTAAAAGCCGCACTGATACAGAAAGACAGAATAGTGGATACAATGATAGCTCCCACAGGTATTGACAATCCCGGAACAGCAAAGCGTCTGCTTGAAGAGATAACCGCAAAAAACGGTATCACCAGGGACGATGTTAAATATATCATGGCAACAGGCTACAGCCGTAAGATCATTGATATAGCCGATGATGACGTATCCGAGATCACTGCACATGCATGCGGTGTAAAGCTTACGGCTCCGAAGGAATTCAAGCCGGGACTTATAATCGACATTGGCGGTCAGGACAGCAAGATAATCTATCTTGACGCAAATTACAGGGTAAAGAATTTCACCATGAACGATAAATGTGCGGCAGGTACGGGAAAATTCATGGAAGTTATAGCGCAGATACTTGAAACGACTATCGACTGCGTAGGTCCTATATCGCTCGAAAGCAAGGCGCCTTGTGAGATAAACAGTATGTGTGCGGTTTTTGCGCAGTCTGAAGTAATATCGCTTCTTGCAAGAAAATATGCCCGCGAGGATATACTTGCCGGTATGCACTACTCGATGGCAAGACGTATCATCCGAATGATAAAAAAGCAGGAAATGAACGGTGATATCCTCATGACAGGCGGCGGAGCGCTCAATACAGGCCTTCGTCAGGCTTTTGAGGACGAACTTATGAAGGATATATTCGTTGCATCACATCCGCAGTTCAACGGCTCGATAGGTGCGGCGGTACTTGCAAGCGAAAGGCAGCGAGATGAGTGATAAGGCATATATTGCAACTCTGCTCACTCTCGTGCTGATAGGAAGCAGATGCGGTATCTCATGCAGTCCGAATATAGGCATCGTACTTTCAACGAATGTACTGACATATGCGGATAATGTGAAGAAAGCTTTCGTATCATATCTTGCCTTTTATCTGGGGAAACTTTCTTCGGTTATCGCCCTTTGCATGACCGCACATTTTGCAGGCGAGATACTTGTAAACTTTCTCGGCTCAATAAACGGAGGAAGCGTTAATATTTTCCTTAAGGCAACTCTTGTTGCGGCAGGTATATATTACATCATAACATCACTCCGAAAAAAAGGCGGATGCGGAGGAAACTGCGGCGGCTGCGGACAGATGTGCATGAAAAGCAGTGATAAGGACACAAGGTTCATTTCGCCTTTCATGATAGGTCTTGCTTACGGAATAACGCCATGTGCTCCGCTCATACTGCTTCTCACCGAGTCCCTTGCAATGAAGGTGTGGCAGAAACTGCTTGCATCCGTTATATTTACAGCGGCAAATGCTGTATCGCCTGTTATTCTCATGATGATAATAGCGGGAGTTGTATCAAAAAAGTCGGAATTTGCAAAGGCTGATACAGGAAATATAATGAAAATGATTTCAGGAGCGGTCATGATAATATCAGGACTCACTCTTAAGATAGTCTGAAACTGCTTATGCGTGATAGGAGAGGAAACGCTTTATGACGGACTGGATAAGAGATAATATTGCTTCGGTCATATTGTTTGCAGTGGTTCTGATCATACTTGCTGCGGCTTTGAGAAGCAAGATAAAGTCACACAAACAAGGCGGCTGCGGCTGCGGATGTGCAGGCTGCAGCGGCTGTTGTATAAAATCTGATAAGGAGGAAAAAAACAATGAAACTGACGGAAACCAAGCCTGATAGTCACGGCAGGATCGTAAGTATCAAGGGCGATGACCGCTTTGTGAACCGCGTCACAGCCATTGGTATAACAGAGGATGTTTCGTTTCAGGTAGTAAGAAATGACAAGAAAATGCCTGTTCTGATCTATCTCAGGGAAACACTTATCGCACTGAACCGTGATGATGCTGAAAGGATCGAGGTAAAAATATGAATACGAGGATAGCACTTTTAGGTCAGCCAAACTCAGGAAAATCTACAGTATATAACGCACTAACAGGCTCACATCAGCATGTCGGAAACTGGCCGGGAAAGACGGTCGAGAAAAACGAGGGTTCATTCAGCTATAACGGAGTGAAGTATTCACTTATCGACCTGCCCGGAAGCTATGGTCTTACAGGTAACTCTGATGAAGAGGTCATAACAACCGACTATATCAATTCAGGAAAAGCCGACCTTGTCTGTGTTCTGGTGGATGCCTCTCAGTTTGAGAGGAGTATGTTCATGGTATCGGAATTTACAGCACTTAAAAAGCCTGCCGTACTTGTACTCAACATGATGGACGTTGCCGAATCGCAGAACAAGAAGATAGATGCTGAACTGCTTTCAAAAAGACTCGGCATACCTGTGCTTGCTTTCACCGCCGCTGATGGAAAGGGATATGACAAGCTGAAAAAGCTTCTTGCTGATGGCCTTGCTTCGCCAAAAATGATCAGTTCCGAACCTGAATTCAGCCGTGAAGCAGGAATGATGGATAAGAGCAAATCAAAGTATAAATGGATCGAAAAGATACTGAACGGTGTTACAAAAACTGCTTCTCCCGTATACAAGACTGCAAAGTTCGACCGTATCGCACTGCATCCTTTCTGGGGAAAGGTCATATCTGTACTTATCATACTTACAGCGTTTATGGTCGCAATGATGATATGGCTCCCATTTGCAAAAACTTCGATGAAAATACCTGCGGCACTTGGTCAGCCCATATCCGATCTGCTTCAGGGCTGGCACGTAAATTCGTGGCTTACGTCGGTATTCAGTCTTATCCTTCCGAACGTTGTTGCGTTTGCGATATCCATGGCTTCATTCGTTCTTGGAATAAATATAGTCTTTGGTTTCCTTGAAGAGATTGGATTCCTTGCAAGAGTTGCATATCAGTTTGATGGCATGCTCTCAAAGCTTGGTTTACAGGGCAAGGCTGTCTGCCCGCTTCTTATGGGATTCGGCTGTACCATAGGCGGTGCAAGCGGTACGAGAGTAATGGATAACTGGGGACAGCGAATGCTCTCAATGGCAGTTGTATGGGCAGTTCCCTGCAGTGCTATATGGGGCGTTGTACCTGTTATCTCGGGAATGTTCTTTTCACCTGCGGGCACAATGCTTGTATGTCTCGGAATACTTGCATACATGGTGGTCATGATAGTTATAGTATCAAAGGTGTTCGGAGCAAAGCTTGCACCGAAGGCTTCAAGAACAGGTATGATAATGGAGCTTCCCCCTTATCATAAGGCACACTGGGGACATATCCTCAAGGAAGCACTGCTTAAAGCATGGGATATTTTCAAACGTGCTCTCAGTACTGTTGCGATAGTATCACTTATCTTCTGGCTTCTCCTTTACAGTTCATCAGGCAATATCGAGGACAGTGTGCTTTACAAGGTAGGTACTGCGATAGAACCTGTGACCAAATTCTTCGGCATGGGCTGGCAGACCTTTATGGCATTCCTCAGCTCGGCATTTGCAAAGGAAGCAACTCTCGGCGTACTCAACTCTGTATTCGTTGGTCAGAACACTGTAGTTGATGCCGCATTCAATGCAAAGCTCGGTGTCGGCGACAATGCAGCTCTTGCAGATGTTATAACACAGTCCATCTCAAAGGCAGAGGCACTTGCATTCATGTTTGCATGTACATTCAATGTACCATGTGTAATGGCTCTGTCAACTACATACCGTGAATCACATTCACTTAAATGGACTGCAAAAGTAGCGCTCTTCTATATCGGAGGTGCACTTGTACTTTCCTGCATCATTTACCACATTGCTTCTATATTCATGTAACAGAATTATCCGCAGCGCACATTCGTGAACGCTGCGGATAGTCGCGTATAAATAACCGTCTTTTGGCGGCTATTGCCGCAAAATCTGTTCGAGGAGCGCAGATCTGTTATAAAATATGGGATCTGCACATCACATTCACTTATGCCGTGCTGATTATGTCATCTGACAACTTGAAATCGGATGAAACAAGCTGTATTATACTGATTTCATACTGTTGGACAGAGATTAAATATATAACAGGAGATGATCTTATAATGGAGAAAAATGAAAAGATCGATGTCATGAAGATTATCGATCCCTATGCCGGGAAATGCAAGGGAGTTCTGACTCTGGGAAGGCTCCTTGCTGCATTGAGTGCCTTTGTTGCACTTATTCCTTTCTATGACATCTGGAAGATACTAAAGGTAGCCCTCAACGGCGGTGAAAGGTCCGAGATGAGCTCTCTGGGATGGCAGGCAGTTATTCTTACAGCGGCATCAATGGCACTGTATATATGTGCGCTCTGGTGTACTCATGTTGCGGCAATGCGTGTACAGGCAAATATGAGAAGCGCACTTATGAGAAGGATACTGACGCTTCCGCTGGGAGTTTTTGACCAGGCAGGAACAGGAAAACTCAGAAGGATATTCAACGGAGCAGCCTCTGCTGTAGAGACATATATCGCACATAATCTGCCTGATAAGGCATCCGCAGCCGCAACTCCAATAGGACTGCTCGTGCTTTTCGTAGTTTTTGACTGGAAACTGGGACTTATATGCCTTATTCCTGTTATACTTGCTTTTGCCTGCATGATGCGTACAAAGGGCAAGGTTATACAGCAGAAAATGTCTGAATACCAGAACGCCCTCGATGTTATGAGCAGCGAGGCTACGGAATATGTCCGCGGCATATCGGTAGTCAAGATATTCGGACAGTCGGTGGATTCCTTCCGCAGGTTCAAGAAAGCGATAGATGATTACAGCAGCTGGTCTGTGACATATACCAAGCTCATGCGTCCCTCTATGGTGGGATATCTCACATTTGTAAATGCGATATTCGCGTTTATCGTAGCGGCTGCATTTGTTCTCATAAAGGGCGAGATAACTACTGATATCATCCTCAACTTCACATATTACATTATCGTTACTCCGCTTCTTACAGTAACTCTTTCAAAGATAGCATATTCAGGCGAACAGGAAATGACACTGATAGATGCTTTAAGAAGAATAAGCGGTATTCTCGAGATAGAACCCCTTCCCGATGCAGAGAGCAAGGCTCTTCCGAAGGATGATTCGATTACTCTTGATAACGTGAAATTCAGATACAAAGAGGACACTGATATGGTGCTCAGAGGACTTTCCCTTGACATACGCTCAGGTGAACATATAGCGCTTGTAGGTCCAAGCGGCGGAGGAAAGTCAACAGCCGCAGCACTTATATCAAGATTCTTTGATGTTACGGAAGGCGCGATATATGTTGGCGGAGTCAATATAAAGGACATCCCTCAGAAAGAACTGATGAAGAAGATATCTTTTGTGTTCCAGAACAGCAATCTCCTTAAGACTTCAATACTTGAAAATGTACGTCTTGCACGACCAGAGGCTTCGGAAGAGGAAGTAATGAAGGCTCTTGAAGCGGCACAGTGTATGGACATAATAAACAAGCTTCCAAACGGTATACATACAGTTATAGGTGCGAAGGGAACTTATCTCTCAGGAGGCGAGAAACAGCGTATAACCATTGCAAGAGCTATACTCAAAAACGCTCCGATAATCATACTCGATGAGGCAACAGCATTTGCCGATCCTGATAATGAGGCACTTGTACAGGCTGCAATGGAGGAGCTTTCAAAAGGCAAGACTCTCATTATGATAGCTCACAGATTAAGTACTGTTACAAATGCTGACAGGATATACGTACTTAATGAAGGTGTTGTTGCAGAGAGCGGAAGCCATGAGGAACTTATGCAGAAAAAAGGCATCTATGCAAAGATGTTTGATGAGTATACACGTTCGGCAGAATGGAGGATCAGAAGATGATTGAAAAATTAAAGCGTAAATATGCTCTTTCGGACCGCAGTGCAGCCGATATGATCAAGGCTTGCTTCTGCGTTGCATTTACGAATATAGTTCTGATGCTTCCTGTTGCGGTACTCTATAAGCTGATAAAGGATATGATGGATAACGATCTTTCAAAGAGTAAGATACCGCTGTATCTCATTATGTGCTTAGCTGTGATAATACTTATGGCGATCGCACACCATATACAGTACAATGCATCGTTCCTTGCAACTTACACCGAAAGCGGTGTAAGAAGAATAAGTCTTGCAGAGAAAATAAGAAAACTTCCCCAGTCTTTCTTCGGAAAGAAAGATCTTACAGATCTTACAACGACCATGATGGGGGACTGTACACAGGTAGAAACTGCTGCAAGCCACTGGATACCCGAAATGATCGGTTCGCTGATATCGACGGTGATAATCGGTGCTGCAATGTTCATATTCTTTGACTGGCGTATGGCTCTTGCCTGCTTCTGGGTAGTACCTGTATCATTTATTGCTATATGGTTATCATCAGGCATGGAGAAGAAAGCTGCCGAGCATAATTCAGAGGCAATGCTTGAACTGGAAGAAGGAATACAGGAGTGCCTGGAATCAGTAAAGGATATCCGTGTAAATAATTATCAGGACAGATATATGGAAGGCCTTGATAAAAAGATCGATAACGTTGAAAAGCAGGCGCTCAACGTTGAGATAAAGCTTGGAATAACAGTCAATATCGCATCTATAATCCTTAAGCTCGGTATCGGTACCACTGCCCTTGTTGGCGGACTTCTTTTCGCAGGCGGAGAAATAACTATCCTCACGTTCTTCCTGTTCCTTATGCTGGTATCAAGATTCTATGATCCTATGGAAATAACACTTCAGAATTTTGCGGCTATTATTATGACGGGAATACAGTGCGAAAGACTTAACGAGATACTTGATCATGAAGTTCAGCAGGGTGAACAGAGACTTACCAATAACGGCTTCGACATAGAATTTGATCATGTTTCATTTTCATACGATGACGATACAGAAGTTCTTAAGGATGTTTCATTCACTGCTAAACAGGGAGAGGTCACAGCACTTATCGGACCAAGCGGCGGCGGAAAGACTACAGTATCAAAGCTTGCAGCACGTTTCTGGGACGCTAAAAGCGGAACGATACGTCTTGGCGGTATGGATGTTTCAAAGATAGATCCTGAAACACTGTGTTCGTTGTTCTCATTTGTTTTCCAGGATGTTACACTGTTCAATAATACTGTAAGAGAAAATATCCTTATAGGAAAAAAGGGTGCAACGGATGAGGAGATAAAGAGAGCAGCAAGAATGGCGAGATGTGATGAATTCATCAGCAGGCTTCCCGATAGTTACGATACTATGATAGGCGAAAACGGAAGTGAGCTTTCAGGCGGTGAGAGACAGAGGATATCCATAGCAAGAGCATTGCTGAAGGACGCACCTGTAATACTTCTTGACGAAGCTACAGCGTCCCTCGATGTTGAAAACGAGACCGCTATACAGCAGGCGCTTTCGGAGCTTATCAAGAACAAGACAGTTCTTATCATCGCGCACCGTATGCGTACTATTGCAGATGCAGATCATGTTGTAGTGCTTAAGGACGGAGTTACCGCAGAAGAGGGTTCACCTGCAGAACTCATAAAACAGAACGGAATTTTCAAGCACATGACAGATCAGCAGCTTATTTCACAGAACTGGAAAATGTAATGTATGCTTTCATATGCAGCTCCCGTTAGGGAGCTGTTGTTCTTATAAGTGTTAAATATATTGTTCCCACGATGAATACATGGAATTCTGCTTCAAATCAGGTCTGACGATCAGTATTGAGAAGAGAATAGACAGAGCTTGCGTATAAAAGTAGAAACTTAGCTATTATAATGCTTCAAACAGCTGCCTGAACTGTTTATCATTCTCCTTAAGGCAGACAAGGAAATATCTCACCTCAGCCTCTTCGTCTGTAATGGGAACTTGAATACGGCCTGAACTGCTTCCGAAAAACTCATTTGCAGTATCTGTGCTGAATGATGGCAGAACAGAGGCATTGACGATCTCGTCGAAAGTAAAGCGGTCGTTTTGAATCAGAAATCTGGAATGGGACATCTTTCTGACAGCCATATCGTGCCAGAAACCGATCTCCGACATCAGCAGGAAGTTCTCGCCGTCAAGGTCGGAGAAAGACAGCGTGGCTTCATTTGCAAGCCTGTGCGTCGGAGGAAGCGAGAAGAACAGCTTTTCCGTTCCGCAGGCGGCGCTGACGTAGTGTTTATCTTCTGGCTGAAAATGCAGCACGATCAGCTGATACTGCCCGTTGTGGAGACCTTTCAGCAGCTCTGTTTCCTCTGTGATCTCCGTCTGTATTGTCATTGTCGGGTATAATTGCGACAGCAGGGGAGTCAGTTTCCATATGGGTGCGGGCGCACAGACGCCAAGCGAAATCGTCCTGCGGCTGCGGTCAAAGTCCCGCACCTGCTTTGCAATGCTGTCTATCTCTGACAATGCTTTCACGGCAAGTTCAGCGGTCAGTATACCATTTTCGTTTAGTTCCAGCTTATTGCGGCTGCGTACAAACAGTGGTACACCGATATCTTCCTCCAGCTTTCTCATATTACGGCTCAGCGCAGGCTGTGAAAGATACAGCCGTTCGGCAGCTTCGGAAAGTGTACCGTATTCTTTGAATGCGGAAAGCTGCCGCAGTAGATATAACTCCAACATATCATCACCTCAGTATGATTATGATTTATAGCAGTATCCAATATTAGCATTCTACAATTTCCGGATATTATGCTATAATATGCTTGTAACAGGATATTTGTTCTTATTATAACACAAACCAGTATCAAAAACAATACCGGAAAAGAGGGATCATATGCCGGAGAGAAAATTTCTGACTGTATTCTTTTCATGGGGTGGACACACAAGAAAGGCTGCAAAAATGATCGCAGAAACAACAAGCAGCGATCTATTTGAGCTGAAACCGGAAAAGGCGTACTCAAAAATATACCCCATATGTGCGGCACAGGCGAAGAAAGAGCGTGACAAAAACGTCCGACCTTCCTTTCAAGATGACATTGCGGATTTATCAAAGTATACCGACATTGTGATCGGCTATCCTGCATGGTGGTATACATGCCCGATGATCGTGCTTAGTTTTCTTGAACAGTACGACTTCACTGACAAGAATGTGTACCTCTTCAATACCCACGGCGGAAGCGGTTCTGTCGGCACGGACGACGTAAAGAAGCTGTGCAGGGGAAATGTTCACAAAAGCATTGACGGAAATCACCTGACAGAAGCTGCTGTCAGAGAATGGCTGAGTCTATAAATACAATACAAGGAGGATCTTATTATGGAATTCGTAACACTGAACACAGGAGCTGAAATGCCACTGGAGGGCTTCGGAGTATTTCAGGTGCCCGATGCGGCTGTCTGCGAACAGGCTGTATATGACGCGATCAGGACAGGATACCGCCTTATCGACACTGCACAGGCCTATATGAATGAAGCAGCTGTCGGAAAAGCTGTCCGCCGTGCGATCGCTGACGGACTTGTAAGCCGTGAGGAACTATTCATCACCACGAAGCTGTGGGTTTCCAACATGAAAACAGAGGACGGCGCCTATGCTTCTTTGAAAGAGTCCCTTGAAAAACTTGATATGGAGTATATTGATCTGGTCCTGATCCATCAGCCTATGGGCGATTACTTTGCAGGCTACCGTGCACTTGAAAGAGCATACAAAGAGGGCTGGGTAAAGGCGATAGGCGTATCGAACTTCTATCCTGCTATCCTTGCGAATTTCTGTGCGAATGTAGAAATCATGCCCGCTGTAAATCAGGTAGAGCTGCATCCGTTTTTTGCGCAGGACAGTGCGATAGCGCTCATGAAGGAATATGGTATAGCGCCGCAGGCATGGGGACCTCTCGCAGAGGGCAGACATGGTATCTTCACCCACCCTGTACTGACAGAGATCGGAGTAAAATACGGTAAGACCGCTGCTCAGATCGCATTGAAATGGAATGCTCAGAGAGGTGTTTCGATCCTGCCGAAATCCGTTCATGTGGAGCGTATGGAGCAGAATTTTGATATATGGGATTTCACACTTTCGGATGAAGATATGCATAAGATAGCTGAACTTGATCTTGGACACAGCGAGATAGTTGACCACAGCGATCCTGCATTCGTAAAGATGATAAACGGTTTCAAGATCTGAGGAGGATAAAGCTATGTACTTAGAAAATATCAACAGCCCTGCCGACATCAAAAGGCTGGAGGTTCCCCAGCTTCAGACACTTGCGGACGAAACAAGAGCCGCACTCATCAACAAGATAAGCAAAGCCGGCGGACATCAGGGACCGAACCTTGGCGTTGTGGAGCTTACAGTTGCTTTTCACTACGTTTTCGACTCACCGAAGGACAAGATAGTATTTGATGTATCACACCAGTGCTACCCTCACAAGATACTGACAGGCAGAAAGGAAGCCTTCCTTGATGAGGAGCATTTTCACGATGTGAC
>AUXO016458173.1_pt1 | contig 31857 bp, 17 predicted proteins | sample 768731 | NCBI WGS metagenome assembly AUXO01 (sample SAMN02715735, study PRJNA202380) | gut metagenome | biome: sheep rumen | host: Ovis aries | place: New Zealand: Palmerston North
CTAACGCAAAACGGAATAAAAAGAAATTTTTCAGTACTAGGTGGGGAACCATTAGCACCAGAAAATTTAGGGGATGCAGCTTATATAATAAGTAAAGTTAGAGAAAACTTTCCAGATATTAAAATATATTTATGGACTGGGTATGTTATAGAAGAGCTTAGTAAGAAAAATATTTTTATAAAACAAATACTAAAAAACATAGATGTATTGATAGATGGGCCTTTTATTTTGGAAAAGAAAGATTTAACCTTAAAACTAAGGGGTAGTACAAATCAAAGAATTTTCAAAAATATAGATGGAAAATTAAAATGACCAAAGAAAAATTTGTACAAAAAGTGGTAGAAAGGTAAAAGAAGAAAATTTTGATAAAATAAAGGAATTGCATAAGGAATTAAAATTTATAAAATTCGAAGGTACGACTGGAAGATGTACTTTTATATGTCCTAAGCATGGTGAGCAAACATTATCTACCGCTTCTTTATTAAGGGAAAGCTCTGGATGTCCTCTTTGCAGACAAGAGGAGCAGACAATGATTAAAGAAGAATTTATAGAATTAGCAACAGAAATTTATAATGATAAATACGATTACGATTTGGTAGATGAATACACTCCAGCAAATTCTTTATTAAAAATAAGATGTAAAAAATGCAATAATATATTTGTAAAAGAGAGAAGAATATTTTTAAGAGGAAATACATGCTGTCCTTATTGTGATAAAAAATCTTCTGGAAATATAAAAATAAAATCCTTTCTGATAAAAAATAAAATTCTCTTTGAAGAAGAGAAAAGATTCGATGATTGCAGATATAAAAGTACATTGCCATATGATTTTTATCTGCCGGAAAGAAAAATATTGATAGAATATCAGGGAATACAACATTATAGCATCCAAAGATTTGGAGGAATGGAATTAGAGAAAGCGAAAAAGAATTTTGAGGAACAGCAGATAAAAGACGAAATAAAAGAAAAGTATGCCAAGAATAATGGGTATTTATTTTTAAAAATAAATTATGATGAAAATATAGAGGAGAAACTTTCTTTTCTTAAAAAGAAATGTTCTATTTGTGGTGGTTTTCTTAAAAATGGAGAATGTCCTAATTGTAAAAGAACAACAAAACTTAGAAACAGTTCATCATACATGATACAAAAAATAAATAGTTCTTTAAAACATTCTGAGTTTGTGTCTTTTGAAGGAGGAGAATATAAGAATTATTCCGGATTTGTTATTTGTAGATGTAAAATATGTAATAGTGAATTTAAAAAAAGAGCATTTGCAATTATTAATTTAAAGCAAGACTGTCCAAATTGTGATTCAAAACATTTAACTGAACAAAAGGTATATGATGAATTAAAAAGTAATGGTATTTTTTGTGAAAGAGAAAAAACATTTGAAGACTTAAAATATAAAAAGAATTTAAGATTTGATTTATATTTGCCTGAGAAAAATATAGCAATAGAAATTCAAGGTCCACATCATTTTAAGCCATTTAAATACAATAAACTTGAAACAGATGAACAAGCAGAAATTAAATATAAAGAACAACAAATAAAGGATGAAATAAAAAGAGAATGGTGTAAGGAAAATAATGTGGTATTAATAGAGAAAACCATAGAAGAATTAAATACAATTAATAAAATAGAAAAGTTTGTAAAAAGTGCCCTAAAATAATATTGTCTTTTTCTTATAGAAAGATAAGTATATAAGAAGAGGATTTTATATGGCAATAAAGATATCAGATAGCAAATCTTTTAAGATGCAACCTTTGAAGAAGAATAACTGGATTTTCCAGTTTTCTGCCATTCCTGGCAATTCTAATCAACAGGAGGCCTTGGCATTTGTAGCAAAGACTTGTAACGCTCCACAAATTCAATATGGAGATACAATCATAAATCGTATGAATGAACAATATAAATTTGCAGGCAATCCAACTTGGCAGGATATACAATGCACATTCTATGATTTTATTAGAAGAAGCGATGCTGCAGAAAGCTCAGCTGGTGATATTTTGTATGACTGGTCTTGTATGATTTACAACCCACTTACAGGTCAGATGGGTTATAAGACCCAGTATGCTACTTCAGCATCTTTGGCTCAGACAGACCCCGCAGGTAACATTATTAGATGTTGGAACTTGTTTGGTATTTATCCATCTACTATAGATTGGGGTAGTGGTCTTGATTATTCTACTGGAGATGCTTGCGAAATTTCAGCCACATTTAAATATGACTTGGCTATAAAAGTAAGCGACTCTCAGACTTCTTCAGAATCCGCTTAATCTTAAAACATTCGAAAGTAAAGCCACCCAAATTTGGGTGGCTTTTTTGTTAAGTTAAATAAACAAGAGGAAAAGATGGCAGAAAACGAAATAACCAAAAGTATTAATTCTACATTAGCTAAAAAATTAGGATGTTATGAAGAAACAAATAATTCAGATGCAAAAACAAAAGATTATTTTGGCTCAAATGGTATAATAAATAATTTATTTATTTCAAAAACAGTTAAAACAATTAAAACTTTGGGTTCGTGTCAGGGTGAAAATTTTGGTGATAACCAAGTAAATTATTGTAGTGATTCTGTGCTAACATGGTGGCAGGCATATTTATTAAAAAAGTTTGATAAAGGAGAGCTTGAAGTAATAATAAGAAATCCAGGAGAAGCTGCAAAAAGCTATGTAGTAAATGAAATAGGATTTGCAAGATCAAAAAAGACACAAAAAGGTGATTGTGAAATAATTTTAGAAAAAAATATTACTAAAAAAATAATAGAAAAAATACATAAAGACACAGAAGAAGTTTTGAATAATTGTGACGAAAATAGTGCAGAAAGTTCTAAAGAAAAGAAGGAAAAAAAACTTGAAATACTAAAAAAATGGATACAAAGTCCTCCAAATGTAATTTTGTATCCAGATATAGAAATAAATATACCAAATGAGTCTTTTAAATTAAATTTATATAGTTGTGGTTTTTATATTGAAAATGACACTAATCAAATAATAGAAGATTTTATTAATTATGATCATAGAAGTAAACATAATAAAGAACCTAATTTTTATGTTGCTTTTAAAAGCGAAATCTATAAGGATAAAATCCAAAATTTTGATTTTAGAAAAACTGATAATGGTTTAAATGTTCAAGGAAGAAAGAGAATAGAAAATATTTCAAGTATAGGAGATATACAAAAAGAAAAATATTATCTAAGCTATGTAAAATATATAACAACAGATAAAAAAGTAGTTTTTCCATTTAAAGGGGAAAATATTTCAAGTATTATTTTTGGTTTTGAACCTATCGAACTTATAGGACAAAAAAATACAAATATTACAAAAGAATTGGTAGTTCCGATAAAGGAAAATGAAAATGTTATCCCTACTATTTATAATAAATGGTATGATGATGATGTTGAAGTTTGTAGATATTATAGTTATGATTTACAAAACTTATCGCTTATTAATGAAAATAAGAAAGAATTTTATGTATTTAAAAAAACACTTTCGCTACCAACGACAGCAGGGGGTATAGTTTCTTCAGGGCAAAAGAAAGAAGATATTTTGCATATTAAAGAAATAAAAAATGATATAATTTACATTACTACTGATAAAATACCAGTAAAAGAAGGTGATGACTATTGGGCAGATCATTATGAAGGCAATAATCAAATATATTATTTAACAACAGAAGAGGGAAGTCAGAATTGTGCTTATGAGGTAAAATTTAAAACTAAAGCAGAAGGTGAAACAGAATATAAAGAAATAACAAAGTATTATACAAAAATGCATGACAAAGGAAATGATGCCATGAACTCTTTGGGGGTATATGGTGATTGGGTAGTTGCATTAATGAACTGGGGAAAAAGAACCAATAGTGAATATAATAAAGAAGAAAATGGAATAGAAATAGCTACTGGTTCTACTGTAAATAGTAATAGTACTTTATATCAAGAATATTATGCAAAAAGAGATGATGACGATGAAAGAATTGGAACAATACCCAATTTATATATTCAAAAAAATACAATTAAATATAGACTAAGAGGCGCAACGGTATTAGGAGAATATAATACAGAACCAATAGAGTATGGCGATGGTGTACTTAATACAATATTTTCAGATAAAGGACTAGAAAATCTTGAAAAAGATGAGGCTATAATAACAACTTTCTATACAGATAAAGATGGTGTTGTAACATATGGTGCAGGTTGCACATTTAGTGTGTACAATCCAATGCAAAAAAGTATATGGTCTGCTTTTATAAGAAACTGTTATGATAAAGGAATATATCCTGATGCAGGAGCTTCAAATTATATAACTAAAAAAGGACTGGATACGTTTTTACCAGAAAATTGGAGTGGAAGTTGGAGAAAAGGAAGTTATAGGTTAATTGGTACTAATAATCACTTTTATATTAAAGATGATACTGCAGGAAAACCAATTCGGGTATTACCAGATGCAGGTATTTATGGAAGTCTTAAAAGAACAAAAAGCAGTGATCTTGCAGGAGGTAAAGCTGAATATTCATGGGAAAAATGTGGACCAAAAAATCCTATATTTGATCCTATATATATAAAAGCATCAACAAACTATGAAAATTTTAAAGTTCGTTGTAAATCACCAAACGATGCTTACGGAGAAATAAATAGATTTACAAATTATGCTATGATGGAAAAAGCGAAAGTATTGTTTGGCAATATACAAGCAGGTGGAGGAGCAATAGGAAACTTTTCAGATAATGAAAATGAATTAGAAAAAGTAAAAAAGTGGTGTTCAAATCCTAGTTATAGATCCGATGCATATAAACCATTAACTCAAGAACAATGGGAGTTACTATTAAGTGTTTATTATAATGGAGCACCACAACTTAGCCCATCAAAAACAGGAAAAACATTCTCAAGTATATTTAAAGGAGAAGTAAAAAGTTATAAAGATCTTTGTACAAAAATATATAATTTTGCAAGTAATGGACAAACAGCATATACTTCTGAAAATGCTTTTAGAGGGGCAAGGTGGAGAACTGAAACATTTTTACCAGCTTTCAATCCATCAAAAATAAATCCGACTCCGGCTACTGATAGCAAAGGTGATGAAGTAATAAGAGAGATTTTTGGTGTTAGTATTAGATGCTTTGCACTTAATGATTTAACTATTTTTAGCAGGGTAAAAGTTAGAGAAAGAAACGACACAACTTTTACCAAAGAATTAGGCTATGACTCTACAGTTAACGAAAACAATAATTATGCTTTTGGTAGAATGTTTGACTTCAAAGTCAAAGAGGAAGATGAGGCTTTATCGTCTGGAGGTGGAGGAGGTAATGGTGGACCATCTAAAGAAGAGCTAAACTGGGAAAATGTAAAGGAAACAATAGATAAATGGACTTGCAAATTAGGAAATAATACAGAACCTAAAGAACAATATTTGGTAGATGTAAATAGATACTATGACTTTTATTCTGAAATGGCTCCATATATAGAATTGGCATTTAGAAAATATGACAGTTCAGGAAACAAAGGATGGAATGTAATAAACTCAATAAAGCATCCATATATTAAAAATTTATTTGTAGAAGATAAGGGTGTAAAAACAGCAACAATAACACTATTTGATAAAGATTTTAATTCTTATCAAAAAGGAATATTAACTTCATTAAATGAGCCAAGAGGTAATGGTAATGAAAAAGAGTGTGTTTACTCTTTGGAAAGTCTTATTAGAAGTTCACTTATTTCTATGGATATTACTACTGGGGAAACCAATAAAAAGGATTTAAAATATAATGAAGATATAATTAACACAACTGAGCAGTTGAAAGATTCATTTATAAAATTCGTAGAAGATGCTCAGACTAGTGATCCTACAAATCTATGCATTAGATTTGGTTATTGTGATTTGAACCAAACTTTCCACATGAAAACCGAAGGTGATATTGTAAGATCTACGGATGAAGCATCCGTAAAAATGATTAACTATTTCGAAAAAGAAAAAAATGCTACTAAAAGAAATGCTAGATGGTGGCAATTTAAGAATGATACAACTGTAAGAACTATAAGTGCTATTCCAAATTTTGTAATAAGAGGGAACTCTTTGGAATCCAATGATGGAAAATTTGAACTGTCGAGTTTAGGAGATCAAATTATAACTACAGACAAAGATGAAGGAAACAGAGATGTAAAATTAAACGGTGTAGATCAGACAACGCTTATAACTCCATATAGAATGTATATGATTGTAGGATATGAAACAAAACTCCAAACAAATGGTATATTATATACTATTAAGGCTATAGAAAGTACTTTAGGAGAAACTCTTAGAAAAAGATTTTTACAAAGATATTCTGAAATAACTTCATATCCTTTGGAAATTTTGTATATATTGATAAAGATTTTCAATGAAAGTTATACTGGAGAAATAAACAAAAATTCAAAAATAAAAATCTATTATCTTGACGATCTCGGAAAGGGAACTGATGGTTTTAACATGCTGTTTGACTTTTCAGGAATGGACCCAAAAGAAGCTCAAAAATTTGGAGAAATAAAAGACTATTATTATTCCAGAAATGTAAAAGTTGAGACAATAGATAAGAAGTGGTTAAAGAAAGCTTCTATTAGATTTGGTACAGAAGAAGCTCTATCAAGAAATAGTTCTAGAAATGAAGGAAAACCAAACTTGTATAAAAATGTAAGTAGCTTGATAAATGAATTCTGTGCTATATGTCCTGCAAGAAAAGAGTGGGACGAAGCCGAGGAAGAACTAAAAGCCTATGATGGAAATGGTAATGAAGTTATAGGTGATAAATATAAGAGTTCGGCTCCGCTTGGATGGTTCGTTGCAAGATTAGGAAAGAATGGTGCTGCTAAAGATGAAGAAAAACTTGATAATGAAACATATATAGTTTTGTATTACAAGAAGCCAGTAAAACTTGGAAAAATAAGATTGTATAGATGGGGTCCGGCACTAACTGGTAAAACAGTAGTAAGAAGCATAGATGTAAAAAATAATAATGAATTTGCTATTTTGTCTGGCGTAAATTCTTTCTCTAATGTTCCTAATGGAGTTAAGCAAAGCATAAAACTAAATTACAATAACATTGGAAGTGGAACAAAACCAGTTAAGGAAAATGCCGCAGGACAAATGTCATCAACAATATCATCTGACAAGCTTAATGAGGAATATGAAAAAAATAATGGAATGATATTAACCGGGTATGTTAATCCAACTGAAATACAGGCAAATAAATTTGATGCAGCTTTCTCAAGCAGCATGTATACAGGAAGTATAACTCTTCTTGGAGATCCATGTCTTGAATTTGATATGACCATACAACCATATTGCTATCCAATCAGATTGGAAGTAGTTGTTCCATATAATGAAACATATTTTAGGGATGTGCAGGTTAGACAAGAGATTAATAAAGGAGAATTTGGACATCAATTCCCATACGGCAGTACAGGAAGATATCATGAAATTACAAGATATTATGTTATTACAAGTATTACTCATAACATAGGTATTGATGGATATACAACAACATTGGGTATTTCATCATATCCAGGAATAGAAAATGATATACTTATTAATCCAAATGCTTCTACTAAGCTTCCTATATTATAAGATAATAAATAAGGAGATGAATAAAGATGCCGCCAACAAGTAATGCAAGTGCACCACAGATAGATGAAAATACAGTGAAAGCCTCCCAAATTCTTACTGAAAATATCAGAAAGATGGAAACTGAAACTACAAAAAACAGAAAGGCTATGGATGGCTTAAATAAGGCTTGGAAAGATTTAAAATCGACAGCATCAGATACTACAAAAATCTTAGGTGATATTTTAAAAATAGGAGTTACATTTCAGCTTGTCACTGTAGCTAAAAAAATGATTGAAGTGAATTCCGAATTGCATCGTGCAATAGTGAATTCTGGTAAAGGTGCTGAGGCTCTTAAAACTTTTAAAAATACTGCTATTGAATTAAGTACTGAATTAGGTGCTACACATGAACAAGCCAATAAGATAGTAAAAATTCTTGCTGAAAAACAATTTGCTGGTAGCGCTAAGGAAATAAAAGAAGCAGCATCTGCTTCATATGAATTAGGAAGAGCATTTGATATAGATTATGAAGAAGTAACGAAAAATACAGTAGAACTTCAAAAATGGGGCCAAGTATCAACAAAAACAACTACTGCTATGTATGCCGACATGATGAAGGTAGCTCAAGCTAATGGTTTGACTAAAGAAGGCGTAACTGCCATTATGAAGACAACTACAAACTGGAGTGGAATGCTTAAAGCATTTGGAAAAACAGCCCCTATGGATGTTCAAAGATATAATATGTCTCTTGCCAAAACTGTTTCTGCTTTGGAAAAAGTAGGTGTTTCTGCACAAACTTCAACTAAGATGCTAGAAGATTTAACAGATCCAACATTGATAGAAAAAAATATCCCAAAATATGCTGCACTTGGAATTTCAATTACAGATGCTATCTCTGGTAATATAGATCCAGAAGCAATGGGCGCTGGTCTTAAAGAATTTGGTGAAAAACTAAAACAAATGGGTCCAATAGCAGGAGCTCAGTATGCAGATGCAATGGGTGTTTCATATAAGCAAGCTATAAAAGCCGCATCTGCTGATATGGCAGAAGCTTCAAAGGTGGATATGACACCAGAAGAAAAATCCACAGAAGCTATAAAACAATTAACAGAAGCTACAAAAGATATGCCTGAAAAAATGCAAGATGCGGTTCAAAAAATGGGAGGTAAGATTAGAAAATTAGGACCGATATTTTTGTTGGTGATAGGTATAGCATCAAAAATGCTTATGAAAATACTTATTGGTGCGTATAAAAATATTTCTGAAGAAAGAAAAAAAATGATTACAGAAACGGCAGAGGAAGAAATAAATATTAGTGAAAAAGCCAATAAAACTAAATTTGAAGAAGAAAAAGCATTAAGGGAAGCAGCAAATGCTTTGGCTCTTGAGGATACAAAAACTTATTTAAAGAGAATAGAGGAATTAAGCATAAAGCATATGGCACCTGAAGAAGCAGTAAATGAATTGAAAAAAATGCACGCAGAAGATATAGATAATGCAAAAGCAAAAAACAAAGAAATCTTGCAAATAGAGCATGAGAAACAAGTAAAATTAGCCGAAGAGGCTGTAAAATTGGAAAAAGAAATAAAACAAACGAAGGATGAAAGTGTAAAGGAAACACTAAAAAAGGAGCTTAAATCTAAAAAAGAATTACATGAAAAGCAAAAAGAAATAATAAAAAATGTAGAAGCTGAGCAAGAAACATCAATGAAAAAATTAGAAGAAGATCAGAAAAAAATGTTAGAAAACATGAAAAATGATTTTACAAAAATAAATCAAAGTAAATTTCGTAATATTGGATATATATTTGGAAAAATTGCTGGTGGATGGAAAAAAGACGTTGGTAAAGTTTTTAGTAAACTTATTCCTAAAAAAATGGCAAGTGGTATGAAAGGAATAGGAAATGCATTAGGGAATAAAATAACAAATGCAGCAACTAATGCAAAAAAAATCCTATCTAGTGTGAAAATAGGTTTCAAGCAGGCCAAAGAAGGAACTTCCAAAAGCAAGTTAGGAGGAATTGTAAAATCATTAGGAGTATTAGGAATTGTTGGAGCTTTAATAGGAAAGATACTTTCTAAAATAGGAGATCCACTTGAAAAATTTATGGATGAACTTGTTGATTCATTCGCCCCTATTTTTAAAGCATTAATGCCGCCAATTATGAAAATGATTAAAACTTTGGTAGCTACTATATTACCTCCAATGTTAAGAATACTTGCTGGACTTATGAAAATTCTTAGTGTATTGCTAAAGCCTTTGTTTGGTATACTTAAGGGACTTGGTAATCTTCCTGGTTTTGGCTTCTTGAAGGATATTGCCACAGGTTTGGAAGAAGCAATTGGTCCTAATACTCAAAATGCTTTAAATGAAGCTGCAGAAAGCGTAAGCAAATTGAAGGATAAAACTGAGGAAAATACAGAAGCTCTAAATGAGTCTACAGAAAGCAAACCTGAACAGTTAACAAACAATGGTGGAACTGTAATGGTTAGCAAAGCAGTGGCTTCACCAAGTTCTACTGAAAGTAACTCTAGTTCTTCTTCAAACACAGAAGTAGCCAAGAACGAAACAGAAGGTGTACAGGCGCAGAAATCAACAAATGAACAAGTGGAAAAAATGAATAACAAGTTGGATGTACTTATTCAGAAATTTAGCGAGTATATTGAAAAAATTTCTGATGAGAATAACAACAAGAAAGTTAGCGAAATGAGTGCAGCTATTAACAGAGCCTTTGGATTTGATTCTGAAAGTGGTGAATCACAGAAGGTTATAAAGGTGGCGTTTGTAGATGGAAATAATATCAATCCTGTAGACACAACCGGACTTTTTAATGGTAGTGGAGGGCTTATTTCATCTACAGAGTATTTACTATCTCACCCATCAACAAATTATCCTCACTGATAACTATTAAAAGTTAATTATTATGAAAGAAACTGGTAAAGGATTAAAGGAAAGCAGTATAGTAATAAATTCACCAGATGCATCTATAGCTGGGCTTGATAATAAAAAGGAGCATTTTTTAGGTGAAAAAAGCTATACTGTAAATATAGATAAAGAAGAAGAGAAACTAGAATTAGTAGACATAGGAAATAATGGAAATATTCTAAATAAATATGTAACAGGAAGTGCAAGCAGACCAGAGCAAAAAAGCACAATAAATGAGCTTGCTGGAGTAAAAAAAGAATATTCCCCAACTACCACAGAACAAGATTCACATATAACAACAAATGCATATAAATACGATAAACTAAATGAATTTAATCCAACCTATCAGTCTTTGTCTGATGACAGTCAAGCATTAGATACCTTATATACTGGTAGTACTCCATGGGATTTAGACACCGGATGGGGAAGCGGAGTTATTAAGACAAATGTAGATAAGCAGGATGAAAGACTGTTTGAAGATATAACTCCATCAGATATGAGCGGAATGTCTGATGCATTGAAAAATTCTGGTAAAAATCTTGTAAATAATCTTGGAGTAGTAAAAGGGCTAAATAAATATAAGACTAGTATTGCCAACCAAGGAAAAGTGTATATTCCAGAAGATCCAAAATTACCAAATGGGTTAGTTGGCGACAAAAGATTTACAGATTTACAAATAATAAAAAGCAAAAAATATAAAAACATAAAAATGATGTCTAAGCTTGGAACTTACAATACATTGGAAAATCTTCTGGGGTTTGCATCAGGAGCAATGGTAGGTTCTTTAGGAAAAAGCATGGTTTCAAACATTGCCGATGATATGACATCAAAATTTACTGGTGGACTCGGAGTTGCTGGTCTTGTTGAAAGACTTGGTGGAGCTATGGAAAATCTTCCAACACTTGAAGAAATAGTGGCATTGAATTTGGCTAACTATTATAATATGTATACAGCAAAGCCAGGTAGATTGGTTTATGATAGATATCATAAATTCAATTTTATTACTCCAAACATAACAGATGGGATTGATGGGACCAAGGAAGGAAACAACTGGAGAGATATAGCTCAGGGAGCTTTAAATAAAATTTCTGGAACAGTTGGGTATGTTAGCAGCTGGCTTGATGGTTCTAAAGCTACAAAAATAATAAGAAATATTACTAACGATACCAAAGCCTGGGAAAATTATATTAGGTCTGAACAAAGAATAATCTCTTATAAAAGAGGAGAAAAAGAAAGAACGATAGAAGAATTACCGAAATTTAAAGACACTCCTGTTGTATATGGTGATACTTATGAATATTTCTATGATGCTGGAAAACAATTTAGTAATGATAGTAGAAATAGCTCCTTAAAAAATAGAATGCGTCAAGATCCAATATTCAAAAGTAATGAAGGTGTAAGTTTTGGAATTCTTGGTGGATTATATATAGAACCATATTTCTCTAATAACTGTATAAAGTGTGAATCAATACCATTTGAATTTAACCCTATTATTAATGATGGTGGTAGTGAAGCAAAATATGCGACAGAAGAATTGTTGGGAAGATTGTTAGCTGTTAGAAGTTATACAGGTTCATCATCTAATAATATTACATTGGAAACAAAATATTTAGCCACAGCTCCTTCTGGTGCAATTGTAGACGATAATAAAACAAATGTTAGTTGGTTTGCATCTTGGACTCCTGAACAAATTTTAGAAATAGAAAAAAAATATAGAAAGTTAGTATTGCCATACATAAAAGGAGATATATTTGTAAAGCCGCCTATTGTAAGAATAAAAATGGGTAATTTGGATGACAAAGCTCAAAGAGTAAGTTCATTATTTTCTTATCCAGATTTTACAAATACCCAGAAAAAAGACTCTGGTGATTTTAAAACATTGTCTGATTTTACTGCTTTGGAAGTTACAAGTTCAATAGATGAAATAACAAGAGAGAAAAGATATATAGTTACTAATTTAACTATAAATCCAATTAACTCTGAAAATTTTGGAAATGCATATTATATTGGTGATTATGAAGCCACCACAGAAGGCAGTGCAGATAGCAAAACTTCATTTTTTAGTTACAGAAGAGGATTTACAGTAACATTAACACTTGCAGAAACAACTAAAAACTTTCTTGATACAATTCCTAACTATTATCATTATTCAAATAATAGTGATGCAAATACAACTATGGTTTCTACACAGCCAAGTATAAACAACACTAATTATATGAAGAGTGACAAACCAGATAAGCAAAAATTATATGATATTTTCGATTTGAAGATAAAAGGAATTCCTGATTATACAAACATCGAAGGAGGACAATTAAGTGTTGATACTAATCCTTCGCCAGAACCAGATAATACAGATGGAGAAAGTGGAAGTTTGATAGTTTCTGTTTTTTCTGGAGAGTTTAATAAGAAAGAGAACAAAATACCAGGAGGCGGATTAATATAATGAAAAATGTAATAGATGAAGTAAAAAAATATGAAAAAGAAATAATAAAGAAATTAGATAATACAGGCAAGTTCTTTAATAGTACGCAAAAATATTTGGAAACATATTTAAAAAAATATGATTCTTCTGTTGGCGCACTCATAAAACAAGCAAAGAGTGACTACAAAGTACTAAGAACTAGTTTGGAAAAATTTTCTAAAAATAATAACAATTTCTCAAGCTGGAATGATTTTTTGGAACAAACAGAAAAAAAATTTATCCTTAAAGATGGAGAAACCTGGCCTAACGCTTATCCGTTGCTTTCAAATAAATTTAAAAGTGATATTTCTGAAAACTATGCAAAATTAATATTAAGTCCCAATACTTCTGCTAATAGCATAAGTACAGAAGCAACTAAAAGCAGTGGGTTAAGAAGCAGTGGTGGAAGTAAAATTGAAGAGCTTTCCGGTGGAATTAGTGGCGCATTAAGAAGTGGTGGTGGAAGCAAGGTAGATGAATCACTTTCTAGTGGAAGCACTGGTGGATTAAGAATTAAAGGTAGTAATGGTAAGGGTAACTTAACATCTGGTATAATTGTTCTTGAAAACGGATCTGCAGATACTGAAGATGTATCAAAAAAAATTAGTAATAATCTCAGAGAAAGTTTAATCATATATAATACATTATGTCAGTTTTTTAGTAAAACATATGAAGATTATAAAAAAAATATAAGAGCTCTTGGCGAGATTTTCGGAATAGACAACCAAAGCAAAAATGGATTATCGTCAAAACTAAAGCTTTTTTGGAACATGTATGAAGCTGTTTATGAGAAATATGCTGCTGATGCTGGAGAAGGAGATGTAAAATCTCAGATTGTTAAAGAATTGTATGATGCTGAAAAATTCAATGGAAATGCAAATAAAATTATCGACAGCGATAAAGATGATAAAAATAAAGAAAAAGCGTTAGATTTTATTTCTAATTTTATAGATACATTAGAGTCGCAAAACAAAGAATTTTCAGATATATTTGAAATTTCAAATTATCAGCCAATTGATATAAAAGAAGCTTTGAAGTGGCAAATATCAAAAAGCGGCAAATTTGAAAACTTTTCAATAAGTTATGCTAAAAATGATGAAAACTCAAAAGATGTTGGTACAATAGAGTCGATAGAAATAGAAACTTCAAAAATTTGGGAAGATTATACAGAACGAAATAAGGTGGCTTTCTTAAGATGTATAAGCGAAGATTGGTGGAATAAATTTCAAGAACTTGGAGGTTCAGAAACCAATCAGGATATTAACAATAGTTTGACAGATAACATCTTTAATAATAATTCAGGTACAAGCGATGCTGCTAATAGCGTGGCAGAAGGAATTAAAGATAGCTTAAATGATGCTGCTACCAGTGTGGTAGAAGGAGTTAAAGATAGTTTAAATAATGCTGCTAATGGATTATTGTCGGGCGCAAAAGGTTCTGCTTCGAGTAATCCTGTAAGTGGTTTGATTCCGCTTATATAAATACTAAAAGTTAAATAATGTGAAAAGAGCAGAAATACAAAATACAATTTATAATCCAATAATAGAAACAGACGCTAAGGGTTTTGCCGACGCTTCCGCCATAGAAGATTACAAAGGAGTTGGCTTTAAAACTACTATACCAATTGGTATGGAATATAGACCAGATTTGATAGCGAAAGAATTCTTAAATGATCCAAGTCTTGCTTGGGTAATTACAGCCGCAAATAATTTTACAAAAGGTATAAAAGATTATACACCAGGAAGAAAAATATTTATTCCTGATGGATTTTAAGGAGTAAAAAGAAAAGATGCTTTGGAGTGGAATAGTATATAGAAATAATAAATTTGCGCAAGAAGGAACTATAGATGTAATGCTTTGGCAAAAATATATTCCTAATGGTACATCTTCCGTTTGGGTACAGCCATTTTATAAGTTGGTTGATAAAGTAAAGGGAGCCTTGGGAATAGGAACTTCTGCTTTTGGAGGTTCGGCTCTTACAGTAAGTTGCTTGGTTGCTACTGGAATGGGAAATGGATATAATTCAGGAATGGTAAATATTCCACAGGTAGGAACTACTGGAATTGTAGCAGAAATAGAAAATTCTGCAGCTTATAGTAATTCAGGATATATATGGCTTGGTGGATTGTATGGAAACACGCAGTACGGAGAAAAGATAACCCTTCCAAGTGATGATACTGTTTCTGACGAAATAGATGATTTGGATGAAGCTTATATTTCTAATTATAGTGGCGCAAATGGCGACAAGGTTGTAAAAGATACAATTTCTGATAGTAATTATATTAAAAAAGGCGCTTTTGTAATAAAGACCAAAACAAATGATATTGAAGATTATGAAAAAATAGACAGTGAAAAAGTCGATTGGAAAAACATTCTCGCAGAAAACACACTTGTTTTGGATCAAGACAAAGCGTTTTTAAGGCATCATATAAATGACTATGATAACAATAAAAGAATTGGTATTGAACAACTGGTTATGAACAAAGACCAGACTACTTTAAAAAGAAAAATAAACAAAGATTCTTTATTGGAACAAACATTAAAAATGGATGATGATCAAGTTGTTATCACATTGAAAAGCGAAGGAAATGATGCTGAAACAACTGTTAAGCTTGGGAACGACGGTAATGTTGAAATAAATACAACCGGAGAAATTAAAGTAAATGCAAAAAAGAACATGTCTTTTCAATCTGATGAAGATATGAAATTTGAAGCTAAGGGAAAAATGGAACTTGTGTCAAGTGATTTGATGAAAATAGATGCTAAAAATCAAAACTTGGCAAAGATAGTTGATAATTTAGCTCAAGCAGTTGCTACTTTAACAACTTACGGTTCACCTTCATCTCAGTCAGTACAACCAAGCACAATCGAAAAAGCACAGCAGGTCAAAACAAGCCTTGGAGAAGGTTATACAAAATAGTAGCTATGAACTTAAATTTACTTAGTAAAAAGTTGAATTTTGATTTGACTCTAAATACTGATCCAATTCAAGTAAAAGAATTGAATATGGATGCTTTAAATAGTAGTCTGTCAAAAATATTTAAAAATATCAAAGCTACTGCTTATTTTACTCCTGAAACATTAGAGCCACCAAGTCCTGCTATTTTTAGGGAATTTGATGTTGATAATTTGCCGCATATAAATCATAATGAAAGTTATGAAGTTGGAGACTTTACCATATTTGCTACAGAAGCAAATAATGTGGCGACAATTTATGATGCAAGAACCATAAATGGCAGGGGGTTTGGACAATGTTTGGAGTTTATCAATAAAGGAACTCCAAATTCATATGGAACAATAGGTTTGGAGGTTCCAACAAAATCTACTATTACTATTTATGCTTATGGTGGTTCAAATATTTTGTTAATTGGACCAGATGGTAGGGAAGAGACAAGCATAAGAACAGAATCAAAAGAACCAGGAATATATAAGATAAAAACCAAAAAAGGCGGAAAGTACAATATAGCTTCATCTGGAAAACTTAGAATTTTTTATATTTCTATAAGTAGAAATGCCGTAGGAGATGAAAACAGTGGTAGTTTTCCAGGAATGGGATATGACAATATTACTGGTGGAGAAATAAATGAAACAAGGTCTGTAAAATCTCAGGTTACAAAAGATTTAGTGCAGCAAATTTTTCAAGAAATGGTGATGGAATATTGCCCAAAAGATCCAGATGTATCAAAAACATTTGATTTGATTACAAGTGTTACTGCAACATACAATCAAGATACAAAAGAGGCAATTGTTTATTTTTGGTATGAAGGAAGAAATAATCTTGTTTTGCAGGAATATGGAGTAACATCAGCAATTCCTTATGTATATTGTGTTGCTTATTCATCTGATGGAGAATATAAAAAAGTAAAAGTTTATACTTCGTTTAGTTTGTATTTGAAGATGATTCAGGAGATGACTATATGGAATAATAAGTGGAACCAGTATATAACAAATAGCCAAGAAACTGTCTTGTCTCCAACAACCAATAATAAATACTATATTGTCGCAGAATCAAAACAAAAAATAGGAGAACAGGGTGATAATCCATATTTTGATTTTGGAATTGTATACGAAAATCAAGAGAATATAGTAGATGAATATAGTTTTAGTATTTCAAGCAGTTTAAATGATTTCTTTAATACTTTTCAGATAAGAGATTTGGAAGATAATGGAGCCTTAATGGCAAGCTCAGAAGAGATTGTACAAGATGGCGGAATAGTAATAGAAAATATAAAAATTAATGACCAAGATATTTTTACAGATGAACAGCTTTATACTATAGTACAGGAAATAAATGAAAAAATAGAAGAGATAAAAGAACAAAATAATGGTGTTATAACAGATGAACAAAGAGATGAGATAATAGAAGAAATTGCAAGTATACGTGTTTCTGAAGCGATAAAAGATTTTTTTAAAAGAGAATTGCTGGAGCAATATTCAGCCAACAATTCTTTAGTTTTGTTTTTGAATACAAGAGATAGATTGTCTGTTTCTTTGGAAAAAATGGAAAGAATTTCTGATGATCCAATTGGAAGCACTGAAGAAATTCTTGAAGAATATGAAAATCTGCTTGAAAATTTGGGAATTAGTGAAGATTCTACAGAAGAAGAAATAGTAGAAATGGCAGAGGAAGGTGCAGAAGATTTAATTAATGCTCTTAATGGAGCAGATAGTGACAACGAAGCTGTAAAACTAATACTTGATAATCTTGATGATGGAACTAATGGTCGCGGATTAAGAAGAGATTTGTACAATAAAATGAAATCAATAAGTGATGATGGTAAAGATATTGACTGTGAAAAATATAGTACTGGAATAGCAGAAGTCTGTGCTAAGTATTTTAGTACAGGGTGTATGAATGTTTCTGCACATACTGGCGGTAGATGTGTTTATGCAGTAGGAACATCGGTAGCATTGTCTGCGACAAATAATATGAGCAGCGGCAAGTCTATGATTCAATCAGGAACACGGTCTTATATTCCAATCGATCAAGCTCAGAAGCTTGCAGATGGAATTTCTGAAATGTATACAAATGGAACTATTAACAGTATGGTTGTTGGAGTAATGTATACTTCATCATCCACCACCCCATTATCAAGTTCTGGAAGGCAAGTAAATATTAATCATAAAACGATGAAAGTGCTTATAATGATAGCTGCCCTTGCAGGGTATACAATTTTGAGTGCTGCTGGATTGGCAGCTATGACAAAAGTAAGTCAAAGAACTTGGACTTCAGTAATTAATAAATTAGGTTGTAAAGATGGAAACGATGTATTTGCAATGTTGCTTGCTGCTGGCATAAAAGCATCATTGGCAACTACTATGGTAAGAATGGCAGAAGATGTTGCCAATTCCACTGGCGTAGGTTTGATTATACCATTTGGCCCTTGACAAATAAATCATTAAATGTTAATAAGATTTGCTAAACTAGCAGAGGAGGTTAGTTATGATAAAGAGTTATATTGTTTATTCAAAAAGAAGAATTTATTCTACAAAAGAAAATTTCGAAAAGGTTAATGTAGTATCCGAAAATTCAGTCACAAAAGAATATCTTTTAAATTTTCGGGCAGCTTTGCGTTCAATACTTGCTGAAAAGTTCAAAAATGCAAGATTTCAAATTCTGATAGTTGGTGATGAGAATATTAGGCTTAATGAATTCTCACTTATAAAAATGATTATTCTGTTTGAGGAAAAAGAACAAGTTGATTTTGTAAAAGATTCACTAACGAGAATCGAGCAAAGAAAATCTTGGCTTGATAAAATAGAATTTGGTGTAGTGGACGATATAGAAACTTTAACCTGTATTTCATGTTCAGAAGAAATCATACAAGAGTGGGCGGATGAATTTCAAAAGTATTTCGCCAATAATTTTGGATTTACTGGAAGAATAAATATTGAGGCTACATTCTATGAACAAGAATTGCAGTCATTCTGGATTAGTGCTTCTGGTAAAGGTTTGAATGATTATATAGTAAACATACTTAAAAATATATCAGAAACATTCACAATGTCTAAAAACTTTGGAATTTATATAGATGATAAATATTCATTTATTGATAATTACTTTCAAAGTTAATTTGTATGGAGAATAAGATAATGGATAATTTAATAGATGAACAAGTACTTACAGATGAAGTGACAATTTTTGCTGAAGAAGAAACAATAGGCGAAGGAGAAAATGCTAAAAAGCAGCTTTGCTTCAAGGGAGTTTTTTCAGAAGCTGATTCTTTGAATGCTAATAAGAGAGTTTACCCAAAATCTGTATTGAGAAGCGTATATACAGAAGCAATGGAGAGAGCAAAGAAAACTGGTAAGCCTATTTTTGGTGAGCTCGAACATGCTAAGGATGCTCATATCAATCTTGAAAGAATTGCAGTAAAATTTCCAGAATTGATTTGGGATGAAGAAACTGGACAGATTAGAGGAAAAGCAGTACCAGCTGGACCTAAGAAAAATGATGTTAAGACTCTTGCCGAAGATGGATTCCCGATTTGCTTTAGTACAAGAATGAGTGGTAAAGTAAAGCCTTTGACAGAAGAAAGAAGAAGACAACTAAACATCACAGAGGAAAATGCTGTAGAAGTTTGCGAAGGAGCAAGACTTATTTCTATTGATGTTGTTGGAAATCAGTCTTGTCAAAAAGCAGTTTCTAGCACAGTATACGAAGAAGCAAATTCAGTTGAAAACAAAAAACCAACATTCAAGGCTGTATTTGACGCTTTGATTTAAAGTTAAGAGGTAGGAGAAAAAAATGACAGTTAATCAGATTTTTGATACAATCCAATATGGAGAAGAATATACAAAGACTAAGGCATTGAAGGAAGAAATTTCAAGATGCTATGACGAAGATTTGAGTCTTTTCTATGCTTCAAAAAGAGCAAAGGAACTTTCCGGCAAAGTTGTAATGACAGAAGCTGAGGAACAGAAAGTAAATAGACTTATTTCAAAGCTCGTTGTTATAGAAGACAGATTAGAAGAAGGAAAAACAATGTCAGAAGCGTACAGAAAGATGCAGACTTCTGCAATTATGGATGATTGCAAGGCATTGATGGAAGAAGCTACAAGAACAAGAAAAGTGGATTCAAAGAAACTTGATGTTTTTGGAAGAATCATCGCTTCAACAAAATATTTTGTTGAAAACAATTTGGACGATAAGGCAGCTTTAAAAGAAAGTGCCAATCCTCTTTTTAACAAAATCATTTCAGAAGAAAAGGGAATGATAGAAGAAGTATTGTAATTAAATGGGGGCATTAGCCCCCAATATTATAGAAGAAAAGGAGTTAGATAAACATGACAGAAGAAGAATTGATGAATGCAAAATTGAAGGAGATGGAACAGCAATATGGCGCAGCTCCACAAATAGATTTGTCTGCTATTAAAAATGTAAAGGCGGCAAAGACATCCAAAGAATTTAAGGAAAAAATCACATCAACTGTAAGAAAAGAAAAAAAGAATAAGTTCTGTTTTACACAGGAAGAAAGAGTAAAGCTCCCTACAGGTGGATATTTGTATAAAGACCTTGGAGATGAGGAAGTAGCAAGTGGTTATATCACAATCAGACCAATGTCTTTCTCAGATGAGGAAGTTCTTTCAAATCAAAGTTTCATTAAAAATGGTACTGTATTTATAGAACTTTTGAAGAGTTGTGTTGTTAACGATATTGATGTTAAAAAGTTGTCACCATATGATGTATATTACTTGATTTATACTCTTAGAAAGATTACTTATGGAGAAAATTATAAGTTCAAGGTTACATGTCCAAAGTGTGGTAAGGAATATGAAAAGGAAGTAGATATTTCTAATGTTGAATGGGAAGAAATCACAGAAGAAGATAATGTAAATTTTGTTGAGACAATAAAACTTCCAGTAAGCAAATATACAATTACAATAGAAATGCCTACACTTGGAAACGAAGAAGAATCAAACAAAATTTCCAAAAAGTATGATGTAAGTGAAACAATTCTTAATTATATTACAAGAACTATAGAAATTCTTGATGACAAGGGAGAACCATTGAATCCTAAGGATTATGGTGATTTCTTTGAAGCATTGCCAGGAAGAGACAGGGCGGAAATTTCCAAAGCTTTCCAAAAGGTTGATAATATGAAAATTCCTATTATAGATCTTGAATGCCCTCGCTGCCATGAGGAGGATAGTTCTACAATTCCATTTTCAAAAGACTTTTTTCGTTATTAACGAAGAGCAATATGACCAATGGTTGTATGCTTATAGGATGAATACACTTGCCCTTGTAAAACATGGTTTTACAAGGGATGAAGCTATGTTTATGTCCATCCCAGAAGTTCAGGACTATATAAAGCTTATAAATGATGCAATAGAATCTGAAAAAGAGGAAACAACTAACTATGGTTCTGGAGGAGATAACCAAAACACAATAAATGATATAAAAATGGCAGGAACAGTCCTCTAATTTAAAACCACCAAGTACTTGGTGGTTTTATTTATTTTATTAAGTTAAGTAGTATGAAAGGTGATGAATTTTCTGGCTTAGTTTTTTATGATAAAAAAGGAGTTGCATATTCAAAAAACGAAGCTCAACTTATAGCTGAAAATATTAAAAGAATTATAACTACAAGACCTGGCGAAAGGGTAGGAGAACCAGAGTTCGGTTCTAATGTATTGACATATTTATTTATGCCACAGGTATACATAAAAGATGTAATAGCAGAAATTATATCTTCAGTAAACAAACAGGAACCAAGAGTGACTGTTAATTCTTGTACTTTAAAATCAGCTGGACAAGATGATGTAATACATATAAATCTGGACATTACGCTTAATACAGAAAGTAAGGAAAATTTAGAAATAGGAGTAGCAATATAATATGGCAAGTACGCAAAATCTAACAGAATTACCAATTATACAACAAACTGGAATGGATTATTCCACTGTTATTGAACAGATAAAAAATATAATAGAAAGTAATAAAAACTGGAAAAGCAACTGGACGCAGTTTTACAATTCTGATGCTGGAACGTTGCTTATTCAGTTGATGGCTTGGATATGCGATAACCTTGCCATAAGACAAGATTTGTTGTATAATGAAGGATTTTTGGCAACTGCTTCCGCCGAAGAATCAAAAAGAAGATTGCTTAATCAAATAGGGTACAGTCTAAAAAGTACAAGTGCTTCAGTAATAAATGTAGCAGTAGAATTTCAGAATGTTGTTACAAGCGATATACAACTTTCAAACTGTAGGGAAAATGAAAAGAATCTTAGTGAAGTAAAAAATAAAATTTTTAAGTTTTACGCTCCAGATATAAATGGTAAATCAATTCCTTATGAAATCTTAAAATTGGATAATGATGGTATCCCAGAATATACATATTCAATAAAACTTAGACAGGGAAATGCTTATTATACTACTGATTATGATGGAAACCAGTTGACAGCAGTTCAAGGTAACACAGTATATCTTGAATTCTCATCAGATACATCAGATGGTCCTGTATTTGAATTTAGAGATAAGAATATAGATTTGGATTCTGTAAAAGTTTATGATATATCAGAAAATAATAAGCTCCATAAGAGAGTAGATAACTTTACAGATTTTGATGTATTGAATGGAAATACAGTTTGCTATGTTCTCGAACAGAATCTAAGTGGTAGATATCAAATTAGATACACATCAAACGATTTAGTAAAATATGAAAAGAAGGTAATGGATTCCAATCAGTTTGTTCCTGGACATACTATTTGTGTATTCTATAGAACTTGTGTTGGTGAAGATGCCAATATTCCAGCAAACTATATTTCTGTTTCTGAAAGTATAAGCGATGCTGATGGTTATTCACATGAAGCAACTATCTTAAACATTTCTTCTGGAAAAAATGGCAGCAATGCAGAATCGCTTGAGGATGCAGTAAAGAATGCTCCATTGTCTTTGACATCTATGAATAGAGCTGTAACAACTACAGACTATGATAGAATTTTAAAAAGAAATTCAAAAGTAAGTATTTGTAAGACATTTACGCCTGACAATATGCCAGGTGAATTCGTACAGTATTATGGTAGAAGAATAAATCCACAGGAGGCTTTCTCATTTGTTGTTTTGAATAAAAACTTCAATAATATACCAAATGCAAAATTAAATTATTTCCCTTGGATAGAAACTATTAAAAATAATGTTTTGAATGAATACTATATTTTTGGTAATGCAGTAATTGACAAAAGTATATATTACAGTAAGAGCTATAAAAATGCTTATCTAAAAGATAATTTTCTTAGAAACGAAAACGAAGGTATTAATGATAATGGTAGCAGCTATTTTGATGGTTATGACATTAATACAAACAAAGTAAAGAGCAATGCAAGAAAGCTTAACAACGCTCTAATTGTTAACACTGGAGATATTTTTAGAAACGAAATTTTTGCAGAAAAAAGAGATAAAAAATATAATCTAAAAATAAAAGTACAAAGCAATCCTACTTCTTCATTATATATAAACAAAATAACAAATATATTGGGAAATGAAGAAAATCTAAAGGTGGATAATAATATTCATTCTGTAGAAACAAATGCTACGTATACTTCTACAAGATATTTAGAGACTGTAGACTGTGCAAAATGTAAATATTTGAAATTTGTATTTGATGATACAATCACAATTTTAATTGATTTGCAAAAGGAAGCACAGGATTTAAGCATATTTGGAAAAACAGTTTCAAAGAACGAATACGAAATAGAAAATATAGACTACTATGACCACTATTACTTGTTGATAGATAATCCAACTCCAGAATCAAGTGATTATGTATATACTTCACAGCAGAAGGAAATTTATGGTGACAATACTCCTGATTATAAGAAAGTAATGTATGCTTACCACAATTCAGAAACATATGCAAACTATAGAAAAGGTATAGTGCAGCTTATTGAAGAAAAATTAAGAGATATTACAGATTATACAACAGAAATTTCAAGAAGTGAAGAATTGGATCCAGACTTGGTAAGTTTGAAAACTAGAATTTCTGAGTATAAGGGAGTAACAAATCCATCTATTAAAGAAATCTGCGAAGCGATGGTTAATGGAATTATATTGGATGGACAATTAGTAGATCCGCCAGAATATGAAGAAGTTCAGGCAATAAATGATTATACATTTATCTATAAAAACAAAACTTCTGGAAAACCATATGTACTTCAATACAAGACAAAAACAGAAACAAACAGTCTTGGTGTTGAAACTGAAGTTGTTGAATTGGGAAAAATTTTGAAAGTAGAACAAAATGAATCCGATAGTGGAGATCCAAATAGCAACGATGAAGATGAAAAAATTATAGTTGAGGCTAATAAGACTGGTGAAAGTAATACAAAGCAACAGCTTATGTATAATTCTATGTTCGCAAATGGTTCTTCTTCTTTTATCGATATTGGACTACAGGTAGAAGATCCAAATGAACGACACTTCTTGTACAGTAATTATTTGTACTCAGAAGAGGAATTGCAAAAGGCTTATAACTTTGATCAGAAAAAAGAGTATTATAGAATAAAAATAGGAAATAGAATTTTTGCTATCCGCTTGGATGCTTACTCGGCAATAGCTGCTTACAACCATTATAAGAGAATAAGCTTGAACAACTTGGATGATAATATAACAGATATAAATCAAGCAAATATTTGTGATTATTATCCATATTTTGGTAAGGGTGACTTGCGTTATGGATTGAATGATTCTAATGTTATTAAATATATAGATGACATACCATACGAGTATAGCTATAAAGATGGAAATGAAATATTCAGAACTGACATAAATGCTGAAATGGCTATCAGATATGAATCTGGTTTTTCAAGGGAAATTATTGCACATAACGGAAATGATTCTGGAATTAACCCAAGGAACAATGTACTTAACTTCTGGTCTGAAGCACAGCCAGGTTCTACTGACACAGACAAAATAGCAAGTGTAGAATTCAACTTGAATGGTCTTGCATTGACACTTGAATATATTTTCTCTCCTTTGAATATGAATAATGATATCATTTATGAATATATAAATGGTAAATGGTACGATTTGAAGAAAGTAACTGAATCATCAAATGAATGGAGCGAAATTTCAAGTTATTACGACAATGACTTGAACAAGTTTAGAACAGTATTAGATGGTAACTTAAGAGTAAGAAAAATAAAGAAAGCAAATTATGATACAAATGCTACTTTGGATATTGCAAATAAAAGTACAAACATTACTCAGAGTGGATATGAATACGATTTAAGATTTGAATACCTAAACGCTTTTAACAAAGAACTAAAAATTGGTTCTGTTGCTGACAAAGAAATAATGGTAAATGAAAACTTAATTACTATAGATAATATAGAAGTAAAAGATTTCATTAACGAAATTCTTGGAAAGAAGAGACAGTATTCTGCAAAAACTAGTGACTATGCAAACAATATACAGAATGTAATAGAGGTAGCAAATTCAGAAGAATCTAGAAAAATTTCATTGAAGTCACAAAAAGTTGGTGAACAAAGTAGTATTTATTTTATTCAGACATGTGATAATGGTGATAATGAACTTATTTATAAGCTTGGGCTTTTGAATGCATTCCCTTATAAGTATCAGTTTGCTAAGGAAGAAAAAGGATATGTCAACCGTTATAGAAGCGATAAAGCATATGGTATAAGAAGAATAGAATTGTTTATTGGAGATGATGAAAACCGTTTCTCTTATCCTATAAGTGAAGGCGCAAGTAACATTGATATTAATAAGTTACACAATCAAAGCTTGAGAAATAATGAACAAACTCTTGAAGTTGGAAATATCATTTGTACAAGTTCTGACATTAACTATTCTGATTTTGAATCTTTGTATATTTCTTATACATTTGATAATGAGAATAAGCTTAGAATTAGCAAGCAGGATAACTTCTATTATTCAAGCAATAAGGAAATAAACGAGATGAACAAACCTCCTATCTCTGGAATAGAAGGTCAAAGTGTTTATTTGGAAGATGAAACTTATTATATAGATCCAAATAAGAGTGACTTCGGAGTAAAGATTACAAAAAATAAGGTTGATACAAATAGCTATTATGCAATAAAAGAAGATACATACAACGAACTTAATATCATAAAGAATGATATAACAAAAATAGAAACAAACATAATAACTGGATATGATATCGAAAACAATGATAGATATAATAGTGCAACTAGAGGAATAAAAATAAAGGCAGAAGGTAGTGAGGATGTAAATGGATATACAATCGGAGAAATTCTTCAGGCAGCAAAATTGCGTATTCCTATGATTATGAGTTTTGATGAAATGACAAGCAACTGCCCTCCATCTGGAGTAGCTTTCTCTTATGATGGCAACAGAAACAATGTTTTGGCAATAAATCCAGGTAGAACTTATAATACAAATGGTGCTGATATCTATCAGGAGTTGTTGTTTAGGGCAAAACAGCATGAAGATCCATACATAAATAAGAACTACTTTGGAATGTTCAAGAAGTATTATAATACAAATGATAAGCTTATTATCACTGGTTTGGACAAAAGCAACGAAGGAAATATAACATTCTATTTTCCAGATCAAACAGCATTTAACGGTGGCGTAGGCGATTTGAATATTACAAATGATATTGATTACAATGAAAGAATTTATACATTGGGTATCAGATTGTTCTACAGAATGATTTTTGGTACAAACATTACTAATAAAGAATTCTATGATTTGTACCCAAGAGAAGAAATGGAGAGAATGAATGGTTCTGAGGTAGTTGTTTCACTCAATCCAGATAATGATGAAGAATACTTCTACTGTCCAGATAAAAACAGACCGCTAAAGTTTGTATATAGGGCATTTGTTGATGGCAATAAGACTGAATCAAAGTATGGAGACTATTTCATAACAGCAGAGGCTAGAGGTAAAGGTTTTGATGATGGGTATGATTTCTTTATAGAAAAGACAGATAATAGCTCGGTTCCAGATATTGGTTTCTATCTTCATTTTATCAATGACAGAACTTTTGAGAAAGGAAGGCAAACAGAAGAAGATGCTCTTATAGAATATATGAAGAGATACCAAATTATAGGAACAGAATTAAATATATTGAAACCATATTTCAAGACATTTGATATATCTGGAAAAATAAACTACAACGCTAACTACGATGTAGCTACAGTAAAAGCCAATGTAAATAAAAAGCTTAAGGAAAAGTATAGCTTGAATTCTGTAAACGATATAGTAATTGGAAACAATATCTATCGTTCTGACATTTATAAGCTGCTCTTAGGTGTAAATGGAGTTGAAAGCGTTGAGCTTAACTATTTCGGATATGATATAACAAAAAAAGATATATATCCTGACCAAAAGTATTCGTTAAATGTAACGTCAAACGGTGAGGATACTGGAGGAGCTGAGTTCTACATAACCTCCATTCTTGCTGATACTGATGGTATACATGGTATAACATTCAGTTATACAAAGAACGATGTAACTACGAACTAATCTTCAATAAAGTTAAAATAGGAGTTGTAAACCAACTCCTATTTTTTTATTGAGGAAAAAGATGAAATTTATAGATCCTTCTGAAAATGATTTATACTATACATTAAAAAATAACCATAAGCTAGAGAGATTTTTTATTAAAAATAATATTCTTGTTGGAATGGATGATTATTATGAAAATTATGGATATAACAACAAGAATAAAGACAGTGCTAATATCATTATAGATGAAGAAAATGATAGGGTGTATAGAAACTTAGCCAAGCTATTTTTAGGGAAGCTAGACGAAATTAAAAGTCAGTCAATTTCAGCTTTAGTCTCAAAACAGTTTCTTAAAGAAGATATTAAGTTTGCTCTTGGTTTTACAGAAGATGTAGACATTTCTGATGATATTCTATGGGAAATATATTATTGCTTGAAGTATTGTTATACAGATTCCTTCTTCCAAAATAACTGGGAAAATTTCGTTCCTAAATTTGATTACGAACAGATGAAAAATAATGAAATCCTAATGGCTTTTATGGATTCTGTAATGAAAGAATTCGACAAACTTGATAATATATTGGATAATTTCGGAGACTATAGGGATTATAGAAAAATACCACAAGAATATATAGTTTACCTTACACAGCTTTTGGGTGTTGAACCGAAAACCTTCATGCTTCTTAATACACAATATCCTCAATATAGAGAATTGGCAGAAAATATTCTTGATGTTTATTCCAAAAAAGGAACTGCTGGTGAATTTGAAATTTTGTTTAACTTCTTAGGATATAAAGTAGATATAGAACAATACTTCTTTGACAGAAGAATGTATTCAATTTTGTCAGAGGAAAATGTGGAAACATCCACAGCTGATAAATATAAATTCCAATTTTATTTAACAACTAAAGACCCAAGATATAATCTTTTGAATGAGCTTGGTACAAATGAAATTGTAACTCCTAAGGATATAAGTGAAAAGAAAGATGTTAGGAACTTTAATGGACTTGTAGATGAATATGGTATTAGATGCGTACTTGGTTACGATAGTGAATACATAAAGACTACAAAAGATGAAAATGGAGTTCCTCATTATGAGGTTAAGGAATACAAAGGAGATGTATATAAATACTTTAGAACAAACTATGTAAGGGTAAAACCTGGACTAAAATATAAGAGCGGAAACTTAAGTTTGGAACAGTTGTATCAGTTGAGTGCTATATTGAATTTCTTAATCCCAGAGTTCTTGCAGAGAGAAATGTATGTTTATGTAGATATAGGTGAATCTGATGAAAAAATGGTAATGAACTGGAACAGAGACTATGTAATGGATGATTTCTATATCTTGGATAGCGAAGACTGGAACAATAACCAAGCAAAATATTATATTTCAAATTTTTACGATTCTAATGAAGGAATTGGATATTTGAACAGTAACTATACTATTCTACCAAAAAGACTTAAGAATAATGGTACTACAGAAACTTATGTAAACTCATTGGGTATGTCAGAGCATTATGCTGGCGGAAAACTAAATAATGTTTTCTTCAATCCAATGGCAGAAAAAATAAAAATAATAAATTCTACAAGATACTGGGGAGATAAAATAAAAATAGACGAAGAAAATGCAGATATGTATCCAGTATATAGAATTAGTGAAAACTATCTAAATGAAGGAAAGAGTTTTTACTTTCCACGCTTTTTAGACAAGAAAGGAAATCAAATAGTAAGACTTTCTCTTCCGAAGGATAAAAATTATTTGCCAAGCTATGAACAGTTGGCTTGGGATCAAATGGAACAGGTAAGTCTTAATGGTTTTAATGGACCAACGCTTAAAAATAAAATAAGGGAAAAAAGCTATGGTGTTGGCAAGTGGAATGTTTCATATGATGATCATAGCGAAGAAAGTAATGAAAGAATAATTTATCCAAGAAGAACTAATGTTGAGTATGTAATAGATGAACCGTTAAAGGATTTCTTAGATACTTCAACAGATGAAGAAACTTGGAGTGAAATTAAAAAAGAATTCTTCAGTAAGGATTTTGTTAAGACAGATAATTACAACTGGAAAATTAAATCCAGACTAAAAGCAAACGAAACGTTAAAACTTGAGTCGTTCATCAAGAATCATAAAAACATAATTAATTACGATTATGTAAACAAAAAGCTTTTCTCTTTTGTCGACTTCCAGTATTTGAATTTCAGTGACAATAAGGATAGGGTAATTGTAAAAACTCCAAAAAGACAAGATAGAAATCAGTATAATATTATATCTACTGAGATGATTAATAGCATAATAGAGCCTTTTGATTATTTCATAACTTTGGATGCTACAGGTTCTAACTATTATATATATCAATATGTGGCAACTGAAAAAGATGGAAACGTATACTTTAAGAATTATAGACCAGTTCCTGTTTATGAAAGAGAAAGACAGGAAACAAACTATAAATTTGATACTTACAAAAAACTATTGGAAACTATCGACAAAAATAAATTTACATATACTTATGGTAGAGTATATGAAATTAAAAACTCAAGTGATATAAGATTTTATGTTATACAAGAAAATATGTATTATAAACCTATAAAGGTAGTTACACCTCTTAAGGAAATAAGACATAGTAATGATAACAGTATAGAAATGACAATGCTTGAAGCCAATAATGAAATTACAAAAAATGAAAAAGTGCTTGGAAGCTTCTATATAAACAATTACAATGAATTTGACGACGAGGTTATAACTGAAAACAGTGGCTCTAAAAGGGCAGAAGCAATAATTAAAAGAACCCCAGTAATTTTGCAGTATAAATATACAAACATAAAAAGAGGAGCTCTTATTTACTCCAAACCAGAAAATAAGTTATATAGAATTTTGCAAAATGGATGCTTTGCTACAAATGAAAATATAATGGTTACTGGAAAACTACTTCCGAGCGGTGTGGAAAAATGCGTTGAGACAGATGGGGGAGTATACGGTGTAGAAGAAATCAACTTTTATGGTAGATTTGTTTTGGATAATGACAAGGCGTATATCTATGAGTATGATGAATCTTATCCAGGATTTAGTGAACAAGACGATGATGACAACTATATTTTTAACAATTATGACAGGGAAATTTTGTGGGAACCAGTAAAGATTGCCACTGAGAATGTAAAGAAATATGTAGGAGAAGATAGCTCTATTAGAAGCATAGATTCTTCTTATACAATTTTAACAAATAAAAGACCAATAAAAGTTAATATAGATAAGATTTATGATGAAAAAGATGGAGAAGTTTTAGACACCGAAGGAAGAGTTATATCAAAAAATAATTTGGCAGAAATACTTCTAAAAGAGATCTGCAATTCCTACGGAAGCGATTATTCAGGAAAGGATAAAGTTTCTTTTTCAAACGAAATAGATTAATGGAGAAATTTAATGGCTGCAATTGACAAACTCGGTATTATTAACATCATCGACAAACATTTTGATGCGTTGAATGGTGAATACTCACCATATGTTATTGAAGGTAACAGCACTGTATTCAGTTTTTTTAAGAAGCTATACGACATTTTAAAAGACGGCAGTATTTTTGAAAACAACTTGTTACTCAAGACATATGAAGAGACAATAAAGGAAATTTTAGTCAAATTGGAGCAGATAGAAAATAGAAAAATCTATCAATATAATTTTGCTAACTCTTCAGACATAAACGACATAAAAAATTCTTTTACAGAAATGTTGAAGTATTTGTGGAAATATGTAGACAGACATTTTCCACAAACATTGACAGAGAATGAACAGAAGGTAGGATACTACAACAAAAATTTTGGATACCATATAGAAAAAGAAATAGAGGTTGAGCATACAGAAGAATCATACGAACAAATTTCCAATGAAGAACTTCAGGCTGGTCCACAGGAAGGAGAAGAGTATTATGTTCACCCTATTGCTTCAACTGAGGTAGAATATAATCCAGTTACAGAATCAGAACCACAGGCAGGAGTAGAATATTATACTAATCCAGTAGTTTCTACAAGAGAAGACTATTCATTAACACAAGATTCAGAACCACAACCAGGTGCAGAATACTATGTGCGCTCTATTATAGAAACTATTGAAATTTATAATTTGGCTGAGGAATCTGAACCAAAGGCTGATGAAACATATTATACTCACCCTATAAATGAAAGGGAGGTATATACAGAAGAATCAGAACCACAACAAGGAGAAGAGTATTATGTTCACCCAGTTTCTTCTATTGAGGAAAATTATAGTAATGTTACTGAAGAAGAACCACAGGCAGGAATAGAATATTATGTACATCCTACAGTATTGAAAGATGTATTTACTAAACTTCTTGATAAGAGTTCTGGTATACAACCTGGTGTAGAATATTATAAAATGAATGGAACACCTACTGAAGTATATACTCCTCTTACTACAGAAGAGAT
>AUXO012849110.1_pt1 | contig 31848 bp, 27 predicted proteins | sample 768731 | NCBI WGS metagenome assembly AUXO01 (sample SAMN02715735, study PRJNA202380) | gut metagenome | biome: sheep rumen | host: Ovis aries | place: New Zealand: Palmerston North
TCCTTTCGGAATCTTCCTTTCTACAGACTGATTGACAGTATATCAATCAATCCAGCGACAATCAAAGGTATCAGTTATGGGTCAGGCAGATAGGGTGCTAACATTATTTCAATAAAATTCTTTTATCACAATGTTATTCTAAATAGAAAAACAATCGTGAAAATCATCCCTCCACGATTGCTTTTCTGTTAAACCTCATCTTTTAATGCTTATCTATTGCATCATATAATATACATCCGCAATGAAAAAATCAGCATCCACATCTTCTTCACGCAATTTACCAAAAACCTTAAAATCACAATTCCCTGCTCTTGTTTTATTGATTTCTTTCAGAAGCTCCTCATATTCCACCAATCCTCCCTCAAAACGAATTCTTGCAGCAGAATCAATTCTTAAGCTAAGCGATTCACTTGAATCCTGTTCATGTTTTTTAACATCATCAATCGGATAGTAAATCTGATATTTACCATCAACGCATTCAATAACTGTTCCTTTTTTCAATTTCTTTAACCGTCTGCTAAACTCATTTCTATCTACAAGAAGACCTACTACACATTCTTCTTTAAACTCCATATATAGTTCAACATTGTTCATAACGAATAATGTAATCCTCCTTTTCGCATCAATTCCTCATGTGTATCAGATTCTTCAATATTTCCATTACATATTGCATAAATCTCTTTTTGTATTAAGCCCGTGCGGAATTACTATGATTTTTACAATTCTAAATTCTCTATGTACCTACCACCTACAACAAAATAAAAGGCCGCAGTCACCATCGCAAATGCAAGATAATAGATAGTCATGACTATAAAATTATCAATCTGGCTTATAATCATCTGATAAATTAGAAGTCCAATCATTGCTGATACAACAATACTTGAAGTAGTTTTCTTCTTTATGCATACCGTTACCGGTATAAATAAATATCCAATTATCGCCAATGTATTTATTGCTACACAGCATATCCATTGAATAGTATTCTCTTGTGTCAATCCGCCATTAATAAGACCAGAATGCCTATCTACTCCAATCAAAAAAGCAAAACAGCATATTTGTGTTAATAACTGTCCGACTACCGCTATCATTACTATCAAAGAAAACTTTGCAAAAATTATTTTTTTTCGTGGTATACCATAAGTAAACATTAGTAATATTGTTCTTTGTACATACTCATCATTTAATACTTTCATTATTACTAACGCTGAAAAAATAATATAAAAATCCGCTATAAGACCTGACATCATTTTTATGATCGCAAATCCACTGGTTTCATGATCCTGGTTCACTCCAAAAATAGACGTCCATGTAAGAAATACCAATATTATAGTCATTACAATGTATGACCCAAAATAGGACATAGCTTTATTCTTTTTAAATTCTATTTTTATCAAATTAAACAAACTCATATTTACCCTCTCGTCACTGTATCCAAAAAATAGTCTTCTAATGAGCAGTTATTCTCATATATCTCTTGTATTCTCAAATTATTGTCCAGTAGTATTCTTATCGCCTCTGTAACATCTATTTCTTCATATACCTTTAATTCATTTTTTTCTTCTATTTTTACATTTCTAATTCCACTATTCTCCAATACTTTTTTTGCTTTCCCATTATCATCTGTTTCAATTCTTAAGTGCTTTTTTGTTACTTCCTTTAGCTCGTCCATTGACATCTCTTTAACCATGTGCTTATCGCTGATTATGCCAATATAATCCGCCATCATCTCCATCTCCGACAATATATGGCTGGAGATCAATATAGTTGTCCCATATTCTCTGTTTATGGTTTTAAACAACTCACGCATTTCCTTTATTCCTTCCGGATCAAGTGCATTTATTGGCTCATCCAATATTAATAATTCCGGCTTCTGCAAAATAGCTCTTCCGATTGCCAATCTTTGTCTCATTCCCAGCGAATACTCACGCACTCTCTTATGCCTGGCAGACGACAGATCAACCAAATCAAAAATTTCATTAATCCTATTTTTATCCGTAAATTGTAAAAAATCAGCGTGAATACATAAATTTTCCTCACCTGTTAAATGCTCATAAAAATAAGGATATTCAATGATAGAACCTATTTTATTTAATTTTTTTATATCCAACTTATCAGAATCAAAAATTCTGATTTCACCATGATCATACTTTATCAACCCTAAGAGAATTTTAAGCAATGTACTTTTGCCTGCTCCATTAAGGCCTATCAGACCGTATATCGAACCTTTTGGTATGCTTATATCAAGCGAATCCAAGGCCCTGAAACTACCATAATTCTTTGTTACAGCTTTCCCCTGTATAACCAGTTCTTTCATCTATCCAAGCTCCTTTTCCTTTGAGTACGCCAAACTAATATATAGCGGAACTAGCTTCGAATACAAATATTTCATTTTTTCACAGAATGTATTATCCGGAATATCTATATCTTTATTCTCTTCATCGTTTTCATATGCACATCCACCCAGGCACAAATTGCTCAGCCAACAATTTTTACAACGTTCGTCGCTTGTTCGTTCTTTGTTTAGTATTTCTTTTTTATCTACATCTCCCATGCAGAATTTTTCACTTCCGACAAATCTATGGCATGGATAAATATTTCCGTCAATATTCACCGCTATAGAATTTCTAAATGCTCCACATCCCTTTGTATTCCTTCCTGCATTTTTGATTTTAGTGAAGTTCATATACAAATCTACCATTTTCTTTGCCTTCGCAAAATCTTTATTTTGCATAAGTGACACAAAATAATCAACGTATTTTTTATATTGATCAAACTCTAAATTTTTATCTTCGTCTTTCAACATGTTTTTGGCCACCGCCAATGGTATCCCTGTAAATCCCAAGTCATCTAAAGTATCAAAAACATTTATATAATCCAGATTTCCCGAGGATAATGTTGCTCGAGCAGTAAGCTTCCCTTCTTTTCTCATATTCGCAGTCTTACGCATTATCATGTCATAAGTAGGTTTTTTATTAATAAAATATCGCCTTTTATCATGTTGTTCCTTAGCTCCGTCAATGCTTATTTGTACATTAAACTTCTTGTCTTTAATGTAGTTTTCGAATTCTTCTGTTATTAAAGTTCCGTTAGTAGTCATAGTGAAAACAAATTCTTTATTTTCTATGCTGGAACAATACTCAACAACTTTCTTTATCAAATCGAAATTCATTAAAGGCTCACCACCCATAAATGCTACCAATAATTTATTTGAAGGACTCTTTTCTACAAGCAAGTCAATTGCTTTTTTTGCAACTTCGAATTTCATTATTCCCGGCTTATGATTGAACTCCCCGCCTTCTCCATAGCAATATTCGCATCTCAAATTGCACATCTGCGAAACCATAAGTGTAACAGAATTAACATTCTTATTTATGTCAAACGCTCTACATTTTTCATGTTTTTTTTCATCAATAATTATTTCAGCATTTAACGCATTGGCTATGAACTCTCGTGTTTCTTCTTGCGTGTAACCACAAGACTCAAGATCACATTCCTCATTTTTATATGCATTTGATTCCAAATACGCTTTCAATATTCCATCATATTCAAAGATTCCACTATTTTTTATATTGTAATAATATTCCTTATCTTCTACATTAAAAATCTTATATGGCGATACAATTGTAGTCATTTTATTTTCCATTTTAGCTCTCCTCTAAAATCTGTGTCCGCATCCACTATCATGTGGAGGCGGACACAAGCCAAAAACATTTTTTAGTGCATATAATCAAAAGGGCCCTCATCACACATATAGCATGGCCAGTTATATTCTACATTTGAAAAAACATTAACCTGCTTCAACATAATTGCTTTCCTCCTTATTTTTTTTAGTGGACAAAATCATGTGACCAATCATCGCAGAGTAAACATGGCCAGTTGCATTCTACATTTGAAAAAGCATTAACCTGCTTCAACATAATTGCTTTCCTCCTTATTCTTTTTTAGTGAACAAAATCATGTGACCAATCATCGCAAAGTATACACGGCCAGTTGCATTCTACATTTGAAAAAGTATTTACCTGCTTTAACATAGTTGCTTTTCTCCCTTCTGTTTTTTTATTAAGCGCTTATTTATTTGCTGATGTATTACATCGTTTACATTTACTATTTTAGTTTCTGTTTTATATAAAAAATGACTTTCAAACAACTTGATTTCAAAAAGGAATTCCCTGTTTTAATTCTCTTATATTATTCAGTTTGTTACGAATATAATGCAGTTCACTCCCGCTTTCCGCATTCCATATAGTCTAATCTCCACGTCTTTAGACCAATGGTTCGTTGCACCTATTTGCGCATCGATCGCATCCCTTTAAACAAAAAAGAGAGCAGTTCTTCAGAATGCAACTCATAGTTGTCATCCCAAAAACTGCTCTCTTTCAAATATAACAATAACTGTTCTTTTAATAACCAAAATCCCAAGGCATAACTCTGCTCCTCCATATTTTATAATATATAACCCGTACTTCATTCAACTGATAACTATATATTACAAAAAATAATTCATAATATCGCTCATCGGAATAAACGGTATTATTTTAGGAGCGAACTGCATTCTTACGCAGTCAACATTATCGTTGTTCTAGCCGTAAACACTTTATCTTTGCAACTAAGCTGTAATTTACCGGAATAATCCTTTGTTACTCGTTCGATATTTGAAAGTCCAAATCCATGTACTTCCTTATTATCTTTGGTTGTATCTATTCGATTTTCACGAATCACAACATCCTGCACACAAGAATTTTTTACTGATAAAATCCATACACTCTTCTTAAGTATTGACTGAATATCAATTTTCCTTTCTCCATCAACCAACTTTGCCGCTTCTATAGCATTATCAAGTAAATTAGAAATTAGTATTACCAAACTCACGTCTTCAATCCTATTTGCAGGAATATTTCCTGTCACTGTCATAGAAATATTGTTCTGGACTGCCACTTTGAATTTAGACTCAAGCAATGCATCTGCAATAAAATTTCCTGTGTCAAATAATTTTACATTGCTTTTTTCTACAGCACCCTGCATCTTATCAATATACTCAACCGCCTGTGTATTTTTCCCTTCCGATACTAGAGAACGTAACGTAATGAGAAGATTCTTAACATCATGCCTAAATCTTCTAAGCTCTGTATTCTTCTCATTCATCTCAATATATGAATCTTTAATCTGTTTCATAGGTTCTTTTAAATTACCTATCATAGCATTCATAGATGTGTTCTGATTACGAACCATTATTGCATGAATAATAAGTGCCATGAGAAAAATATATGTAACAATACAAACTTTTTTTATATAACTAGTTGCTAAACTCGATTTAAATATACTTGCTTCAAGTATTGCAAAAGACATATCTAACCCGAAAAGAAGCATATACTCTATTATAGTGAGCTTGGTAAAATATACTTTTATAAAATTCACTCGTTTTAAAATAATTAAAACAAAAAGTATGCAAAAAACCAGCACTTCAGTTATCATTACAGAAAAATCCACATTCATAGCCTTATATGTTTCATCAAAAATATTCCCGGTAAACAAAACATGAATATTTTGAGCAATACAATCTATAATATTTCCATAAAATAATACAATTGCCAAATATGTCTTTTTGTATCCATATTTTGCCCACAAAAATGGCACAATACGCACAAGGTACAACATCCAAATAACATAATGGAATACTCGTGGTCCATAATTTATCATAGGTCTGTATAAATAATTGATTAAAAAATAAATACCTACACAGATTCCTTTAGCTTTCTTCCATCTTGAACTCGGAAAAACAAAAAAATATTCAAAGGCCATGTAATAATTTGCAAGCCCAATCACTCCTCGCACAGTATATATCGCCATCATTACCATAAAACTATGCATCATGCCATCTGTCCCCTCATACTCCCGCTTTCACAAGATAATCTGTATAGATATTGTTGAACTCCTTATACTTAAGCCTGCTGATAAGCAACTTATCTCCTGTACTCATGGTAACTTCATCGTGACTATAGGAATCAACCTGAGCAAGATTTATAAGAAATGATTTATAACATCTGTAGAACTTTTCCGGTGAAAGACGTCCCTCGATGGCGCCAAGAGTCATATGACACTCCATATCTTCTCGGCCGTCACAAAAATGTAAAATACAGTTTTTTCCCATACCTTCAACATATGAGATTATGCTTTCCTTGAAAAAATAGTTTTCTCCATCCATACGGATCTTAAGAACACTATCCTCTTCCAATGTCTTCATGAAAGCATCCATAACTTCATTAAATTTCTCATTATCAATTGGTTTTATTAAAAATCTGAATGTGCCCACTTCAAAAGTGTCAAACACGATAGACGGGTAACTGCTCGCAAATACAATGGTCGAATTCTTATCATATTCACGGATTTTTTTTGCAATATTAAGTCCGTTTGTCCCTTTATTTTCAAATTCGTAATCCATAAAGATCAAATCGTACTTTTCTCTCGAGCAAACAAGCCGCTCCCCTACCTCATACTCATCTAATGAGTAATCAAGATCTTTTTTTACAGAATACTCCAAAATCCTTTTCTTGATTTCACTTCGCATAAACCCTGAATCATCACAAACTGCTATCCTAACCATGCCTAATCTCCTCGCCTCTTAGTTTGTAAATCACCCATACCCAACAGCCATATTCTATTATGCCAAAAAACCCCTTTACTATCAAACAAATTAAAAGAGCATCCCATTTAAGAATGCTCCTTAAAATCTGATGTTTTATTTTGTTCTGTTGCTGTTTCCCTTAAGTATCGGGCTTATGTGCTTATATAGCGCAAACGTTATCACGCTGTCCACAATGCCCTTTACGAGGTTGAACGGTGCGACCGCAAGCAAGCAAAATGTCGTAACATTGCTTATCGCAGGATTTATCGCGGCTCCCATCTCCACGAATGAACTTATATCGCAGCCGTAGATAACTGCATATGCAGGGAGAAGGAAAAATGCGTTAAGAAGTGAACCTACCAGTGTAATGAAGGCCGTTCCGACGATGCAGCTTATAAGCGCAACCTTTCTTGACTTATGAAGTCTGTAGATAATCGTTGCGGGAAGTACAAAAGAAGTACCGACAACGAAGTTTGCTATCTCACCTACGAATCCCGAGCTTGTTCCCTTAATGACCAGCTTTAACAATATTTTGATAAACTCAACCATTACGCCCGCAAAAGGTCCTGCTGCGAAACCTCCGACAAGTGCCGGCATGTCACTAAAGTCAAATTTATAAAAAGAAGGCGCAAACGGAAGCGGGAACTCCAGAAGCATAAGAACAAAAGATACCGCGGAAAAAACTCCGATAATAGCCATCTTTCGGACACTCAAAAGTTTTTGATCCATCTTTCCTTCTTTTCTTGCCGCAGCCTTTTCAACCGCAAGTGTAATAACAAATGCAAAAGCAACCAATATTATAAGCGCAGCAAAATACTGCCAGCTCTGTGCAATAGTATCTAAAATGCTCTGTTTCTCGTTCATTAGTTCCGATCCTTCCTACCTTATCCGCTTCTTGAAAAAACGTATTTTGTATAAAAAAATTGTAAAAAATTCAAAATTATGTTATTCTCAATGTTCTTTCTTGTCAAGAATGTTTGACAAAAAAACAGTTGCGTAACTATAATAAATTATCATTATTTTGATGTATTTTTGTTTTTAATGAGGGGATAATGAAAAGAATTCTTACACGCAAGCTCGTACCCGGTATGGTGCTTGCAAATGATGTACACACTTATAATTCAAGTTTGAAGCTTCTTGACAAAGGTACTGTCCTTGAGGACAAAGACATTGCCAGGTTGGCTTTCTATTCAATCATCGATGTTCTTATCGAAGATGAGCTCGTCGAACTCGAAAATGAGTTTGTCGACATAACCAACGATGAAGGACTCACTTATTCTGAGCGTATCAAACAATCACCTGAGTTTAAAGAATTTAAACACAGCTTTGAGGAATGTGCTGAGAAATTTGAGCACACTATAAAGGATATTATCGAGAATAACAGAGATCTTGTTTTTGATGATATGATGGCTCCCATCTATGGCCTTCTTGAAAAAGGAAGATCGTCAGCCAATATCTTTGATATGCTTCACAATCTAAGATCATATGATGATGCAACATTTACACACAGCATCAACGTTGCTCTGATTTCAAACATCCTTGCCCAGTGGCTTAAATGGGATGAATCGGAAGTTGAGATTGCTACTCAGTCAGGTCTTTTCCATGACATCGGCAAGCTCCTTATTCCGGATGAAATAATCAGAAAGCCCGATAAGCTCACAGAAGACGAATATACGCTTATGCAGACTCATCCGCAGCGCGGATATGAGATAATAAAGAATCTTAACATCAGTCAGCATATTAAGAATGCGACCCTTATGCATCACGAGAGATGCGACGGATCGGGCTATCCGCTTAAGATCCGTGGACCTCAGATTGATAAATTCGGTAAACTTGTTGCCATTGCGGATGTATATGATGCGATGACAAGTGCCCGCTATTACCGCGGTCCTCTTTGTCCTTTCATTGCAATATCAATGTTCGAGGAAGAAGGTTACCAGAAGTACGATCCCGAAATGATAATCGCGTTCTTACAGAACATAGTTAACACATACCTTCTTAACACTGTACGTCTCAGTACAGGTGAAGTCGGCGAGATCATCTTCATCAACAAGATGCACCTCTCCCGCCCCACTGTTAAAGTCGGTAATGACTATATCGACCTTACGAAATGTCCGGACGTTTATATCAAGGAAATCATCTGACAACGTTTAATCCGATATGTTTAAAAAGACGGTCAATCACACGATTGACCGTCTTAATTATTTTCAAAAAGATTTGTTTTCTTTATGCATTTCTAAGTCTGAATTTCTGTATTTCTCTGTCACTCTCAACTTTCTCGATATGTGCTCCGAGTTCACGAAGCTTCTTATCGAAGTCTTCATATCCACGTTCGATATACTTAATATCCTCAACTGTGGAAATACCGTCTGCAGTAAGTGCCGCTATTACAAGCGCCGCGCCTGCTCTTAAATCAGGAGCCGAAACTGTTGCCCCCGTATATTTATTAACTCCCTCTACTATTGCTGAGCTGCCTTCTACTTTGATACTGGCGCCCATTCTGGTGAGTTCATCAACATATTTAAATCTGTTCTCAAAAATACTCTCCGTAACAACACTGATTCCACTTGCAAGTCCAAGTGCAACCGTCATCTGAGGCTGCATATCCGTAGGAAATCCGGGATAAGGAAGAGTCTTAACATGTGTATTCTGAAGTCTCTTTGTCGCAACTACGCGTACCGCATCATCAGATTCATGAACCTGACATCCCATCTCAATAAGCTTGGCACTTATTGATTCAAGATGCTTGGGAATAACATTTTTTATAGTAATGTCACCCCTTGTTGCAGCTGCAGCAAGCATAAATGTTCCCGCTTCAATCTGATCGGGAATAATGGCATATTCTGTACCGTGAAGTTTCTCAACTCCCTGAATTCTTATAACATCGGTACCTGCGCCTTTTATATTTGCGCCCATACTGTTAAGGAAGTTTGCAAAATCAACTACATGAGGCTCTTTTGCTGCATTCTCAATAACAGTCAGTCCCTCTGCCATTACAGCCGCCATCATAATATTGATGGTCGCTCCGACACTGACAACATCAAGATAGATGTGATTACCTGTAAGCTTATCAGCATGTGCGGCAATAATCCCGTGCTCAATGTTTACCGATGCACCGAGAGCATTAAAGCCCTTTATATGCTGGTCTATAGGTCTGAGTCCGATATTACATCCTCCGGGAAGCGCAACTCCTGCCTGCTTGTACTTACCCAGGAGTGCACCCAAAAGATAATATGATGCCCTTATCTTTTTGATATAATCATTCTCTATAACATAGTCGTGGATCTGTGAAGCACATATCTTAACGGAATGTCTACCTGTTCTCTTAACAATCGCTCCGATGCTCTCAATAGCCTGTAACATAACATTAGTGTCCGACTCATCAGGCATATTTTCTATATGTACGACTTCATCCGTCATAGTTGAAGCTGCCAAAATCGCAAGCGCAGCGTTTTTGGCTCCTCCTATCTCCACCTCACCTACAAGCGGATTTCCGCCTTTTATAATATACTTTTCCATATATAACCTTTCCCTGCCGGGTAATCTAACCACAAATGTAGCACCAACCTAATTACACTCGACATCTAATATTAATAGCACAATACCAATACTGTGTCAAAACAAGCAGAGCCCCCATGGTACCGCGTTTTTTCAACAAAATGAGCAGGTTTTTACGCATTTCGCTAATAAATTATTAATAATTATACCATTTTAATTAATATATTCCAATGGGTTAACAGGTTTATCATTGACACGAATTTCAAAATGTACATGAGGTCCCGATGAAACACCGGTATTTCCTGACAATGCAATCTTATCTCCCTGATTTACTTTCTGTCCTACAGAGCATGCAACCTTAGAAAGATGACCATATCTTGTTTCTCTTCCGTCATTGTGCTTGATATATACGCAGTAACCGTATCCACTTCCCCAACCGGCTCTTGTTACAGTTCCGGCTGCGGATGCAACGACAGTAGTTCCTACCGGCGTTGCCCAGTCCACACCTTTATGGACGGTGCTGGCACCCTTGGTAGGTCTTTTTCTCGGGCCAAATCCTGAAGACAATCTTCCTCCGGATATAGGCTTGATATATGAAGGCGGCTCAATTGTTCCGATTTCAATAACCTTAGGAACGGCTTCTTTGGTCTTTACAACTTTTTCAACTTCAGGAGTGCCTTCCACTCGGTTATCCACATAAGTTGTAAGAAGAACCGCATCACGAACTCCGGGAACCGCTTCCTGAACAACCTTCTGCTCGGTCGTAAACCACTTTTTATTTGTAATTTTTGATATGGGTGCCTGATAACTCTCATGTTTACGAAGCTCTTCCATGACATATCTTACAGAAAGCTCATGTCTCGGAACCACAACCGTCAAGTTGTCGTGATCTCTTATTGTTGAAGCCGCATCCTGAAGCTTATCAGGATTCATCTCAACAAGCTGATCGACAGTCAGGTTATGATGAACGGCTATACTATATAAACTGTCACCCGTCTGTACTTCATATGTTTCTTCTTTTTCCTTATCTCCCGTAAGATCGGTGAAAGCCGTATCGGGATTTGCCAATTTATAGGACGGAAGATAACTTTCAACAATCTCTATCTTATCGTTAAAATCAATTTTAACCAGTCCATATTTGAAATCATTGAAATCCTTATAATCGCTTTTTATATCCGCAGCATCTGCCGCATCTCTTATAACTTTATTTACGCCGATATTTGAAAGGAGCGGCTTTAGCGTGCCCTCTTCTTCCTGAATTTCTTCCTTACTCTGAACCTTGGGCATCAGCACGTTTACTTCTCTGGTAGAATCAAGTTCAAGATTCACATCAAACATGTCCTTCTCATCGTACATAGAAATAACACGTTCCAAAAGATTCTTTACCTCATCAATGCTTGCCAGATTCAAAGAAAACTTATTTATTTTAACAGAATATGTCTTCTGGATCGAATCAATCTTACTCTGATTGAGAACTGCGGCCATCTTGGCTGCTATTTTCTCAGGTGATTCTACAACACCCCACATCTTACTCTCGCCTTCGATAGAAAGATCTGCCATAGTAAGAGTAAGATCGTCATTCCCCTTTGCGATCGCTCTTCTGGCGTATCTGTAAGCTTCATAGGCATCGTTTCGTGAACCCACTTTACCAACTTCCTGACCGTTTATCTTTATCGTGAAGTAATTATTTTCATTCTTTTGGTAATTAGTCATGTTTGGCATGAACAAAATCCACAAAAAGATAATTATCACCGTCGATTCCAAAAACCATATTTTAATCTTCTTTTTAAATACCGTATCTCTTAAATTCATCGCATAAAAGTCTTTCTATATAAGCTGGTTAAAGTACTCCGAATATCCTTAAAACATTAAACAAAAGATCTGCCACAACAATAAGTAATATAATTATAAGTAGCGGACCAACCGCATTATTTTTATATTCAACGATATCAAGAACCGTTTCCATCTTCTTGTTGATCTCAGTCATCTCTTCCTCGACCTTTTCGCGATTTTTATCCACAATCGCCTGAACATTTCTGTATATCTGTACACCGACATCATGAGTCTTGGTATTGCTCTCATCTATTTTATTGAAAACTTTATCAAACTCTTCCGCATAATCCCTTGAAGCTTCTATCAATTCCTCAAGCTGTTCAAGCTGCCTGCTGTAATCTGCAGCATCCCTGCGCAATTCTTCGATTTCTTTCCTGTAGTGTTCGGCTTCCTTCTTGATTCTCTGGGCTTCTGCCATCTCCGCCTGGGAGTTGGCTTTTATTATGTCCTGCGGGCTAAACTTTTCAGCAAGTTTGTCCATAAAGTTCTCCATAAGGTTCCCTCCTCATAAATGCGTTACTCCCCTAATCTGCATACAATATAGCTTATCATCCATTATGCAAATTAGACAAGATTGTAATATCAAAAAGTCTATTATTGTGTACTTTTACCATTTGTTCATTGGCCGTTCATACTTTGTTCATATTTAACTTGTATAGTATTTTCAGAGCAAAACAACGATGAACTTAATTTAAAAATTTAGATAGATTTTTTCATAATAGGCCGGGCGCAGCGATGTGTCTGGCCACTCCTCATTAATACGGCTTTTTAAGACATTTACCCCCAAATGCCTCTACTACCGTTAATTTGCGGTAGTATTCTCAATTGCCTGAATCTCATCATTAAGGGACAACATTCTGGCATCCAGATCGGCCACCATCTTGGCGCACTCATAAAGCTCGGTATTTATATGCACCGGTGCCTTCCCCTCAAATTTATATTGAATCTTGTGCTCAAGTGAAGCCCAAAAATCCATTGCAACTGTTCTTATCTGAATCTCAACTTTCACGTTTACTATCCTGTCCGAAAGATAAACAGGAAGTGAAACGATCATATGATAGCTTCTGTATCCGCTGTCCTTGGGATTCATGATATAGTCCTTAATGGTCAGCACCTGAATATCCTTCTGGCTGCTGATCATCTCAGCTATTCTGTAAATATCGGATGTAAAAGAGCATATTATACGAATACCTGCTATATCATTCACATAGCGCACCATATTCTCAATGGTAGATTCGTATCCGTTTCTCTTAAGCTTTTTGACAATGCTCTCAGCCCCTTTAACTCTGGCCTTAACGTGCTCAATAGGATTATATCTGTGAACCTCCTGAAATTCCTCATTGAGGATTTCAATCTTGGTCTGTATCTGTTTCAGCGCAGCATTATAAAGAAGGTTAACCTCCTCCCATGTATGCATGTCATCGGATATTTTAATATTGCTTCCTGAAAGATCTAATTCCATTATTTACACCCAATATTCCTTGTTCATCGAAAACGCTGTCACCAAACGCTGTGGCAATTTCTGATAATTTCTGCCAAGCTTGTAACCCAGCCATCTGAAACCACACATAATTATATAATGCGGTATAAGGTATCCCTTTCCTATATGTCTGAAATGATTGACAGTCTGTCCGACCATCTTCTTTCCCTCTGACTCGGAACTTATATTGCCGAATATCTCGGGATGATCCGTCTGTGATACTCCAAGGTCAAAATTTCTGTGGAATTGTTGCATACAGGTGTAGTTATGTGAATGAACCACTCCCGCTTCGGGAACATAGCATATAGCATATCCCTTCTGGCATGCATTTCCCGCATATACCATATCCTCGTTAAAGATAGTCTTATGCGTAAATCCACCTATCTTATCGTATATATCGCGCCTGTACATGGCACATACATTTGAGCAAAAATAAGTCTTTATTCCCAATCTGCTTACATCCGCCTGAGTTTTTCTGATAAACTCGTTCGGATAGTTGAATTTTCTTGAATATCTCTCCGCAAGATTACAATCAGGTCTCGGATACTGTCTTGCATATGCTGCCGCAACATCCTCATCAAGCGACTTCGCAAGAGAAGCTATAAGTGCCTTATCCCTTGGAAATGCATCCTGTGTCATCATAAGAAAAAAATCTGCGGAAGAAAGCATTACTCCGCGGTTTCTGGTCTCTCCGTGGTCAAATTCTTTTTTGCTCACATGTTCAACGATAATATTGTCGTATTTATCAGCCGGATTAGCACCTGCCTTATTCACAAAATCATTCCAATACTGTTCTTCAGTATTCATTATGATAATATGTTCAGGTCTTACAGATTGCTTTTCAAGATTATCAATCAGTTCCAAAAGAGATTTATCCGGCCTATACGTTGGTATTATCACATCAACTTTATACATCTCTACCTCAATTATATTAAATAATCAGTCCCAATCAAAGCGTTACCGATACTTCCGTCAAAGGAATTTCGACGAAACTTCCTATGTCAGAAAAAAGGGCTGAGCTCATACAGAACCCGGCCCTTCTATTATATTCTGCTAAAAATCGCCTTACTTTCCTGTAACTGCGCTAGTCTTCTTACTATATTTCTTAATATCCGGAAGATTGATTAATTGCTCTTACCTGTACCGGTATCCGCACTGATCTTCTGGCTGTACTTCTTAACATCTTCAGATACAGCATACTCAGTATCATTAAAGAGGAATCCATGAAGCCACTTAACGTTACTTTCAAGATCAACAGGCGCTACAACACTCTTCTTTCCAACTCTGGCATTTGGATTGATCATATCCTGATTAGGGAAACCTGACTGATCTACAATCTCATACTTAGGAACATTCTTAAGGAGTTTGACTATTTCATCAAAATTAAGTGTTGTATATGATTCCTTAAATATTTTTTCTGCAACCTCTTCAAGCTCCGCAGGGCTTCTCTTTTTTGCCTCTTCAAGGCATGCCTGAATTACTTCTCTCTGTCTTGCGGCACGGTCGATATCACCATTTGCGGTATATCTTACTCGGCAGTAAGCTGTAGCCTGAAGACCTGTAAGTTTCTGCAATCCTGCCTTCTCTACAGGTTTATATTCCATCTTAAGTTCCTGAGCCATTGTATTCTCGTAGTTATTAAGATGCTTAACAACATTATCGGGAACATCAATCTCTACACCGCCCAAAGCATCAACAACATCCGTCAATCCTCTGAATCCGATCGTATAACAGTGCTTAATATCCATGTCAAGGTTCATATTGAGCATCTTGATTGCCTGTTCGGGACCGCCGTATACATATGCGGCATTACACTTGTCATAAGAATCATCACTGAGATTGAGCCATGTATCACGATATACTGAGCAAAGTTTAATCTCACCGGTATCATTGTTGATAGAACAGATTATGATAGAGTCAGTTCTTGTCTTCTTATCAAGCTGTCCCTTTCTTGAGTCAACACCAAAAAGAGCAATGTTTGTATATCCTTTCATGTGCTCACTGTCTGCAGCTGCATCACTGATACTGTCATTAATCTCTGATTCATCAAGATTAACTCTTCCTACTTTTGTTGCTCCCATCTTAAAGAAGATATTGTATGCAGCGACCAAAAGCAACAATGCTACTGCGATCTCACTTACAAGGAGTATTAACGCTTTATTGTTTTTCTTACCGTTTCTGGGTGCACCGGGTCTTCCGGGCTGACCGCCTCTTCTGGGAGCACCGTATCCGGCACCTCTTCCTTCAGGTTCTCTTCTTCTGGCAGGTCTTTCGTCGTAATCATCATAATCACGTCTTGGTCTGGAATCTCTGCCTCTTCCCGAAGATTTCATATCATCTCTGTATCTATCATCTCTCTGAGAAGGTCTGCGACCGCCTCTGTCATAATATTCATCATCACGATTAGCCATATTACCTCTCCACTTCTTGTCGTCCCAACAAATTGGTCGTTTTTTAACATTATTTCTCTGTAACACTTTTTAACATTTGCGTAAAAAAGTTAGCGTATACCCAATACATTTTGCCACAAAAGTGAAAAATATACAAGTCTATACGCTCAATACGCATTCTTATTGACAATTCCGTACCTTATCGTTCCGATAATTATTTTAAAATCAAACATCATTGACCAATTTTCGATGTAATAAAGGTCATATTCAATTCTTTTCCTGATGGAAGTATCACCTCTGTAACCGTTTATCTGAGCCCATCCGGTAAGTCCGGGTCTTACCTGATGTTTTACCATATATCGAGGGATTTCCTCTTTAAATTTCTCAACAAACTGCGGCCTTTCAGGTCTTGGTCCGACTATGCTCATCTGACCGATCAATATGTTAAAAAGCTGTGGAAGTTCATCAATACTTGTCTTTCTGATAAACTTACCTATCGTTGTAACTCTCGGATCGTCCTTTGTGGTCCAGCCCTTTTTCTCTTCAGATTCGGTCTGAACTCTCATGCTCCTGAATTTATACATATTGAATGTTTTGCCGTTAAGTCCCACTCTTTCCTGCTTAAAGAGTATAGGCCCGTTGTCCGTACTCTTTATAAGGAAAGCCACAACAAACATCACCGGCGAACACAAAATAATTCCGATCAAAGAACCGATTATATCCACCATCCTCTTTGCAAGCCTGTTAAATGAATTTGTAAGAGGTACGTATCTGATATTGATAACAGGTATTCCCTGCACATCTTCCGTATACGGATTACTTGGAAAAAGAGATGAATAATCGGGAATGAACTTTGTGTGAACTCCCGATTTTTCACACTGTGCAACAAATTCCTCAAGTCTGTCATAATCATTCAAAGGAAGCGTGATAGTAATCTCATCAAATTGATTATTTTCCAGATAACTTGCAAGCTTATCGGTATTTCCGATAACCTCAATTCCGTGATAGCTTGTTCCGATCGGTACAAAATCATCCAGAACACCCGCGATCACATAGCCCCACTGAGGATTGTCGAGGATTCTGCTGATATAACCTTCTGCTGCCCTCGAATATCCGACAAGCAAAATATGCTTTATGTTATATCCTTTTTTCCTGATAAACTGAAGAAACTTCCTCAGAAGTCCGTGCGCTATCGTCGTCGAAGCAACATTTATCGCAAAAAAGATAACAGTAAGCTTTCTGGAATAGTGTTCCTTACTTATCCAGAACAAAAGTACATACAATCCCAACACACCGAGAACATTTGCCTCAAATATATCAATAAATTCATCCCATAATTTAAGTGCCCGTCTTGATGTATAGAGCTGCATCATGTAATACAGAAACAAAAAGGCAGGAACAACATAAATAAGATATTTAAAATATTCTTCCTGCGAATACTGTCCTATACTCGGATTCTTGATAATAAAATAAGACACAATATATGAACCGGCTATTATCAGCCCGTCCACTATAACATGCGCTCTGTTCAAATGTACCTGATTGTCCTTGATCATACTCTTGTTGCCCCAAATCTTCTTGCAATATTAATCCACAGTTCAAGCTGAAGGCCTGCGCATGCAAGAAACTCCTTCTTTCCAAACTTCTGTCTTCTGTCCGCATTTTTCAAGATTTTGGAAAAACCGGCCATGATTCCCCTTACATGGCTCATTCCCAATCCTTTACGCACATAGAAGACATGCTTAATAATTATCCCGGCCACAATAAGCGGCAAATTTATTATTATCTGCAAAGCCGGCATATTCTTATAGATAAAGTATAAGTTATTACCCGCTGTAAGTTCAACCTTAAAAGAGTTGTATCTTGAGCCAGAAGTTCCGCTTCCGGCATGATATACAACAGCTTCGGGATTGCAAACATTAAGATATCCCTTTACTCTTGCCCTGTATCCTATATCAACGTCCTCAAGATAGCAAAAATGTTTTTCGTCAAAATATCCTATTTCTTCAAATAAAGCACGCCTGTACATCGCAGCACCTGCGCAAGCAGATGTTATGACTGTCTGCTTTGTAAGAAAACCGCTCTTTTTATCTCTCCCGGGTGAAAACGCCCATCCGAGAGCACAATAATAGTCACCGCTATCATCAATAAGCTCCGGATTCTTAAGTTGAAGGAGCTTTGCCTGAACACTAAAGAGCTTTTTCCCCCTGTTCATGGTCTTAACAAGCGACTCAATCACATTCTCTTCGCATACGGTATCATCATTGAGTAAAAAAACATACTCGGAGTCCGACGCCTTTATGCCCACATTCACGGCATTGGCAAATCCGGTGTTTTCATTAAGAGCGATTACTTCCACATCTGAATGGTTATTTCTGATATATTCCACACTTCCGTCCGTGGAGCCATTATCCACAATGATAACATGAAAATCTCTGTACGTCTGCTTTTTCAAACTTCTGAGACAGTTATCGAGATATTTTTTTCCATTGTAATTCGGGATTACCACCGTAACTGTTTCCATAGCGATCATATCCTTTTAACAACATGCGGATCCCACATGATTCGAAGACCGCGCTTTCTTACTTCATCGCACACACGAAGGCTGAGCTCAACGATTTCATCCTCGGAAAGCCCTGCAAACCTGTCGTCTGCGCCTGTATCATTAAATGTATCCTTATATTTCCGGCCTGTAATCTCTTCATAGGCACTGACAAATTCAGGCCTTAATGCCATGCACCTTATATCAACGGCATAGCAGTCCTGCTGAACCACCGCTCTATGCTGCAGTCCGCCGCTATATCCGATCAAAAGCCCTTTATAAAGAGCTGTTTTGTCCTTCTCATATATTCCGCCCGCGATTTTTTTCTTGTCATCTACGAGCTTTCCGCCCACACAGCCTATATCTTTTCTGCATGTTAAGATATCAGGCTTATAATCTACCCTGTAAAATCCCAAATGCGGAAGATTGGAAACTTCTGCATCTATCTTTGCATCATTAAGCGCCGACTCTATCGCACGAAGTCCTGCTTCATAAGCATACATCTTACTTGCGGGATTTGCCGCCGTAGATTCACTGTGGCATCTCCAGTGGTAAAGAACCTTACCGATATGCGCCATCTGTCCCGAAGCCATGTCCATTGAAAGAGCCGCTTCGCAACTTGTTCTCAAAAATAAGTCAAAATCCTGCGCACCGTCAAACTTTGACCTTAGTTTCAATCTCTTTATTATATCTCCTCTCACAACCGTAAAGTGGCAGATATAATTATTTGAAAAAAGATAATCCATATTGAAAGAGGGTTTTGCATGATGCTCGTAAAAACGCCTCTCACCGTTATTGTCTTCGAACTTATCCTCATCCGAATATATGAGCCTTATAGGGCAGTTTCTATATCCGGACAGGCGATTTTGCTTCATGCTCTTTTTAATAACTCTAAAGACCTCATAGAGAGCATCCGGCGTAAGAAGATCGTCGTGATCCAAGAGACCTATATAATCCCCTTTTGCAAATTCGATAGCCCTGTTCGTATTCTCAGATATTCCCGCATTTTTATCAAGATGAAGGTACTTTATCCTCGGATCGCTCTTCGCATATTCCTCCGCAACGGTCAGAGGCTCCGGTGATGCATCCGCAAGTACCAGCTCCCAATTTGCATAGCTCTGTGCTATAACGGATTCGATCATCTCTTTAAGAAACTCGGAAGGCGTGTTGTACATGGGAACAACAATACTGAAGTTCACCGTCTCACCTTCCTCCGCAAAACGTCTGTACTCAAGGTTCTGTTCCTTAAGAACATCTTCGGAGAGAGGATGATATTCGTATTTTTCCGCAGCACGTAACGAAGATTTTTCAAGGGCAGCAAAAAATGCGGCCTCAACACCATTGCGCTTAGCATATGTTATTGTTTTTATGACCGCATTTTTGATTCCCATAATTCTTAGTACCTTACTTATTTGTTTTTTATAACTTCGAAAGGACCTCAGCAGGTTTTCTCAGCTCAACTTACTTTATCGCATTTTTTACCGCCTCGGTAAGCTCATTCTGAAGCTTCTCGGCATCTTCCAGGTTCTTTCCTTTAACGCCCATGTAGAACTTGATCTTGGGCTCTGTTCCCGAAGGTCTTGCACAGCACCATGAATCATTGTTAAGTGCAAAATACAATACATTTGAAGTCGGAAGTCCAGTCTCAGACTCTTTTCCGCTCTCCATATCAACAACCTTGCCGGTCTTGTAATCTCTGAATTCTTCAACCTTCCAGCTGCCGAATGTCTTGGGAGGATTCTTTCTGAGCTTATCCATTATAGCCGCAATCTGCTCAGCGCCTTCCTTACCCTTCATTGTGATGGAATACTGACCCTCTTTGTAATAGCCGTATTCTTCATACATATCGATCATTGCATCCCATACGCTCTTGCCCTGCTTTTTATAAAAAGCTGCAAGCTCGCAGAGGCACATAACGGCAACGATAGCATCCTTATCTCTTGCATGTGTTCCCGCAAGACATCCGTAAGATTCTTCAAGACCGAATACATAATTGTGAGACTGGTTATTCTCTTCGTAAATCTTGATCTGCTCACCGATATACTTAAATCCTGTAAGAACCTCAGTATAATAAAGTCCGTACTTCTCAGCAACATGTTTTGCCATGTTCGTGGTAACAATAGTTGTTACAAAAGCAGGATTTGCCGGCATTGTCTTTGTATTTGTTCGCTCTCTTAAAATATACTCACCGATAAGCATACCTGACATATTACCTGTAAATCCTACATATTCGCCAGTCTTAAGATCCTTTGCATAAATTCCGAGACGGTCTGCATCGGGATCGGTTGCAAGAACGATATCCGCATCCTTCTCTTTTGCAAGTTCAAGCGCAAGCTTAAATGCTTTTGGATCTTCCGGATTGGGATATTCCAAAGTTGTGAAATCCGGGTCCGGAGCTTCCTGTTCGGGAACAACATATACATTCTTAAAGCCAAGTTCTTTCAAAACTCTTCTTACAGGAAGATTGCCTGTTCCGTGGAAAGGTGTATATACAATACTGAACTTATCAGCCATCTCATCGATAACATCCTGATGAATGATCTGCTTTTTAAGCTCTACCATGTACTTGTCATCTATCTCTGTGCCAAATGAAACATAAAGTCCCTGTGCTATGGCATCTTCTTTTGACATTGTCTTAACTTCATGATAATCCTTGATAGCCATAACCTCGGCAATTATTCCGTTGTCATGAGGAGGTGTGATCTGTGCGCCGTCTTCCCAATATACCTTGTATCCGTTGTATTCCGGAGGATTGTGAGAAGCCGTTACCATTACACCCGCGATACATCCAAACTCTCTGAGTGCAAAAGAAAGTTCGGGTGTGGGACGTAAGATATCACTTACATAAGCCTTGATTCCGTTTGCTGCAAGGCAAAGAGCCGTCTCGTCCGCAAACTCGGGTGAGAATCTTCTGCAGTCAAAAGAAATTGCTACACCCTTCTTAGCTGCGTCAGGTCCGCCGTTCTTTTTGATATAATTCGCAAGTCCCTGTGTAGCTTTTCTTACAACGTACTTGTTCATTCTGTTTGTTCCGGCGCCGATAACACCTCTAAGTCCGCCGGTACCGAACTCAAGCTCTCTGTAAAATCTATCTTCAACTTCGGCCTCATCATTCCTGATAGCCATTAATTCCTTTTTAGTCTCGTCATCAAAATATGAATCATTGAGCCAATATTCAAGCTGTTTTGATGCTTCACTCATTTTTCTTCCCTCCTTAGGATAAAACTACTGGTTTATTATAGCATGATTGTATCCGTCACGCTTTACTTGTCCCTTAAACTCGAATACCCCTCAACATTCAGACTGTAATCGCTTCTGTCCAGAGAAAAATTCGGATTGTAATAAGGATCTCCCTTATCAAGAACTTCCTTCCACTTTGTTCTAAAGTGCTCCGACTCGTCTTCGTAGCGCTTTGCATTCTCTCCCTCAAGGTCAAGGCCTCTTGAAAGAGATTCATAATGAAACATCTCAGCAAAAGGAGTAAATACGTTAAGATACCCTTTTTCTCTGAGTTTAAGGCAAAAATCAACGTCATTAAGGCTCACTTCAAAAGTCTCGTCAAGTCCTCCGACTTCGTCGTACTTCTTTCGTGAAACCATAAGACACGCGCCCGTTACGGCACTGACATCCTGTGCATAGCAAAGTCTGCCCATGTATCCGAGGTTCATACCCGCCTGTCCGTAATGTGAATGCCCCGCTGTTCTGTGAGCACCGAGCTTAAGCACAACTCCGGCGTGCTGTATCTTTCTGTCAGGGAAGTAAAGCTTACCGCCTACCGCGCCGACATCCGCTCTCTGAGCGTACATCAAAAGTTCTTCTATCCAGTTTACGGTTATAACCTTGGTGTCGTTGTTAAGAAGAATGATATACTCTCCGTCCGACGCTTTAACACCGTAGTTTACAACCTTGGAATAATTAAATTTCGGCTTTGAACCGTCAGGATTTAAGTTACTCTTGTCCTCGTAGAAATCTACAACCTTGACAATATCCTTAAGCGCACCCGACTTAAGTTCATCGTAATAGCCCTTTATCTCGGAGCCCTTACTTCCGTTCTCGACAACTATTATCTCATAGTTATCATATACAGACTTTTCATATATTGAATCAATGCACCTTCTAAGGTCCTCTGCGTGCTCGCAGTTGGGAATAACAATGCTAACCTTCGGTGTTCCCACAACCTCGTAGCTTATCTTGAAAATAGTCTCAAAAGCTCTGGTACTTGTGATCTTAAAGTGATCGTAGCCGTGGCGTCTTAAATGATCTGCCACCGCTCCCTTTGCAGCCTCTATCGCATAGGGTTTTGCGCTTATATCCGATGCAACGCTTCCCGCATGAGATCTCCAATAGTAAAGAAGCTTTGGAATATGCACGATATGCTCAGCTTTATCCGTGAGTCTGAGTATCATGTCATGATCCTGACTTCCGTCAAACTTTGTTCTGAAAAGCTCCGTTCCCTCAAGAAGAGTTCTCTTAAATACGCTAAAATGGCATATATAATTGTTTGCCCTTAAGTTATCGATAGCATAATCGGGCTTAAAGTGCATGGTTATCATCTTGTTGATGTCATCGCCTTTAAAGGTAGTCTCATCACAATAGATATAATCCGCATTTTCTTCATTTATTGCTTTGACATACCAGTAGAGAACTTCGGGATGAAGGATATCATCGTGATCGAAAAGACCGACATACTCACCCTCTGCAAGTTCAAGGCAGTGGTTTGTATTTCCCGAAATTCCTTCGTTCTTCTCAAGCTTCTTGTAGGAAATCTTGCAATTTCCTTCCTTGTCCAAAGCTCTTTCTTCTTTCATATACTCATTTACGATCTGAGATACAAGTCCTACATGTTCATCATCGGATCCGTCGGCAAGACACAGCTGCCAGTTTGAATAAGTCTGTACAAGCACGGATTCGATCATATCTCTAAGGAACTTCTCGGGAGTGTTATAAAGAGGCACCAGGATTGAAATCTTCGGCATCTTCGCAAAAACCGCTTCTTCCTGCTCTTTTCTTACTTCCGGCGTAGGAAAACTCTCCGTGCCATAGTGCGTCATAGCCTTTTTCTCTATCTGCTTGTACTTTAGCTTGGCTATAACTCCCTTTACAGAGCCCTGATTTCTCACCCTGTCAATCTGCCTTATGGTAAAATGCATGGCATTTCTTGCGGGCGTACTTGCCTTCCAGATAGGATTGTTCTTGATCCTTGAAAGCTTGAATTCAAGTTCGCTGTTCTTATCTTCAAGCTCAGCTATCCTTGATGCAAGATCGGCGCTCTTTAATTTCTCTTTTTCATATGCTGCTTTAAAATCAAAATCTTTTTCTGACATAAAAACTTCCAATCAATTCTTTACATTTAATTCTTCACATGTAATATATTCGGTACCCAGTTAATGAGTTTTAGCCTGCTCGTTCTGTCGATCGCAAGCATTCCGATCTGATAGAATCCGGGTTTCAATTCACCCTTTTTAATCTTGAGCTTATATCCCGTAAGGTCCACATTGATCTGATCCTGAAGCCTTACCCTGATGTCCGGTCTGTACCATATATATGGCGTAAAGCTGTAAACTTCAGGTCCCACAGGCCCTGCTCCGTCCTCGTATCTCTCCACAAGTCTGAGGAGAAGTTTTTTATCATAAATCGCATTATCAGATCCGATGACAAAACTATATCCCTTGAGATAATAACCCTCAAGATTCTCAGCCGTGTTCACGCCGTAAAGCCAGTTGTCCATGGAAGCATTGTACTCGCATCCGACTCTGAGACACTGATCTTCTCTCGCACCCTTAATGCCCTTCTCATGAAGAACAGGTGACATATAAGGAATATCCTCAACAGGCGTATAGTCCTCTCGCGGAATGATGGCCGATATCGTCTCATCCTCCGTAAGATGCGGGCTGTAAAAAGGATCCTTATTATACAGATGTGAATGTCTCTTCATAAGTATCTCGCCCTCGGATGCAAGTCGTTCCATCTTCTTCGGGTCAAGATTATCAAGTCCCCTTGTAAGAGACTCATGGTGCAAAAGATAAGTATGATTGCAACAAACGTTGTAATAACCCTTTTCAAAAATACTATAGCAGAAATCAACATCGTTGAAAGCCACTTTAAGTTCCTCGGGGAATCCTCCCACATCATTGAACTTGCGCCTGCTGATAAGAAGACAAGCGGCCGTCACACCTATCATATTGTGGATTCCTCTGTTATAGCCAAAGTAATGACTCTTATTGTCATGCATCTTCTGAAGCTTATGAACAGGGCCTCTTCTTACATTGGCAATTCCGGCATGCTGGATAAGATCTGTCTTTGGATAAATGAGTTTTGCACCCACTGCTCCGACATGCTTTAACTGAGCCTGAGAAATAAGCTCGGTAAGCCATCCTTCCTTTACCGCCTCTATATCGTCATTAAGGAAAAGAAGATACTCTCCCGTCGAACTTCTCGCGCCCTGATTGCACATAGCCGAGAAATTAAACTCCTGAAGCTTGTATATATAATTTATCTTGGTAAGTCCGTTTTTTCTTGGTGCTCTCGATGCATACACACCATACTTTACTCTGTTTGACGCAGAGCTTCCGTTGTCTATGACAACAATGTCATATGTTATTCCGGCATCCTTTGTCGTCTCAATTATCGAATTGAGACACTGCTGAAAAACCTCCGGGTGATCTTTTGACGGAATAATAATACTCACCGTCACCGGCTTTAATAGCATGTGTCTTGAGTTATGGAAACTCCTTCCGTAAAAGACATCCTGCCCCGCATTTCTGTGAAACAAAACCTCTCTTATATGTCCTATTGGAAGCTCTGTTCCCGTCCTCTTTGCAAAAGCTCTCTCATGAATAGCAAGCATGCAAAAGAGAACATCGGCTGACAGAAGTGACGCTTCAAGCCCCACCTGCTCAGGTGAATTTTTCTTGTTTGCCGTTCCTCCGAGCATTTTGACAGCATTGTCATATTCAGGAATGGCATCATGTACAGTCTTCGATCTGCATGCAAAAAGACTGCCTATATAAAATGCATTTAAATACGAATCGGGTGACCAGTCGGGCTTAAAGAAAGGATGAATAAACTTTCCGCCGCTTCCGATCTCATCCTCATCCGCATAAACAACGTTATGCTCGGGATGTGCTATAAAATACTGCTTTATTACTTCACCGGCTCTTTTCGTAAGTTTTCCCTTGGGACTTACAAAAATATATACGGTGTTTTCATCATTCTTGGCGTCAGTCATCTCCCATACTTTTGCATACGGAACAACCTTTACCTTAGGCTCGGGAAGCTTGTGCGGTATAAGTTCTCCGTTTTCTCCCGTCTCATACTGAACGGGCGCTTCCGCCTGGATAACAGGGTTCTTCTCGATAGTCTTCTGCCACTTGTCATAAGCTGATGCCTTGGCATTGACCATTCTGTTGTATTTAGCTATTCTTTTTGTCGCAAGAGTACTTTTAACTAACCCCTTAAGCATTCCCCGTTTTTACTCCTCGTCTCTGTAATAACGTGCCTCACGCTTTTCAACAATCTTTCTTCCGATTTTCTTTATTATCCCCACTTTTTCCTTTGGCTCGGCGGCCTGCTGAAGATTAACGGAATTTATAATGGCATCCGCGGCGTTTTTGGGAACCATCGTAGTAAGAATTTTCACCGTGAGATGATTGTTTTCCTTTACGCCAAGTTCGCTCGACGTAAGATCGAACTCAATATTCGGATCGTCTGTATTAAACATAAAGGAATCATCAGTGATCCACTCGCCGTTTACAGGTCTCAGCGTAATATCTGCCGAGCCGTCTTCAATTGACAATCCATTCCATGCCGCCTCGATCACGGTAACCATGCAGGGTGCAAATGCAGGATCGAGTCTTAACACCTTACACCTTGAATCCACCTGAATATCGAGACTTATCTCGTTCTTGTCATCATACTGCTCCTCGGGGAATATCGAATCATCCTCCGAGTAGCCGGCTCCCTCGTCAAAGTAAACCTGTATGCAGTCTGCAGCTCTTGCCGCATCCGCGGACTTTGAGAGTTCCTTTGGAACAATGACTTTTCTTCCTATATCTTTCCAGATTTCAACGAGAGATTTTCTGTTTCCCGTAACATATTTCTGGAATGCATATTCTTCATCAAGAAGAACCTTCATCTCTTTTTCTTTTAACCCAAGTCTCTCATAGACAGGCTTCGGATCAAACTTCTCTCTCTTCCTGTCTTCGAGCCTGTAGCAATAAAGTGCTCTCCACACCTGCTCCTTGGGCGGAATACATTTTCCGTATGTCCACTCATAATCAATTATAGTCCAGATAGGTCCGTTTACCATAATATTGGAAAAGATAAGGTCATAATCGGACACAGGATAATCAGTCTTATAATTGAGTCTCTTGATGTACTCATTTATAAGTGCGTCGAAGGCATCCATATCATCCCTGTCAATGCACTGATCAAGGAGTGATGCAAGCGGAACGCCGTTTACAAAAGAAAATACGGCGCAGCCTTCATTCTCATCTATCTGGCAGTCGTTTATCTCGAAATCACCGCCTCTAAACTTCTCCTGAAGTCCGAGGTAAGCATCCCTGAGGCCGAAAACATGCTCTCTTGCAGCCGCCGTTAGCGGGAATTTCTTAATAACTTTTCTTCCCGTTCTGCTTATGGCGATATCTGTTCTTATCTTAAACTCATCGACTCTGTCATTGCTGTACTTACTGTATACGGTATCAAATCCGGGTCCCAGTATTACTTCAAAAGAGTTTGCAAAATCAGGATACATTCCGTCTTTAACAAGATCCTCATAAGCGTGCTTCTCATTAAAGAGAACCATTCTGTCCCTGTCAAAGTTTCTGACATTGTCCTGAAGTTCTCCGAACTTAGGAAAATAAGAATCGGAGTGGATCATTGTCATAAGCTTATAATCAGGATACGGATAATAGAAATGATAATCATTCATTCCGCATTTTTTAAATATATTTATAAGACCGTTTCTGGTAAAAGTCTTCGCAACACTGTCGGCGGTATAGCCTTCGATTCCCTTAAAATATGTTCCGAGATGGTCCTCTGAACATCCCGCAAAATACTTAAGTCCGAGGCGGTTCTCGATTGCGATTACGATTCTTCCGCCCTTCTTAAGGTGCCTGTTGAGCATACGCAAAAACTTCTCGTAAGGGTTATCCGTTCCGATATATCCCTGTCCGTACTCAAACACGCCGATAAGGAAGATATAATCAAAATCCTTATCAAGATCCGGCTCAACATCCCTGAAGTTTCCCACGTGTATAGTAACGTTTCCGCATTCTCTGTTCCTGTAGGCATTGATCTCAGATCTTCTCCTTGAAAGATCGCACGAAACGACACTTGCAGCTTTCTTTGAAAGCATTCCCGTTATTGCTCCGCATCCCGATCCGACTTCAAGAACCTTCGCATTTGGATCCATGGGAATCCACTCAACGATATTGGCTCTCTGCTCAGAAAGATGATAGAGAATCGGCCAGCTTGCTTTTTTCTCTATGATCTCCTGAAATTCTTCTTTTTTATGATTTTTTACAATCTCAAGAAGATCGTTCTCTACAGCACCGTCGCTGTACAGATCGACTCCGGAATAATGTTTGAAATTAAGTGTGACATTGCCAATCTTAATCTGTTCCTGCATCTATATCTCTCACTTTACATGTTGTGTTCATGTCGTAATATCCAACCGTATTCTTATCAGATACGACAGTAATGTTAAGAGCATCATAAAGCCTGTGGTATACAGTAAAATTATTCTGTTCAAATCCTGTAACACCAAAGCTCAAAAGATACTCACCGCCCTGTAAAGACATCTTCTGAGTAAAGGTTATCTCTTTCTCATCACCTGCTTTTACAGGTTCCAAAAAAGCTTTCTCAACCATGGAATTGGTACCCGTGATCTCAATTCCCATAATATTCTTGAAGGTGAGTGCAAAAATAGGTGCCGCAACATCCTTATTAAACCTGACCTTCATGTGTACGGTAAATTCAGTTCCCTTTATTATTGAATTCGACCTTACTCCGTTTGAATCGGTAGCAAAATACTCATAAATGGTTGCCGCTCCATCTCCATATTCGAGCGTATCGGGATTTGCACCCGCTTCTTCCTCGGCAGCCCATTCGCTGAATGATTTCTTTCCGTCTTTTCTTTTGCCTGCCTTATCGGCACTTTCGGATTTTTCGGAACTGCTTTTTTTAATTTTTGAATCAGCTTTTTTGTCTGCTTTGGCGGCAGCCTCTCTGATATCGTCATCGTAGAGAAGATTCTCGCCGTCGCTGCTTGGAAGCGGATACTGACCTACAAGAACCTGCTTGTAGATGTCTATCATCTTCTTTGGAGTTCCCTCACCGAGAAGTACGCCCTGATTTAAAAGCACTGCTCTGTCACAGTATTTGCTGATACTTGAAAGGTCGTGTGACACAAAGAGGATTGTCTTACCTTTTTTCTTAAATTCCTCAAACTTATGATAACACTTTGCCTGGAAAAATACGTCTCCTACGGAAAGCGCCTCATCAACTATAAGTATCTCCGGATCGATGTTTATCGCAACGGCAAAGGCAAGTCTTACGAACATACCGCTTGAATAAGTCTTCACCGGCTGATATACATAATCTCCGATGTCCGCAAACTCTAGGATCGCGTCCATCCTCTTTTCTATTTCTTCCTCGGAAAATCCGATCATCATACCGTTTAAGTAGATGTTGTCGATTCCGTTATATTCCATGTTAAAACCGGCTCCAAGCTCCAAAAGAGCTGAAATATGGCCGTTTACGTTTACTTCGCCCGATGTCGGAGTAAGAACTCCTGTTATTATCTTAAGGATCGTAGATTTTCCGGAACCGTTTGTTCCGATAATGCCGACAGTCTCGCCCTTTTTAACCGTAAGATTTACGTTATTCAAGGCAATCTTTTCCTTAAATTTTTTCCTCTTGGCAAGGCCGAGCGAATCTTTGATCCTGTCCGACGGCTTTTCGTAAAGCGTATATGATTTAGTGAGGTTTTTTACCTCAATCGCTATATCATTCTTCATTTAAAAAATCCCCATAATCTATGGATTGTTCCCCATAACACATCTCTGTGATGCGTTTGTCATACTCAAAGTACATCTGCAAAATGCGGCTTAAGGCGCTTAAACAAAACCGAACCCACGCAGAAAAGTACAACAACACATAACCAAAAATATGTTGATGAATAGAAATGCTCATAAAACCACGTTTCACCATAAATTGAGCTTCTGTATCCCTCTACAATATATGCCATGGGATTCAGCTTGATAAGTACCTTCAACGCACCACCATATTTTCCTGCCATATTCACGATATCATCAAAATTCCACAAAATGGGTGTATACCACTGAAATATCTGAAGTCCGATACTTATGATCTGAAGAAGATCCTTAAAAAAAACTACAAGCGAACAGGTTGCATAACTAATCGAAAGTACCAGTATAAACTCGCATCCAATGTAATAAATGAGCTGAATCCAGTAAATACTTGGTTCATATCCCTTAAGCAACGCCAATACAAGAAGTATTCCCAAAAAGAACAGATGTATGAACATCGCCGCTATTATCTTGATAAGTGGAAGAATACTAATTTTAAAAAGAACTTTTTTTACAAGATAGTTATATTCAAGAAGCGCCGTAGTTCCGTTAGTCAGCGCCTCTGAAAAGAAGAACCACGGAACCAGCCCCGCCGTAAGATAAAGAACATAGTCAACTTTAAGCCCGCCTGCAACATTCTGAGCTCTCTGCTGAAACACAACTCCAAATACAATCGAATATAAGGCAACTGTAACAACAGGCTGTACCATAGCCCATACAGCTCCCATAGCCGATCCCGCATATCTTTTTTTGAAATCATTTACGGAAAGTCTTGCGATAAGTTTTCTGCTGTTCCAGAGTTCAACCGGCAGAACCGTAAGTTTGTCATACCAAAAATAGACCAGAATACATCCGACACCTAACAAAATGCATCCGCATATTTTTTTTAGCATCTCTGTATGTTGGTCTGCAAGAGGATTACTATGCAAAACAATTATCAGCGCAACTACAAACGCCAATACATAGAAAACGCCCAAGAATTTTTTCTTGGGGGGTTTTCTGATTTTCATTCTTTTATTCAAAACTCTTTTATTCCTCCCCACTTAGTATCTTTTTCGGAAAGGTTTAATTCTACACCATCAATAAGAGGCCACTCTACTCCAATATCGGGATCGTTCCACTTAAGTCCGCCTTCATCATTTGGATGATAAAAATCTGAGCATTTATAAGCAAATTCAGCATACTCGGAAAGGACATAAAATCCGTGTGCGAATCCCTTGGGAATAAAGAACTGCTTTTTATTCTCGGCAGATAAAACAACACCGAACCACTTTCCGAATGTAGCAGAATTCCTTCTAAGATCAACCGCAACATCAAATACTTCTCCGTTAATGCAACGAACAAGCTTATCCTGAGGATAATTTTTCTGGAAGTGAAGACCTCTCAAAACACCCTGCTTACTTGCAGACTGATTGTCCTGTACAAATTCAACGTCAATACCGGCTTCCACAAAATCATTCTTGTTATAAGTCTCAACAAAATAACCTCTGGCATCTCCGAAAACAGTGGGAGTTATAACCTTAAGTCCCTCTATATCACATGTTTCAACGCTAATCTTACCCATTTCTTTTCTCCATTTCAGTTTGAACCTACAATTGCTGCGGGTTCTATATAATCATTAAATTCTTCATCCGTGGCATCGGAAGAAGCTCCGTCAGAACTTTCATTAGAAGTTCTGTTAAAAGCCTCGGTAGAGGATTCGGTAGAATTCCCTGCTGAAGATCTGTTCTCACCCTTCTTTGTAACAACAACCGAAGGTATATCCTCATTTGCATCAAAAAAACCTTCTTCAAACAAAAAGGCCTGAGTATTATCCCCTATCTGTTCTCCGTACATGCCAAAATCACTACTTGAAGAAGTATCGGCAGAAGCCTCCGTATCGGAAGCTCCTCCCTTACCGAAAATTTCTTTAATTTTGTCGGCATTTGTCGCATAGACTATGACCAGCACCAAAATTAGCGCACTGACAATAGCAAGCACCGCCGTCCTGAATACTTTATAGTCCATCTGCAACCTCAGATTCTTATCCTAATATCCGATCAAAGTCCGTTTGCAACCTCAACCAGATATTTGCCGTAGTCGGTCTTCATAAGAGGCTCAGCAAGCTTAAGAAGCTGTTCCTTGTTAATAAAGCCGCGCTTATAAGCAATCTCTTCAATGCATGATACATAAAGTCCCTGTCTCTTCTGGAATGCGCATACGAAATCAGCGGCATCAAGAAGTGAATCGTGATTACCTGTATCAAGCCATGCAAATCCTCTTCCCATTGTCTCAACGTGAAGAGTTCCTCTTCTTAAATATTCATTGTTTATGCTTGTTATCTCAATCTCGCCACGGGCTGAAGGCTTTACATTTCTTGCTATATCAACAACATCGTTGTCGTAGAAGTA
>AUXO011260173.1_pt1 | contig 31828 bp, 33 predicted proteins | sample 768731 | NCBI WGS metagenome assembly AUXO01 (sample SAMN02715735, study PRJNA202380) | gut metagenome | biome: sheep rumen | host: Ovis aries | place: New Zealand: Palmerston North
ATTAATATCTTTAGTCCAATCCCAGTTATTAACAACTTCAAATCCAAATATTTTCTTTGCTTGAGCTGTTAATCCTTTAATATTCTTTTCAACTTCTTCTTTACTAATAATAGGTCTTTCAGACGTAGGTTTTGGATCACCAATTAACCCAGTTGCCCCACCAACAAGCAAAATAGGATGGTGCCCAGCCTTAGCTAATCTCTTAGAAATTAAAAAAGAAGAATAATGTCCAATATGCATAGAATCAGCAGTAGGATCAGTTCCTATATAAAACGTCATTCCACCTTTATTTAATTTTTCAATCAATTCTGGAGAACTAATTTCTTGTATAAGTCCTCTCCATTCTAAATCTTCAAATAATGTCATTTTCTTTCCTCCTCTAATTTTAGCATTCTAATTTCATCTAAATTATACCCATAATCAGCATAAATCTTATTAATATCCTTTGTAGTATAATCTTTCTTAGCAAAACCCAACTCTGCTAGCACCTTATAAACAGCAGCTTCCGTCCTTCCCTCAATTTCTAAATATGTAGGTATCATTGGCCAATAATCAATATCTAACTCAACATCTTTTAAAACATATTGAATTCGTCTATTTTCTTGATAACTTCGTGCCTCATATCCCAATTCATTTAACATCAAATTGCATTTCTCAAAATTATCAACTTCTACCTCTAGCTCTTGAGTCCCATCTATTTCTGAAGAAACTAAATTTTTGATAGTTAAAGTAGTTTTCTTCCCATTTGTACGTAAACGAATCCACTTGCCATCAACTTTAGGAATAAAATCATATACATATCTTCTTTGTAGGCAATCCCATTCCTTATGTGCATTCAACTTTTCTAATTTATCAATCAATTCTAAAACGTTTACATTCAAAACTCGAACTTCATATTCTGTATGCATAAAATACCTCCAACAAAAAACCGCATTTCCCACCCAATAAGGACGAAAACCGCGGTACCACCTTAATTCATGTAAAACATGCGCTCTTTAACCTTAACGCGGACAAACGATTTTTTTCAAAGTATGTAATTCATAAAATATCTTCTCTGTCTTCCACCAACCAACAGCTCTCTATTTAATAACAATATTTTACTACTATGTACTCATCAACAAAAAATATACTTATATACTAATCATATTCAAACAAAAAGTCAAGTTATCTTTCAGTATCTTTATTTTCTAACCTTTTTAATACATCTTTAGAAACATTTATAACACTTTCTAAAACTGCCTCAGCACTTTTTCGAATAGCTGGAGTTCCCTTTTCTTTAGCTAAATCAACTAAATCTTGAGCTTTTTTCTTTAGCTTATTTCCCTTTTCTTTAGCAAATCCCGCAACTTTTTCCTTATCTAAGTCTGCCAATTCGTCCTTAATTTCTTGAATTTTTTCACTAAGATCATTCTTAATTTCCTCACTGTCAATATTCTTTAATTGATTAACAAATTCATCAATTTTTTTCTTTAAAGCCTCTCTCGTCTCACTTCCCTTATTAGGTGCAAACAAAAGACCAAGTCCAGCTCCCAATAAAGCTCCTGCAAAAAATTTTCCCATTCCTCTTTTTTTATTCATAATTATCCTCCTCTTTCTTTGCTTTCTTATTAAATAATTTTGACAATGCAGATGAAACACTAAAAGCCATTGTATTACTTATATTAGCAACACCATTTACAGCTTTACTTAAAACAGAAAATGCATTATCAAAAGAACTTACTTTTTCAGACACATTATCAACAATATGATCAACTTTATCTAAAATATTAATCAGTTTAACGCCAACAACTATAAAAACAACCATTAATACTATTCCTGATATAGATAGTAAAACAGATAAAAGTGTTCCCGTTTCCACAATACTCTTCCTCCTTTTTAATCATTTTCTTGATACATAGAATCAATCAAATCAAACAAATTATCATTATCCTCAGAAGAATTATTTTCTTTAGATTGTCCAGATTCTTCTTTAACTTCTATGGTCTTTTTTTCTTTTACAACATTCTTATTTTCCTTGTCAGCTTCCATAATATCCTTTTCTAAAGGATTTGTTTCTTTATCAAGTTTTTTTGGTTGATGAACAGAAGATCGATTCTTACTAACATCAACATAATCAACATTATACTCTAGTCCCAAATCTTGAAAATACTCTAAAGCGTCTCCCACAGTAAGTTCTTTTACTTCAGGCTTTTTATGATCACTCAAATCAACTAATAAATTGTCGTCATCTTCCACCTCAAACTTAGCATCTTCTTCAGTATCAACTTCATCGTGTTTAACAACAACTTTACTACCATAAGCCTTATTTCGAATATCATCAACACTAACATTACTTCTAGTATAATTACTTGTAATGCGCACTTCTTTTTTCTCTTTTACATCCTCTTTTTTATAATTCTTGTCTAAAATACCATATATAGGAGAAATTATAGGACTAGGTTTAAAGTAAACTTTTTCTTCCCTTTTTTCGTAGGTACCATATTCATGAACAGGAACGTTATAAGACTTATCTCTTCCGTAAGGTTTACTTTCATGTTGATAAGAAGAAAACTCACTAGAAGGATTAGAATATGATTGATTTGACAACTCTTCCTGATAATAGTCATCATGTTGCTCCTCATAAAGACTTCTTCGAGAAACTCTGCTCTGTTCATTAAAACTTGTCTTTTCTTCAAAATCTCGCAATATTTCAGGTTCTTCTTGAAAATCATCCTCCACTTTAAAATCATTATCATTCATAATTTTAAAATCGTCATGCTTTTCCTCTTTTAAATATCCTGTTTTAGGTCTTATTTCAAAATCTTCATCCCTTAATTCTTCTTCCTGTAATTCTTCAACCTTTGCTTCTTTAGCTCCCGGTAAAACAATCTTTTTTGCAATCGGCTTTTCTTCCTTCTTTTCATGTTTCTCTTTTTTGGTTTTCTTTTCTTTTTTAGGAGGTTCCTCCACTTCAACATATTCAACTTCAAAAAGAGCATTTTTTATCTTATCCAACACACCCATGAGTTCACCTCTTTTACCTTAATTATCTAAATCAATTTTTTCATCTTCTAAATCTTTTTTATATAAATCTGTTTCTTCTCTTTCCACCACATCTAAAAAATCTTCTTCAGAAGAATCAGCCTTAAATAAAGTATAATCCTCTTCTTTATAATCCAATATATTATCACCAATTAAACTTTCAAGAACAACATTATTAAATTGAACAGTTCGTAAAATGGAACACATATTAACAATAACATTCATTAAATCTTTTTTATTAACATAAGCTTCTATCTTAACATAATTATAAACAAACTGAATAAAATACTTTGAATTAACCTCATCAATCTGCAAATAGCCAGTTTTTTTATTACTATCTATTCTTTTAGAAAAATAGGCATTTTTTTCTTTATCATAAACATTTTCAACTTTATGGTAATAACTGATTGCATCAACATATAAATAATAGCGATTATTCTTCTCATCTTTCAAAATAGCATTATACTCATCACGGTTTAAAAATTGAATACCCTTTGGCAAATAATACTTGTAACCCTCATAAAAAACATTATATATTTTTACTTTTTTAGACATGAGCATATCAACATTTTTATCCACATCGTTACAATCTATTTTTTCAATACTACAACCGGTTATAAAAATAATAATAGAGAGCAAAACAATTAATTTCTTCATATTTCACCTACTCTTATAACATTATATCATTTTTTTTGGTTTTTGAAAATTATTTTATATCTATTTACTACATTAGACATTCTTTTTAGTACATAGTAAATAATAAATTGGTAAACCTTCTCTTGAAAATTTATCTTCATATTCTGTTGTAATTGTAGGCTTTCTATCATGATGAAAATCAAACGAAATATCATTTAAGATATAGCCATTTTGACTAAAAGAAATAAGTGAATACTGATATAATTGAAGATTATCTGTTCTCATTTCAATAATCATCATATCACAAAATACTTTTTCATACTTTTCCAAAAAAACCGTACTAGATAAACGTCTTAAATGATGTCTTTTCTTTGGCCAAGGATCGGAAAAATTTAAATAAAGATGACTTATTTCATGATCAAAAATATCGTCAATAAAAAGCGCATCTGCTTGAATTATTTTTAAATTATCCAATTTTTCAACAATATTCTTCAAACATTTAGCTATAATACTATCACTTTTTTCAACACCTACAAAATTAATATTAGGATACTTTTCAGCATTTTCAATAATAAATTTTCCTTTCCCCATACCAATTTCAACAAAGATGGGATTATCATTTTTAAATAGTTTTTTCCACTTTCCACGATTTTCCTTTGCTTCAAACAAAGAAATAAAATAAGATGAAGACTGAAGAATTTCTTCCTTATTTTTAACATTTCGAAGCCGCATAAAATCACCTATTACTTATTCTATCACATATTGCCCACTTTTGCATAAAATAAATAAGAAAGAAATAAAGTTGGTGATAAAATGAATCCTTATCCATTTCAAATTCCGATAATAAATCAAAATGATTACTACTTCATTTTAAAAGAATTAGAGGAAATTAAAAAACAAATTAAAAATTTAGAAGAACAAATAGATAAAAAAAACAACACAAATAGCAATTATTTAAAAAAAGATGACAATTATTATATGATTTAAAAGAAAAATTTGCTCATTTTCCAAAAGCATATGATATACTAATAGATAAGGAAAGTGAGGCAACAAAATGTTAGAACTAAATACTATAGACAAAGAAAAATTTGACTCATTTGTAAGAAATCATAAAACAAAATCACATTTTTTACAATCAGTTTCTTGGGGAGAATTTGCCAAAGTCAAAAAAAATTTAACCCCTTATTATCTAGGACTAACCAATGAAAAAGGAGAAATCTTAGGAGCAACCCTCTTACTTGAAAAAAAACTTCCACTAAATTTCTGCTACTTTTATGCACCTCGAGGCTTTGTAATAGATTATAATAATAAGCATTTAACACAAAGTATGACAGAAAAAATAATAGAGTTTGCCAAAAAGAAAAAAGCTATCTTTGTAAAGATTGATCCAGATATTGTAAAAACATCGATAAACTATAAAAATGAGAAGCAAGACAATAATGATTTTGATGAAATATTTACTACTTTAAAATCATGTGGCTTTAAACACTTGGGCTTCACCAAAAACTTTGAAACAATGCAGCCAAGATATACGTTTCGCATTGACTTAAATCAATCGCTAGAAGAAATAGAAAACCATTTTTCAAAAACGACCAAACAAAGAATAGCAAAAAGCATAAAACTAGATACTGAAGTGATAATTGGTACAAAAAACGATATTCATGAATTTTACCATTTAATGACACTAACTGAAAATAGAAAAGACTTTGTATCATATAACGAAGACTATTACGAAACTTTATATGAAATATTTAATGGAAATAAAAACAGTAAAGCCACCTTGTTCTTGGGAAAAGTACATATGAACAAAACCATAAAAGCCCTTGAAAAAAACTTAAAAGATATTAACAATCAAATTTCTATTTTACCAATAGACAATTTAAGCAAAAGTGCTAAAACCAAACTATCTGAATTAACAAAACAAAAAGAAAATGTGATAAATGAAATTGAAAAATACAAAGAATATAAAAAACAGTATGGCTTAGATTTAACCCTTAGTGCCCACATGATAATTGAATATGGTGATAAAGCATGGGTTCTATATGCAGGAAACCACAACATTTTAAGTGAAACTTACGTTAACTATAACACCTATTTTGAGCATATTAAATATTGCAAACAAAAAGGCATAAAAATTTATGATCAGTTTGGTACAATAGGCGATTTATCTAAAGAAAATCCTAGATTAGGATTACATGAATTCAAGAAAAAGTTTGGTGGAAATTATATTGAATTTATTGGAGAATGGGACTATATAATAAATTATCCTATGTATTTTATTTTTACAAAATTAGTTCCAATTTATCGTAAAATAATAAAGCAAAAAAGCAAAAAGGAGTTAAAGCATGAAATTAGTAAATCTGAATAAAGAAGAATTTAAAAGATTTGCAGATAATCACGACCAAATTACTTTCCATCAAACAGAAGAATGGGCCAACTTAAAAAGACATACTGGATGGAAAGCCTACTATGTAGGGCTAAAAGAAAACCAAAAAATCATCGCTGCTGCCCTTCTTTTAGCAAAGGAAATACCAGTTATAAGAAAAAAAATGTTTTATTCTCCTAGGGGATTTCTAATTGATTACACTAATAAGGAAGTCTTAGAAACATTTACAAAGGAAATAAAACGATTTATAAAAAAAGAAAGAGGAATATTCATAAAAATTGACCCTTACGTAGAATATCAAGAAAGAGATAATAATGGAAATATTGTAGATAATGGCTACAATAACAAAGTAGTAATAGAAAATCTAAAAAAATTAGGATACAAGTTTTTTGGATTTAATATTATGCAAGATACACTACAACCTAGATGGATGCACGTGATTGAAATTAATGGGAAAAGCGAAGAAGAAATCCAAAAAGAGATGGAATCAAAGACTAGACAAATATTGCGAAAAAATGAGAAAGCCGGCATTAAAACAAGAGAAATAAAGAAAGACGAATTACCTCTATTTAAAAGTATTATGGAACATACAGGAGATAGAAGGGATTTTATTGATCGCCCACTATCCTATTATGAAGCAATGTGGGACACACTAGAACCAAGTGGAATTTTAAAAATACTGATTGCCGAAATAGATTTTAATGAATATGAAATCAATACCAAAAATGAATTAGAAGCAACACAAAAGAATTTAGAAGACAGAATATATAAACATGACAATCAAATATTAAAAATGAATGAAAAAAAATATATATCAACAAATAAACAAGACCAAGATTCTATTGAAAGATTAAAAAAGCAAATTAAAAAAATAAAAGCATATAAAGAAGAATTTGGAGATAGAAAAGTTTTAGGAACAATTTTATTTTTAATATATGGAAATGAAGTATTGTCCCTTTTTGGAGGAACAGATGATAACCTATTACAATTTCAATCAGCATATACAGTTCATTACGCAGGAATAAAATATGCAATAGAGCATGGATATAAGAGATATAATTTCTATGGAATAACAGGAGACTTTACAAACAAAAACCCATTATATGGATTATATCTATTTAAAAAAAGTTTTGGAGGACATGTTGTAGAATTAATAGGAGAGTATGATTTAATAGTTTCAAAATTTTGGTATAATTTATATAAATTAGCCTTTAAAATATATCACAAGCTCAAAAATAAAAAATAGTACAGAATACTATTTTTTTTAATTAAACATCATATTGAGTTAAATTATATCTATTGATTGCATTATGCAAATTATCAGCATATTTGGCATCTTCTGCATAATGTTTTACACCTTCAATTGCCCCATCAACGGATGAACCTTTTAATTCCGGTCGATAACCAACCATCAAACCTAAATAATCCTCAACACAATCCTCAATGCAATCATAAGCACGCATAGAATCAACTCTAGGTGCTTCAAAATAAGCTCCACCAGAGACGCTTCCAGTAGCATGTTTGGGATTGCTAGCCCATTTTGGAATGGATACTGAATCATTTCTTGTTCCATCTTTAGCTACAACATAATCGCGAGATCCAAACATTTCAGAATTAACATTCAAAATATTATTATTATCATTTAACCAACTACCGCTCTTATCCCATCCAGATTCTTGTATAATTTGCGCTAACATAACAGACTTAGGAAAACCATATTTCTTACAATAAGGATCAACAACACTAGACATCTTATCAAGAAATTCCTTTTGTGCCGTCTTATCTCCATTATTAGCTCGATCTCCCAAATCATGAAGATCAGAAGCCTGAGTATTACCAGATTTAGTAGAAGTAGTCGTACTACCTGCTGATTTAAATTCTTTCACAGCTTGATTAACAGAAGTTTTATACTCATCACTTGCAGAAGATAAGAAACTAGCTGTATCATTAAAAGCTCCTTTCATGCTAGAAATTTTTGCTGAGATTTTACCAAACTCATCTTTACAAGAGTCAGCAATAGGTCCCATAAAAATAGACCCACTACTTAATTGTGACTGACATGCTTTAATATCAGACTCTGCTGTATCTATCGCATTATTTGCAGTACTAACATTTTCGATTGCATTACTAAAATCTCCAAAACTTGAAAAACCATGTGCTTCACTCATATAATCACATCCTACATTATAATAATTGTACTAAAAAAACAGTAAAAAGTCCACCTAAACATTTTAAAATATTAAAACAAAAAAAATTCAACTTTGATGATAATAACACCAATTGAATTTTTTGCCTTATAAATACCAACTAATAAAATTATCCAGCATTTTGAACAACAGCTGTTGCTGCATCCTCAGCTTCTTCATCAGTAGCAACAACTGAAAGAATATGGTCAGTATCTGCATTCATTCTATTATAAAAAGCAGGATACTGTGCTTTTATTTCTCCATACATATCTTGAACTTGTCTAGAGCCCTCACCTTGCCAATCTTCAGCCAACTTATTCATTGTAGAAGTCATTTTATTAAAAATAGCATTTACTCTTTGAGCATTGTCTTTTATTTTTTTTGCCAAATCTCTTGCTGCTTCATAATCGCCTACATCAAATTCTGTTTCCATATTAAACCTCCTCAACTCCTAATTTGGCAGCATTACTTTTATTAGTTCCCTCTGCATCTGAAAGAATACCAGAAGCAGTTTGCAATGCAAGTCCCTTTTCGTTTAATAATTGTTGAAAATCAGTTATCTTTTTCATTTCTACTTCAAAAACATCTGAAAAAGATATAGCTGAAGCACCATGCCAAATATCCATTAAAGCATTCTTGTTTGCTCGAAAGCTATTTAATTCCGCTAACAATTCATCAGCATATTTTACCATATAATTTCCATCAGACCTTATTTCTTCTGGACTTGCAAACAATCCATTTGTATATTGACTCATACGTCTTATTCCTCCTATCTTTTATTTAATTATATAACACTCATTTAAACTTTAACAACAAAAATTACAAAACTTTACACATTTAAATACTTAAACCTGATAATTCACCCTCTAAACTTTCAATACTATCAGCTGCTGATTTTACAAACTCCCCTAAAGAATTAATATATTGTGCATTAGCTAAAGATGCCTTGACCTGAGCGGAATTAGATCCTTGAAAAGCAACACTTGCATCACCACTCCATGATGATAGCGAACTTTCAATATTAGAAGAATAAGTATTAATTGCTGACGAAAGCTGACTTGCTATTTGACACAACTTTTCACCATTTGCTCTTACTTGAGCAAAATCACAAACATATTTTGCCACCTTAAATCTCCACTCCTTCCTGTTCATTTGTCAATTCTGTTAATTCTTTAACATTTGAAGTATCTTCAACCTTGTTACTAATAATAGATGAAATGTTTTTAGTATCACCACTAACACTTTTTGCAGCTGAAGAAAGATTTCGTATATCATAGACACTACCACAGTTTTCAATAACAGAATTATTTTCAATTAATTTATCACAAATTTCAGATCTTCTCAAAGTTTTACTGTTTTGATCAACAAGGAAATAAAGCTTGTCAGCATTACTCTTCTCATGAGTACTTACTCCTATAACCCCATGAACAACAGTACCATCTTTTTGTTTAAATTCAATGACATCTCCTACTTGTCCAACAGAAGAGTCACAAGCAATCACAAAAGAATCTCCAATTGTAGCATAGCCTTCTTTATAATCAAATTTACTATCTGCAAATAAAGCCTTAGATTCCGTAGTAAGTTCTTTATCTATAACAGCATACCCAGTAGAACTAATTTTAGTATCTACAACGCCAACACGGTTTTTAACGTCTTCTTCTTCCGCTTTTTCACTCACAGGAACCATTGGAGCAATAGCTGGAACTACACCAGTAGCTAATCCAACTGGGGGAGCATATCCACCTCCACCACCTGAGCTACCATTTGAACCGCCACTTGAGCTACCACCTGAGCTACCATTTGAACCGCCACTTGAGCTACCACCTGAGCTGCCATTTGAACCACCACTTGAGCTACCACCTGAGTTACCATTTGAGCCACTACCTGAGCTACCACTTGAGCCACTAGGAGTAAATTTCATACTATTTTGAAGGTTAGTATGAGAACTACTTACTGTCTCAAGAAGATTTGCAGTATTTTCCATTTTAACTGCACAAGCTTCAATGTTACTAGCAATAACACTTTTAGCAGAATCAAAATTAAAACCATCCTCACAACTAGTATCATAACCACTAACACTACTAGAAATAGATCTTACTTGAGAAGCTAATGACTGTACAGAACTAGAAACCGAATCAAGAGCACTTGTTTCTAAAGAAAATAAAGACATAATAATAGTCCTCCTATCCAAAATATTTATTATTTTGGGCTATATACCCAACCACTTTTTGTTTGAGAAGCAACCAAATCCAAGTTCCACCAATGACAATTATCTTTATGCCCGGGATCTGCAACTAACACCTCATTTGTTTCTGAATTATATCCTCTAGCAACAATAAAATGACCATTACTTGTAAAATCCCCTGGGCCCACATTAAGAATAACTAAATTTCCTTGACCTAAGGCTGTTGAAACATTTTGACTAGTAACATTTTCCACACTTTCACAAGGAACTCCCATTGCTTCACTATAAGCAGTAAAAAATTCATGATCAGTACCAGAAGAATCATGATAGCCATTCTCAGCACTCCAGTCAGCAGCTTCATTAGGTGTAACATTTTTTCCAAAAGAAGCCATAACCATAGCCGCTGCACAAGGCCCACACCCAGATTTTCCCATAGTATTACTTCCACCAGCACTATATTTATAATCAGCCCAACCAGCGCCTTGATTATAATAAACAAAATTATTATCATCTGCCCAATTCTTAATAGCAGAATTTAGGCTAGTACCAAAAGCCGATGAATTAGAAGTAGAGATAGATGATGCATCCAACTTTTCACTAGAAGCTTCCTGCAACGAAGCTTGAATCTGAACTTTCTTTTCTTCCATTATTTTAATATATTTATCAATTTCAGTTTTAAGACGATTCATATCACTTTTTGCCCTACCCATGCCAGTAGAATCATTACAGCTGGCGGCTCGATTATAATAGTCAGCAGCTTTTGCATAATTGCTTTGGGCAATTTTCAAATTATCTTTTGCACTCTTATATTCCAAATACAAATCACATGCCTTAGCAAAAGAATTCATCTGCTGAGTAATAGTAGTAGAAAAACTACTAGAAAAATCAGCTACTTGAGATTTAAAATTATTATACGAGTCTCCTTGCCAAGCAGCAGACAGTCCACTAATAGAAGAATCAAAATTAGAGAAAGAAGACATAAAAGACATCGAATCGCTATTTACCATCCCACTCGATACCATAAATACCTCCTTGCTACCATCCTATAAAAAATTATATCATCAAATCACTAAATATACAATTCTATTTTTTACAAAAAAGTAGTTTAGTTATGTATAATTACAGTAAAAAAGAATATAAAAAGAAAAAAAACTTTAAAAATAAAACATAAAAAGGATTACTAAGCAAAACAAATATACACACTTACGATAATTTTTTTAAAAATATTTTCTTTCTTATTCTATCTAAAACTTTTTTTCCAAAAACTTTCTCTGTAAGTCCACACAAAGTAGAAGAACCAAAATAAGCAAGCATCCCTACAATTCCATATATTATAATAATCCAAACGTTATGAACCCGAACTTTAGAATAAAAAGGGAGAAAAAACTTAACAACAACTAAACAAACAACCATAAAAATAGAACAACACATAACATCAATAAAATTTTTTATAACGGACTCAAAAGAAATAGAGTATTTTTTTTGAAAAACAATTAAACAAATTATAAAAGATACAAAATAACCAATAATAGTAGCTGTAATAGCTCCATAATAAGCAGGAAATCTCATATGAACAAAAGCAAGTAAAAATTTATTATTAAAAAAAACTTTTAATAAAACACCAACAGACAAACTAAAAAACACAGCCTTAAAATCTTTTAGAGTTTGTAAGACAATAACAACAAATGAGAAAAGTCCAACAAATAATCCAATAAAAATATAATAAGATAATATATTAGGACCATAAACACTATTCCCATAAAACAAAATCCAAATAGGTTTAGCAAGAAAACTAATTCCCAAAGTAAGCGGAATTGTTAAATATAACAAAATATTTAACCCTTGAATGATTTTTTTGTGAATTTGTTTTCTTTCTTCTTTAACCATACATTCAGTAAGATTAGGAATTAAACTAACAATAATGCCTGATGAAATTGCCAAAATAATCATGTTAAATTTTTGTGCCCACGTAGAAAAAATAGAATAAATTGTCTCAGCGTCCCCAGGAGAAAAAGATGCCTTTTTTACTAAAAATTTTACAAGAGTAACCATATCAGTATAACCATAAAAAGACTTAAATAAATCTATAAAAACAAAAGGAATAGCATAATAAAATATTTTTTTTATAATAACTTTATTTACAATAATTGGTTCATTCACTGAATAATAAGACGCTTGAAACTTTTTTTCATTTTTTAATTTTTTTAAAAACAAATAAGCATACGAGCATAAAGCTCCAACGGTTGCTCCAAACAAAGCAACAGCAACACAATTGGTCAAATCAAAATGAAAGACTTTTAAAAAAAGAAAACTACCAAAGATAATCACTAAAACTCTTATAAATTGCTCTAATACCTGTGAAATAGATGAAGGTCCAAAAAAACGATGTCCTTCAAAATATCCTCTATAAGCACTAAGTAGTGGTACAATTAAAATTGCAATGCCAATAACCCGAATAACAAAAGTAATATCTTGAACTGTATTTCCTCCAACAACATCTCCTAAAATTATCTTTGCTAAAAAGGGCGCAAAAAAGAACACAAAAGCAAAACAAGAAACACCTAATATTACAGCAACTCTTCTGCCTAAAACAAGTGTTTGAGCTTTAGCTTTTTGAAATCCTAAAACTTTATACTCTGAAACAACCTTGCTAACTGCCAGGGGAATTCCTGCAGTAGATAAAGATAATAACCCATTATAAATAGTATAAGCATACCCATAAAGAGCACCACCTTTTTCACCAATAATTGCATGAAATGGAACAACGTACAAAGCCCCTAAGACCTTAGACAAAACAATGCCAATAGTTGTAATAAAAGTGCCAGTTAAAAATGTTGATTTTTTCATAATAATATTCTTTTTCATAGTGCCTCCAATATTATTATACAAAAAAACAATATCACATAAAAGTAATTTATAAATTTATCATTACTTTTCTTCATAAACAATCATAGCCGAAAAACAAAATATTTGTTCCTCACTAAAAATACCAACACCAACTTGATACTTTATATCAACAATTTCAATATCATTACTATCTATAAATTGATTAATATCTTCCTCCAAATCTTTCTCATCCTCATCATCAAATATTTTTACTTTCACACAATCACCAAAAAAATACTAATACTTTTTGTTTAAAAAAAATGTAGAAAAAAGCTCTCTGTACTTTTCAAAAACAGACAAAATATGATAAAACAAAAAATATATGCCTCTGCAGATAATCTATCTTCCTCAGAAGATATGGTTAAAAGTTGCTGCAAACTAGAAGAATTGATAAAATAAATCAAAAAGAATGTTTTACAGAAATAGAATAACAAAAAAAGGACAAATTTTCATTTACCCTTAGTTTTTTATTTTACAACAATATTAACAATTTTACCTTTAATAATAATTATTTTAACAATTTCATGCCCCTCAATATGTTTTAAAACATTATCACATTCCATTGCCTTATCTTTAATTATTTGTTCATCATCATCAATAGAAATAGTAATTGTTCCACGTACTTTACCATTAACTTGAACTGCAATTTCTTTTGTATGTTCTACTATCTTTTCTTCATCATACTTAGGCCATTCACTTTCACAAATTGGTTTATAACCTATTGCTTCATTTAATTCTTCCGTAATATGAGGAGCCATCGGATTTAATAAAACTAGCAACAAATGATAATCATCTTTAGTAATTGATTCTAAATCATCATAAGCATTTACTAAAATCATTAAACTAGAAATAGCTGTATTGTATCCCATATGTGTAATATCATATTCTATCTTCATAATGGTTTTATTTTGTAAAACTTCTAAAGATTCCGTAAAACCTTTTTTATCATTCAATTTATCTTTTAAACGAATTACTTTATCTAAAAATCTACGACATCCTCGTAAAGAATCAGTACTCCAAGGAGCATCCATCTGATAGTCACCCATAAACATCTCATAGATTCTTAATGTATCAGCACCATATTCATGAATAATATCATCCGGATTAATAACATTACCTTTAGACTTACTCATTTTCTGATTATCACTACCAAGAACCATACCATGACTAACTCTAGTCCAAATCATTTCTTTAGAAGGAACTAAACCAATATTATATAAAAATTGCACCCAAAATCTTGCATATAACAAATGTCTTGCGGTATGTTCCATACCACCATTATACCAATCAACACGATTCCAATATTTCATTTTATCCATTGAAGCAAATTCCTTATCATTATGCGCATCCATAAAACGTAAAAAATACCAGGAAGATCCTGCCCAGTTAGGCATTGTATCTGTTTCTCTTTTTGCAGCACCTCCGCATTTTGGACACTTACAATTTACCCAATCAGTAATATTTGCAAGAGGACTTTCACCATCTTCTGTTGGTTCATATTCAGCAACATCTGGAAGCAGTAATGGTAAATCCTCTTCATTCATAGGTACCCAACCACATTTTGGGCAATTAATCATTGGAATTGGCTCTCCCCAAAATCTTTGCCTTGAAAAAACCCAATCTACCCAAAATCTTGCATATAACAAATGTCTTGCGGTATGTTCCATACCACCATTATACCAATCAACACGATTCCAATATTTCATTTTATCCATTGAAGCAAATTCCTTATCATTATGCGCATCCATAAAACGTAAAAAATACCAGGAAGATCCTGCCCAGTTAGGCATTGTATCTGTTTCTCTTTTTGCAGCACCTCCGCATTTTGGACACTTACAATTTACCCAATCAGTAATATTTGCAAGAGGACTTTCACCATCTTCTGTTGGTTCATATTCAGCAACATCTGGAAGCAGTAATGGTAAATCCTCTTCATTCATAGGTACCCAACCACATTTTGGGCAATTAATCATTGGAATTGGCTCTCCCCAAAATCTTTGCCTTGAAAAAACCCAATCTCTCATCCTATAATTAATTTTCTTTTTTCCACAATGATTATCTTCCAAAAAATGAATCATTTTATTAATAGCTTCTTCTTTATTCATACCATTAAGAAATCCAGAATTAATATGAATACCATCTCCTACCATTGCACCAGGATTCATGGCATATTCATAAGTTCTATGATGTAAAGCATCTTTAACTTCATCAATTTGCTTTTTAGATACCCATTCTACATCAAATATTTCATCATCATCCAAACGTTGATCCCTACGCTTATCAGACTTTAACTTAAAATAAAAACCCGTAGACTCAGTATTATAATACTTACCCTTAGAAAATGCATAATAATGGTGAAAGATTTTTGGTAATTCACTAACAAACTCTAAATCATAATAACCAGTTTCTTCTTCTATTTCTCTTTTTGCACACTCTAGTGGATCTTCTCCATCATGAATAGTACCGCCAATAAAACATCTGCCACCTTTATCATGCCAGTTAAGTGTCAAAAATTTATCTTCTTTTTCATCGTAAACAACAGCTACAATAGAAGTCTTATTTAACTCATTTTCATGAGGTTCACCAGAAACCTCTTCCAATACTTGAACAATTGGAATATTATATTTAATCGCAAACTCATAATCTCTTTGATCATGTGCAGGAACTGCCATAATAGCACCTGTACCATAAGTAGCTAAAACATAATCACTAATATATATTGGAATTTTTTCCTTATTAACAGGATTTATAGCATAAGCTCCCGTAAATACTCCCGTCTTATCTTTATTAAGCTCCGTACGTTCCATGTCGTTCTTAAAAGAACACTCTTTTTGATATGCTTCTACTTCTTTTTTATGCTCTTCTGTTGTGATTTCACTAACATAAGGATGTTCAGGAGCTAATACGCAATAAGTGACACCATAAAGTGTATCACACCTCGTTGTAAATACTGTAAATTTCTTATCATGACCTTCTATTTTAAAATCGATATGTGCACCCTCAGATTTACCAATCCAATTGATCTGACCAAGTTTTACTCTCTCAGCAAAATTAGTCTCATCAAGTCCTTTTAATAAATCTTCTGCATAATCACTCATACGAAGCATCCATTGACTTTTTTCTTTCTGTTCTACTTGAGAACCACATCTTTCACAAACTCCTCCTGCAGCATCCTCATTACTAAGAACACTCTTACATGTTGGACACCAATTGACAGGAATCGTATCTTTATAAGCCATGCCATGCTTATAAAATTGTAAAAACTGCCATTGTGTCCACTTATAATAATCGGAATCAGTAGTTGAAAATTCCCTACTCCAATCAAAAGAAAATCCTAATGACTTCATTTGTTTTTTAAATGTTTTTATATTCTCCTTAACAGCCTCCTTAGGATGTATATGATTTTTTATAGCATATTGTTCAGCAGGCGCCCCAAAAGCATCCCACCCCATAGGATATAGAACATTATACCCTTGTAATCTCATCATACGAGCCATAGCATCCTGAGCAGTATAACTTCTAACATGTCCAACATGTAATCCAGAACCACTTGGATATGGAAACTCAACTAAAATATAATAAGGTTTTTTCTCATTATTTTCCTTTACTTCAAAAGTATGATGCTTATCCCAATAATTCTGCCACTTTTCCTCAATATTTCTATAATTCATTTTTAATCATTCCTTTCTTTTTATAAAATAAATACACCAAATGATAACTTAACAATATAGTAACAAATGTCAATAAAAACCCACCAATAATTTCTAAGAAAAAATTTGAAAGATTCATAACCACAGTAACAATTAATGCAATATCAAAAGAGGATACTAATGCAATAAGTTGCAAAAGTTGATTGTATTTTATATTATCGACATCTAAATGATACTTATAAATCAAATAAGTGACCTCAATAGGCTGTCGACTCTTTTTTTTCTTTTTTGCTCTTCTAATAACAAATATTTGATATAAAACAAAAACAAAAATAAAACTCAATAAAAACAAAAATAATTCTTCCATATATTCCTTTCAAAAAAAAACGTCCCATCATAAGGACGAATTATTCGCGGTACCACCTTAATTTGTAATAATATTACACTCTTATTATTGATAAAGGAATTACCCTTTTTGCTCTAAAGATAAGTTCATAAAATACTCATATCTGTTTTCACCGACCACAGACTCTCTACAAAAAGTAAAATTTATTACTACTTCTCCATCAACACAAAACATAAAAATATTATAACACAAAAGAAAAAAATACCAACAAAAAGAGAAAAAAAAAGAAAAAAAATTGCAAGTTTTTTAAAAATTATAATTAATATCTAAAAACATCGAAACAAAATCTTGGCATTTAGAAACATCACCATTCAAAAAATTATCTGTCCGACTCTCAGAAAGATACATTTTCAGTCCTTTCTCTAATTCAAAAGAAGAAGTATCTCCACTAATTTTAAGATTTCTTAGATAAGTACACATCTTAATTTTTTGCTTGTTACTTAAATCAGCATAAATACCATCTTCTTTAGAAATTTCAATTAAAAATCTTAGCAAAGCATTATCATCAAAAAAAGTATTTCTTAAATAATCTAAAACCGATCCAGCCTGAGACATAATGCTTTTTTGAAAATGGGAAAGTTGTTTCAAAACAATTTCTCCTCCTTCTTTAGCAACCCTTAAAAGAAAATCATAATTATCAAGCAACCTTGTACAAATTAAGTCAATATCTTGTAGAGTAACCCCCTCAACAGAGTCAATCCAACAGCGAGAATTCCCATCATAAAAAACTAAATAAGAATAATTTCTAGCCAACTGAAAAAAAACTGCCTTTTCTGATTCTTCAAAATCCATCAAAGATTCAGATAAAAAAGAATTATCAAAATCACCTCTAATAAGATGTAAAATCATAGAATCATATAAAGAAACCCTATAATTATCACCATTTTTTGCCAAAGAAATATCATTAAAATAACGAAGAATAGTTTCTTGTTCTAACTTTTCCAGTCTTTCCAAAGAATATGTAGTCAAATTCACAAAATATCATCTCCTAAAATTCATTTATATAGTCTAAAAGTTTTAAAAATAAGTTAATGTGCTCTTTAGATAATCCGACTTTTCTCAATTTTCGAATACCTATACGTTTTTTACTTATAGGTAAGTCCCCAAAAATAATATTTGCAATTTCTTCTTTCAAATATGTACTAATTTGTAAATCCATTAATATGCTATCTAAATCATCATTAATTAATCTTACAGCATCTATTTCAATGTCCTTTCCTTTACAATTTATTGTTAATTGACCAATAGTAGGAACGTTTTTCACCTCAACAATAAAATCATTACCTTCTATATAGCTTTCGGAATTAAGCTTTTCAGAATTAAAATAAATAGTAACACTATCAGCTTGTTTTGTATTTCGAAACACCATCTTATAATTACGCTTTTCAGGAACAATACCACTTTTTCCATCAATAGAACGGATAATGACTGTATAGTTATTTCGTAAATAATTATAATCAATAGAAGTCTTCAAATAATATCCCTGACGATATAAAGAAGTAATACCATCATCCTCATATAAAGTATAAGTATTACTAACTCCTGGAAAAATCTGAATTTCCAAATCAGTAGGAAGTCCTATATTATTATAGTCACTCTTATTTGAAAAAGGAATAATAGAACCAGAATGAGCAAAAACTGGATAATCCGCTTCTTTGAAAAAGGAAACATATTTCTTATTACCAGGAAATTTCTTTCCTGTAACCAAATCATACCAAGTACCATCAGGAACAAAAAAACGATGGATAGTTCGGTTCATAATAGGATCTTTAGCCTCCAAAATAGGACATACCAACAATTGCGAACCAAAATAATACTGATTTTTATATAAATCATCATCGTAAACCCACATATAATTGTAATAAAAAGGCTGAATAATAGGAGTGCCAGACCTTGTATAATTATATGCTTCTGTATACAGATAAGGAATTAAACGATGACGAAGTCTCAAATAATCAGCGGCAATATTTTCTGTTTTAGCATCCCAAACCCAAGGTTCTTTCTTATAATACCTACCTCGAGCACCATGAAAACGTAAAATAGGTCCAAAGGTACTAAGCTGAACATACCTAAGATAAAGTTCCCCATCTTCAATCCCACCATGGTTTCCTGCAACATCATGACTCCACCAACTAACACCAATATTTGCAGCATTCAAATACAGAAAAGGCAAATTTTTCAAACATTTCCAACTAATTTCACTACTTCCACCATACAAAACTGGATAACGATGAGGAGCAACAATTGCACCACGGGCCAATAATAAAGGTCTCTTAGCACTAGCCCGCCCTGAATCTAAATACATATAATGATTAAGAGACCATAATTTCGTAATATCATCTCGACCATCATAATCATTCCAAAAAAAGTCAATTCCTAAAGATTCTAATGGATGCAAAAACACCTTAAACAAAACATCTAACAATTTTGGATTTAAAGGATCAAATTTAATAACAGTAGGTTCTTGAAACTGTAAAAATTCAGCGGCCTGAGGATAATATTGTTCATGAGGATAAATACCATTCATTGGATTAATACAAAGGCCCACACGTATTCCACGACGATGAAATTCATTAATCATCGCCTGAGGATTAGGAAATAACTCTGGATTAAAAGTAAAGCCAGTTTTTAAATCTTTGTTATCCCCAATATTACGCAAATGCCAATCATGATCAAAAATCATAACAGAAATAGGAATACGTTTTTTTTCAAAGTGACGTATTAAATCTTTAACGCCTTGCTCATCATATTGAATATTTCTACTCCACCAATTTCCCAAGGCAAAACGTGGAAGTAATGACGGTGCTCCAGTCATTTTAAAATAATCAAAAAGAACTTGTTTAAAATCCTTATCATACATAAAAACATAAATATCTAAATAATTTGGAATAGGATCTTCAAGAGTACCATCCTCCATAATAATTTTACTAAAAGAATCATCAATAGAGACAAAACCATCCAAAGAATATAATCCCTTCTGCATAATGATAGGAGTATCCACGTCAACGCTTATCATATTTCCAAGCATATTTCTAGCCTCAGGATGACCAACATACCAATCTTTGCTTCGATCTCTATCTCTAGAAAGCAATGTTATTTTTAAATTTTTCATTGGATCAACCCTAGTTCCAATAAAAGGCTGCCCTTTTATATAATTTAAAGAAAAATACTTCGTAGTAATTTCAACAACATTAGCATCTTGACGAACCGAAAAATCAGGCAAACCAACCTGCCTATTTTTTATTAATTGAGTGGGTTTATCATTAAATTGACCAGAAGGAGAAAACTCAAGTCGTACAACTCTTTCTGTAATAATAGAAAAACGATAGTTGTCCCCTTGAACTACAACCTTTTTATCACTAGCAGATTTTGAATAATCAACTTCAAACTGTTTCCCAAGTGGATACATACCAAACACCTTCTTATTATTCTAATAACATAATATCATATAAAATACAAAAACACCATGAAAAATAATGAAAGAAAAAAAATTTTAACAATTAACAAAAAGAAATTAACTACTTATCTAAAAATAGAGCCCAATATTCTTCCAAAGTCAATTTATTTTCATAAATGTATTTTGCTGCTTTTTCACCAACATATCTTATATGCCATGGCTCATTTCTAAAGCCAGTAATATTCTCACCATTTTTAGAAAAACGATAAATAAATCCAAACTCATGAGCATGCTCTTGCATCCATTTAAATTCTTTACTATTAGCAAACACAGAAACATTCTCACTACCAATATCAAAAGCAAGACCAGTCTGATGTTCTGAATAACCAGGCTTAGCTACAAACTTATCAACATAGTTTTGACCATAAGATTCCAAATAAGTTTTTATAATATCCTCCTGATCTTGATAACTCCGATAGGCAGAATTAATAACAATATGATAGTCCTCATCTAAAGCCTTCTGACTCATTCTTTTAAACGCTTCAAAAGCTACACGATTACATAAAAGATCATCTTCCGAAGCATATTTTCTATCTATTTTAACTAAATTATCAGGTTCAAAATCCGAAGACAAATGATGATGTTTATTAACTAGCATAGTAAATGAAAATTCTTCTACTAAAGTACTATCATTATAGTCTTCTTTATCCAAATCTAAATTAACAAACAATACCGTAGTTTCTTCATCTTCTCCTGTTGCATCAGAATAAGCAATATATCTATCATAATTATCAAGTTTAGCATAGGGAACACTAAAAAACTCTTCTAAGTATTTTACTTTATCCCTTTCTATAAATCTATCAACAGAATCATCATTACCATGTGCAAGAATAATATTAATATCATTATTACTGTAACCTTTTTGTAAAAGCTGATTAATATGAGAAATCAACCTTTTATGTTTAACATAATGAATTTTACGATAATTATCTAAATAGTTTTCATTAAAATATTTACTTTCAAAAGCCACATTCAAAGTCTTATTTTTACCAACAGACAAAACGTAATCTTTTTTAAAAGAAAATAAAATATTTTTACTTGCTTCTTTACTATAATCTAAACTAGTAAGATCTCTTATTTGCTTACAATAAAACAAAAAAAGTCCCAAAAAAAGGCAAGCAAAAAAACAAAACAGTTTTAGGAACCTAGAAAATTTTGGTTTTATTTTTATTTTGCTTACTTTTTTCAATTACTACCACCCAATACAATAATAACATAAAAGATTGTAAAAAACCAGTTTGTCTGTTACAATAAATACGTTTTAATAACACAAATATAAAGAGGTTTATATGAATAAATTTAAATATTCAAATACAAATAAAAGATATCATACACTTGACTATTTTTATAAAAAAAAGTTTGGAGAAAAAGTTTTCAAAGTAAGTTTAAATGCCGGTTTCTCATGTCCAAACATAGATGGAACTGTAGGGTATGGAGGATGCATCTACTGTTCAAAATTAGGAAGTGGAGAATTTGCTGGTAATAAAAATGATTCATTAGAAAAACAATTTATAGATATTAAAGATAAAATGTTAAAAAAATGGCCTCACGCTAAATATATTGGCTATTTTCAAGCAAGAACAAACACATATGCACCTGTAGAAAAATTAAAAAGCATTTATGAACCCATTCTAAGAATAGAAAATGTTGTTGGTCTAAACATTGCAACTAGACCAGATTCAATATCCGAAGAATGCTTAAGCTATTTAGAAGAATTAAATAAAAGAACATATTTAACAATCGAATTAGGATTACAAACAACAAATCCAAAAACTAGCAAAATAATTAATAGATGCCATTCTCTTAACTGCTTTGATAATATGGTTAAAAAATTAAGAGACAGAAATATCAATGTAATTGTTCATATTATAAATGGACTACCATATGAATCAAAAAAAGATATGTTAAACACAATAAAACATATAAATAAGTTAGACATTCAAGGTATAAAAATACATATGTTAAGCGTTATAAAAAATACAAAACTTGAAAAAATATACAATAAAGAAAAATTTCATATTCTTTCAAAGGAAGAATACATTGACATTGTAATAAACCAATTAGAATTATTAAGACCAGAGATAGTAATACATAGAATTACTGGAGATCCAAAAATAGAAGAATTAATAGAGCCTAACTGGCTTGTGAAAAAATTTTGTATTTTAAATGATATAGATAAAGAAATGGTAAAAAGAAATACCTACCAAGGAGCAAAAATAAATGAATAAAATATTAATTTTAATATTAATAATAAATATACTATCTTTTTTCTTAATGGGCTTGGATAAATTTTATGCCAAAAAAAACTATTGGAGAATCCCTGAAAACGTTTTAATTGGAATAGCAATATTAGGAGGGGCAAGCGGTTCTTTATTAGGAATGTTACTTTTCCATCACAAAACAAAAAAAAAGAAATTCCAACTTGGAATTCCCTTATGCATATTTATGAACATCTATTTCTATGGACAACTCATATAAAAAGTATCCGTTTAAATAACAGATACTTTTTTATTGCTCGTCTTTTTGAAATGTTTCTTTTAGAACTGTCCCAGCAGTCACTAAGCCTTGTAACTCACTTGGAACAATAATTTTAGTAGCAGATCCATTAGCAACGTTAACCATTGCTTCATAACTCTTCAATTTTAATACAGCCTCATCCATATTAGCATCTTTTAAAAGACGTAAGCCCTGGGCAGTAGCCTCTTGAATCTTCACAATAGCTTCAGCCTCTCCTTCAGCAGCCTTAATTTTTGCTGTTTTCTCAGCATCCGCTCTTAAAATTACACTCTCTTTTTCACCTTCAGCTATTAGAATTGCTGCTTTTTTCTCACCTTCAGCCTTAAGAATTGCCTCACGACGTTCACGTTCTGCCCTCATTTGTTTTTCCATTGATTCTTGAATATCTCTAGGTGGCAAAATGTTTTTTACCTCAACACGATTAACTTTTACACCCCAAGGATCAGTTGCCTCGTCTAAAATACTTCTCATTTTTGTATTAATAACATCACGTGAAGTAAGAGTCTCATCCAATTCCAATTCTCCAATAATATTTCTTAATGTTGTCGCAGTCAAATTTTCAATAGCATTAACTGGATTTTCAATACCATAAGTATATAATTTTGGATCTGTTATTTGAAAATAAACAACTGTATCTATTTGCATTGTAACATTATCTTTTGTTATAACCGGTTGCGGAGCAAAGTCCTTAACAATTTCCTTTAAACTCACATTATTAGCAACTCTTTCAACAAAAGGAATTACATAATGAAGTCCTGTTTGCATAGTTCTATGGTATGCCCCTAATCTTTCAACAACATATGCTCTTGATTGTGGAATGATTTTTATTCCTAATGCAGCAATCACTACAAGGATAATTAAAACAATTAATCCAAAGCCCATTTTTATTTTTCCTCCTTCTGAACAATGAGTTTTACACCATCAATTGAAAGTATTTTTACTTTTTCACCTTCTGCAATATATTCCTTAGCTACAGCCGTCCAAACATTTCCCAAAACTTTTACCTCTCCATACTTATCCAGCTCTATAGCTTTTGTAACTTTACCAACTTTACCAATAACTCGATCTAAATTAGTAGGGGTTACATCAAAAGATTTAAATCTTTTCAAAATTGGTTTCATAATTACCAATGCCATAATACTCGTAATTAAAAATACTGCTAACTGTATGATAACAGACTCAGTAAAAAAACTACAAACAATCGCAGCAACTGCCCCAAAAGCAAACCAAATAGTAACCAACTCAACAGTTAGCATTTCAATAACAAGTAAAATTGCAAAAATACCAAACCAGCAAATGGCCATAAACTCACCTCTACTTAAATTATATGTTAAATAATTGCTATTTTCAACAAAAATAAAGTTTATTTCTTGTTAATATAAAAAAATTAGTTTATAATAAGATTAAGATAGGAGTTGGCTTATGAACAAAATAAGGTTCACCACAAAACAAACCCGTATACTTTCAATAACTCTAGGAATTTGGGGTGCTTTTCTAGTAATTAGTGGAATTATAATAAATACACAAAACAAACCAATTATTCAAACCAACTATACTTTAAAAGTAGATAGAAAAAAAATTGAAATAGCTCAAGAAAAAACAAATGAAATTAAATTAAAAGATTTAGAAATAGAAATTAATACACCAATCAGTGTAAATATAAAAGACTATTTAGAAAATGCAGACAAAATTAATGAAGAGACTTTAAAAAATTTAAAATTAGATACTTCGAGAGTTAATATTAATGAAGCAAATACTTACCAATATATAATAAATTATAAAAAGAAAAAATATATAGGAAACATAATCGTTAAACCAAAGCCTCTACCAAAAGTAACATTAACTTTAAAAGAAATTAATCTAACTATAGGAGAAGCTTTATCACTAGACAACCCAAGAGCATTTATTAAAGAAGATATTTCAGATGAAGTATATAACAATTTAATATTAGACTTTTCAAAAGTAAAGCAGAATATAGCAGGAACTTATGATTACTACATTACCTACAATGGAATAACATATCAACAGAAAATAAATGTAAAAGAAAAAGGGCCCACAATTATTACACCAAAAGATAATAACGAATTAATTTGTCCAAATGATGCTACCAAAGAAAATGAAACTTGCATATGCACTACAGAAGGTAAAGTATATGACAAAACAACCAACAAATGTAAAACCGAAAGTCAAAATATCTCATGAAAGAGATATTTTTTTTGAGTAACTTTTTATAGTAATAAAAATATTATAAAAAAAGTTGAAAATCTTTGAAAATTATTTTTTTAATTACTTATTTTAGTTAGATTTTACTTTTTTTCTTTTTAAAAATTAAATATTCTATATAAAAAACAAACATAAAAATAAAAATTATTGATTTGTAAAAGAAAATAATATTTGATAATATGAATCCCGTTAAGAAAAAAGGAGGGATTTTTATAAAAAAAATAAATATTTTCTTAATAATATTATTTACCTTTTTCATAAGTTTAAATGGAAAAGCCAAAACAGCAAATTTCTATGAAGCAGAACATATTAATGGTATTTATATGAATAAGTACAACGTTGTAGAAAAAACAATTTATTACCAAACAGCAAGATTTTTTCGCAATAGAGAAACAAACGAATTTGCCTATTGCCTAGAGCCATTTCGCTTTTTCACAGATGGAAGCCCATATGAATCAGCAATCACCCCAGATGGACTATCACCAGAACAAATTAATACCATTGCAAAAATTGCTCATTTTGGATATGGCTATAAAAATCACACAGAACCAAAATGGTATGCCATAACCCAATTGATGATCTGGAAAGTTGCCGAGCCAACCGGAGATTATTATTTTACAGACAAATTGAATGGCAATCGTATCACAGCTTATCAAGATGAAATTAATGAGATAAACAACTTAGTACAAAATTATGCTACTTTACCAAGTTTTGCTAACAAAACCTACAATTTAGTAGAAGATAAAACTCTTATCATAGAAGATGAAAATGAAGTTTTAAGTTTATATACAAATGACAATTTAAAAATAGAAAACAACAAAATTAAGCTAGAAAACTTAAAAGAAGGAACTTATGAATATATATTGACTAAAAAAGAAGAATTTTACAACAAACCTCTTATATTTTATCAATCCAATCAAAGCCAAAATCTAGTTCAAACTGGAGATATTGCAAATATAGAAACAAAATTTACAGTAAATATTCAAAAAACATACTTAGAAATTACTAAAATAGATAAAGATACATTATCAATAATTCCTAGTGGAAGCGCTAGCCTTGACGGAGCAATTTATGAGCTATTTAATGAAAACAATGAAAAATTAAAAGAATTAACAATAAAAGATAATCAAAGTATTGTTGAAAACCTCGATTATGGAAACTATTACTTAAAAGAAAAAAAAGCAGGAATAGGATATAAATTAGATGAAAAAAAATATGAATTTTCAGTAACAAAAGAAAATAATAAAATCGAATTAATACTAGAAAACGAAGTAATCAAGAAAAAAATAATTCTAGAAAAAAAATATGGAGAAGACAATAATTTAAAAAATGAAAATAACATTTCCTTCATAGTTATAAATGAAAAAGAAATAATAATAGATACCATAACAACAAATGAATTAGGTATAGCCGAAATAATATTGCCATATGGTAAATATAAAATAGTACAACAAAATACGACTGAAGGATATCAAAAAATTGATCCCATAACAATAGAAGTAAAAGATGAATTAGATGAAAAAATTGAATGTAAAGATTTAAAGATTCCTGTTCCAAATACTTATACTGAAAAAGAAAAGAAATTTTGGAAATTATTAATCCAAATTTTGCTCATCATTTTATGATTAAGAAAACACTATATATTTTAACAATACTACTATTTTTACTTGTTTTTTCACTATCAACTATAAAAATAAGCAGTGAACCAATAATAACCAATACCACAATAGTTCAAAAAGAAGAAATTGGAAAAATTATAATTAACAAAATAAATTTAAAAAGAAATTTGTATGACATAAACAGTCCAGAAAATAATGTTGAAAAAAATATTACTATTCTAAAAGAATCTATACCGCCAACAGAAAAAGAAAGCATCATGATTTTAGCAGCACATTCTGGAACTGGGAAAATTGCTTATTTTAATGAACTAGACAAATTAGAATTAAATGATTCGATAATTCTTTTATATAAAAACAAAAAATATATATATATTGTAAAAAACATATGGGAAGAAGAAAAAAATGGATATATAAGTTTCAACAAAGAAAAAAGAAAACAGTTAATATTAACAACATGTAGTCCAACAAACAACAAAAAGCAACTAATAATCAGTTGCATAGAAAACATATAGCAAAAAGTAGACAATGTCTACTTTTTCTAGTCATTACTTTAATTTAAAATATTCTTGATATCTTCTTCGCCTTGTCTATAATCTATTACTTTTCCATCTTGAAATCTAATTAAGGTTGGACCATTAATTAATAAATCATCCACCCCATTCGGACTTCTATTAGATTCTTCATTAGTTGAATGGCTTTTATTAAGACCATCTCCCATATCAACATAATAAATAGGAAGAGCATCTTCTTTTACTTTATAATTAGTAACAAGTTCATTATAAATAGAAGAAGTATCTTTATTACTAGAATCATAATAAATAACATAATAATCATCGTCATTCATAGAAAAACTTCTACCTAAAAGAATCTTATCATAAGAAATACTCTTTTCTTGACTTTCATTTACTTTATTATCTGTATTAATATTAGAATCTTTATTAACAATATAAATAGTCAACAAATAAAAAGCAACAAATAAAATAAGAACCACTAAAATAATAACAACTTTCCCTTTTACTCCTAAATTTAACGCATTATCATTATAATAATTTTCTTTTCTCTTTTGCCCTGACTTTTTTTTCATCTAACTCACCCAAAAAAATTATAACACAAAATAGGAAAAGAAATCCATTATTTCATTGAAACAATACCTGTTATTGATTGAGCAACTTCAATCATTTCATCTTTTGACATAACATCACTAACAATATAAAACTCTATTCCTCCACTAGACCATGAAAGTGAATTGTTAGTTATAACTCCTAAAGTATCCATTAATTGGTAAGGTTCTCCTAATGTTGGTATAACAGTAAATTCTTGAAAAACATCAGCTGTCTCCTCAACTAATACAAAAGACTTTTCACCATCATAATTCATGATAACACGCTGCCCATCATTTTTTTTAACTTTTTCCTCATTAACTAATTTGGTACCTTCAGGAACAAATAATGGATAAATAACATCCTCTAAACTAGATTTTTTGCTCATTTTATCTGAAGATTCTGTATCTATTATTTTCTCTATTTCAAACTCATCCTTAGTCATATTAGGAGAAAACTTTATTTTATCAAATGTCATAACCATAATTTCTACACCGTTTTTGTCATAAACAATTGCTTTTCTTGGGGACCCTTTTTGATTAAAAATTATTTTTTGATTAACTAATTTTGAATTATTTGGATATTTTACCTTTGTTTGAAATATATATTGATTTTTATTCTTTTCAAATGTATAATCTTTATCTACTTTTAAATCATGAAGAAGAGCATCTAATAAATATATTTGAGAGTTTTGATATGGCCAATCACTTTGAAAGCGAAAACTTTTATTCAAAGAAGGAGTAAGAACGTATACACCATTTTTATTCTTCAATATAACTTGAGTGTGTTGATTTGCTATATTGGTAAGAATAACTTTATAAAAATTATTCTTCTTATAATACACTTCAACATCATAATTATATATTTCATCATTATTATTAATAGATAAATCCCCTTTTAAATAATAACCCGTACTATTCTCAAGTTTTTTAGAAAACCCCTTTATAATATCTTTTTGAGTACTTTTTCCACAACCACTAAACAAAATACAGCCTAAAATTAACAATAAAAATACTTTTTTCATATTATCCCTCTATTCCAGTAAAAATTTATGCTAAAAACAAAAATATATACCAAAAAAAGTAGAACACAATTACATTATTGTGTCTACTTTTACTTTATTTCAATAATACTTACTATCTTTTTATTTACTATTTTTCAGAAATACGAACTTTTACCTTTTTCGTTTTAGAAGTATAAGAAAGTTTCAAATCTGAGCCAGTAACCTTTACTTCAACCTCATATTCACCAACACCATAGTTTTTCAAATCAATATAAGCAGTAATATCAGATGCAGTAATATTATTAATAGCCTCCTCGCTACCTTTAACAACAACCGTAACTTGACGATCATCTTCCGACAATGCTTGGACTTTCAAATTACTATCCAAATTCTCAGAACTTACTGAAATATTTTCAAATTCCTTACTAGATGAATTATCTATAATAACTTTAACAGTCATTGTTTTAGAACTTAGTTCCGTAATACCTTTAGGTTTTTTTAAAGTTACATTAAATTCTTTATCTTTATCCAATCCTTTTACATCGATTTCCACTTCTAATTGTTGGATTTCATCAATAGCCTCTTGAGAACCATAAACAGTGACCTTTGACAGACTTGTTTCCATAGACTTTATCGATTTTCCAAAAGCTAAAGAACCATTTGGTACAACCCGAACAGGAATTTCCTTACTTGGAGATGTAATTGTTACTGTTGCTGTAACCGTCTTAGGAACAATTTCAACATCTAAAATTTTTCCGTCATTATCATAAGCAACAAGTGGAATATCTTTCACAGTAATATCTCCAGCTGTTGGATTTGGAATATTTTGAACATCTAATAAAGCCTTCACAGAAGCAACTTGATTTATCTTATACTGAGCACCCTTAATAATTACATCAGTACGATCAATTTCAACATTACTAATATATAGTTTACTATCTAAGCTTTCCTGGTGTAATACATCATAAGTTAAAGATCTGTTTTCACTTACCTTCTCATAGATTGTTACTGTTACTTGAGAAGGATCTAATTTATAGTCTAAAGATTTTAATTGTTGCGTATATTTTAAGGTAACCTTATGATTTCCTGGTTTTAATCCAGTTAAATCAACACTTACACTTTTAGAAGGAGACTGCTTTGCTAAGAATATATGTCTTCTTTGTCCAATCAACGTGATATCAACCGTCTTTGGTAACCCTTCCACAACATACAATTCTTCATTATAAACAGCAGAAACTGGTCGATCATATAAGATTTCTGCATATTGATCAATCATAATATTAGACTCACGATCAATTACAATAAAAGTTAAAAATGCTAATATTAAACTAACCATTAACAAAGTTGACTTTTTTCCAGAAATCGTATCAAAAGATTTTACTAAACGTTTCCCAAACTCCATCAATTTTAATATTATTCTCGTAAGGGGAGTAATTAAACACCGATCAAAGAATAGCCCCATACGTTTAAAATTACCTGTTATAAAATTACCTATTCTCTTCATATATCTCTTCCTCATTTAATTCTTCTTCATAATCGATATCATTTTTAGGTTTTAACTCATCAATTAATAACATTCTAACATCATCTAACGTTAAATTATATAATAATTCACCTTTTAATGCAATGGAAACACGACCAGTCTCTTCAGAAACAACAATACAAATTGCATCAGTCTCTTCAGCCAATCCCAGAGCAGCCCTATGTCGAGTTCCTAAGCGCCTATTAATTTTTGAACTGTTACTCGTTGGAAAAACAGCACCAGCACAAGTAATCCTATCACCTTGAATAATGACGCCACCATCATGTAAAGGATTACCTTCATAAAAAATAGCAATTAATAAATCACTAGATAAGTCAGCATAAATTTTCTTAGCTTTATCGATATAATTTCCAAGACTACTATCTCGTTCAATAACAATTAAAGCTCCTATTCGATCCTTACGCAAATAGTCAATTGCATTAATCAATTCATACACCATGCGCTCTCTTTCATCAACAGTAAGGACTTTATGTCTACCCAACAACTGACTTCTACCAAGTTGCTCCAAAATAGTTCGAATTTCTGGCTGAAAGATAATAATTAAAGCCACAGGACCCCATTGAATAATATAATCTAACAAATAACCAACAGTTATAAATCCAAGCCAATCACTAATCAATTTCAATATAATAACAAAAGCCACACCCTTAAAGATTAATGAAAGTTTTACATTGTTCTTGATATTTTTAAGAATATAATAAAAAATAAACCATACTAATGAAATATCAACAATCTTTCTAATAACTACTAACACGTCCGCCATAGTTATTGTCATTCTATCATCTCCTTCTTTTTGTAGAACTCACAAAAACATCATGAAAACCTATTTATTATTAAAATATCTATTATAATAATAACATTTTATAGATTTTTTAGCAACCTAACTTCGATAGATAGTTCTTTAATTTCATTTTTTTAATAAATGCAAAAAAAAAGAAAAGAAGTTAATCTCTTCCATATTCTAAATGGGCCATTAATATACCAATATTTATTAATCCACAAATTCCAAC
>AUXO012444799.1_pt1 | contig 31796 bp, 32 predicted proteins | sample 768731 | NCBI WGS metagenome assembly AUXO01 (sample SAMN02715735, study PRJNA202380) | gut metagenome | biome: sheep rumen | host: Ovis aries | place: New Zealand: Palmerston North
TTTAGAAAACCCATATGCGGATATACAATTCAATCATGTTTCATTTCATTATGAAGCAGAAAACCAAGTGCTAAAAGATATTCATTTTACTATCCCACATGGAAAAACGATTGCGTTCGTTGGTCCGAGCGGTGGGGGGCAAGACAACGATTTGTTCTTTGATTCCACGGTTTTATGATGTCACGAAGGGAAAAATCGAAATCGGACAACAAAATATTAAAGATGTCCATTTAAATTCGTTACGACAAGCCATTGGTATTGTGCAACAAGATGTATATTTGTTTGCAGGTACCATTCGTGAGAACATTCTATATGGAAATCCAAAAGCAACCGAAGAAGAGATGATAGAAGCTACAAAAGAAGAGATGATAGAAGCTACAAAAAAAGCAAATATTCATTGATTTATTTGTTCCTTACCAAAAGGTTATGATACATATGTAGGTCAAAGAGGGACACGATTATCGGGTGGGCAAAAACAAAGAATTTCGATTGCACGTATTTTTTTGAAAAACCCTCCCATATTAATTCTAGACGAAGCAACCAGTGCTTTAGATAATGAGAGCGAACATTATATTCAGGAAAGTTTAGATCATTTATCCAAAAATCGAACCACATTAGTGATTGCTCATCGATTATCAACCATTAAAAATGCAGATCTTATTTTGGTGATTGAAAATGGTAAGATAACAGAGACAAGTACCCATCAAGAATTGCTTCAAAATAGAAAGACCTATGCGCACTATGTAGCTTTGGATAATGCATAGAATTATAGAATAGATTTAATATTAGTGATAGAATAAAATCAGGAAAAGAGGCAAATTTTATGCGAATGCGAACGAATTTTGAGGCTTACTTTGATGACTTTGACTGTATCAACGTATTTATGTCAAAAAATTTTTATAATGGAAATAGTTCTATTTTTCATTTGAAAGATACACATGATCGAATCATTCCATTAACCATACGCTATCGTTCAGAACTCTATAATGGCTACGTCCATTATGATTTATCTTTAAATGCTTCTTCGATTCAAATGGGTGAGGAATATACTATTTATGATGAACATTGCCGTACAGCAATAGTAAAATATGGACACATCGTAAAAACAGTAAAATTTAATGATACTTATACATATCGTGGAAAAGACTTAGGTTTACACTATACACCAACGTGTTCTACTTTTAAATTATGGTCACCAACGGCTTATTCCATCTTATTGTTTTTAAATCACGATGGAAACGAAGAAGTCTATTCGATGAAACGAAATGCCAAGGGACTGTATGAAGTCAGTGTTCATAAAAATTGTTTAAGTGATCCCTATTACTTTTTGGTTCGTGTCAATGGAAGTTGGCGAAAAATTGTGGATCCTTATACGAGTTTTAGCGGACCCAACTCGAAATATTCGGTAGTGATGGATATCAGTCTTTTGGATCTTCCAGAAAAAGTGAAAATGCCTCCGTTACACAATAATTGTGATGCGATCGTATATGAAGCGAGTATTCGAGATATGACTTCTATGCCCGATATTGGAGTCAGTTATCCAAAAAAGTTTCAGGGATTTACGCAAGAAAACGAGACTACGAAAGAAAAATGTACGGGATTTAGTTATTTGCGTTCCTTAGGCATCACACATGTTCAATTGATGCCTGTCTTTGATTTTGGTTCCGTCGATGAAGTATATCCAAATATCTTTTATAACTGGGGATACGACCCCGTGCAATTTCGTTGTTTAGAGGGTAGCTATGACATCAATCCCATAGATGCTACGAGCCGAGTGAAAGCTTTTGCACAATTAGTGGCAAATTGCCATAAAGCTGGTATTCGTGTCAACTTGGATTTAGTTTTTAATCATGTGTATGATAAAGAAACATTTTCTTTAGAAAATCTGGTTCCGAATTATTACTTTTTAATGAATCGAGAAGGAGCTTTTTCAAATGGTTCTTTTTGTGGCAATGATTATGATTCACAAGCACCCATGGCTCGCGAATATCTAGTTGAAACCTGTCGACGTATCGTGGAATGGTTTGATGTGGATGGTTTCCGTTTCGATTTGATGGGAATTTTAGATATCAACGTCATGAATGAGATTGCATCTGTGTGTAAGAAAATCAAACCCGATTTTATGATCTATGGAGAAGGTTGGAATATGCCAAGCTTTGTTTCAGAAGATCTTCGTGCCACGCAAAAAAACCAGCATAAGATGCCGCATATTGGTCATTTTTCAGATAGTTTTCGTAATGTTGTACGAGGTTCGGATGGACAATTGACACAAAAAGGATTTTCAAGTGGGGATACATCTATGATTTATTCCATGATGGATCGTATGAGTGCTTCAGGAAATACATATGATTCCCCTGAAAAAGTCATTAATTATGTGGAATGTCATGATAATCATACTTTATGGGATAAAAATCAAATATGCTGCAGTGATGAAAATAAAGAAATCCGTAAAAAACGACAAGTATTAGCTACTGCCATGGTATTATTATCGCAAGGTGTACCATTTATTCATTCAGGACAGGAATTTTGCCGAACCAAACAAGGACTTGGTAACTCCTATAATCGATCGGATAATTATAATAAAATCGATTATGATCGTCGTAATTTGTTTCAGGATGTTGTCGATCAAACCAAAACATTGATTCAAATTCGTAAAGATCATCCTTGTTTCCGTTTGTCAACAGTAGAGAAAACACGTGAAAATACTCGTTTCCAAACGATTGAAGATGATGTTCTCATTTATGAATGTAATGATAAAGAAGATAGTTGTATTTCTTTTTTCAATCCAACCGGAAAGACTTATCATTATGTTGTCTCAGATGATGTACAGATTTTGTTTGACAATGGAAACTATAATAAAAATGTGACAAGAGAGATAACGATTGCTCCCTATGCCGTTGTTGTTGGAGAATACCAATAAAATTTGCAAAGCAAAATAAAATTGCATATAATCATTTCAATACAAAGGAGAGAAATATGGCAAAATTTTTTGAAGAACCATCAAGAACTTTTAATGAATATTTATTAGTACCGGGATACACGGGTGAGAATTGTACACCGGATCGTGTAAATTTAAAGACCCCATTGGTTAAATTTAAAAAAGGCGAAGAGCCAGCCATTTCAATGAATATTCCTATGGTTTCAGCTATTATGCAAGCTGTCAGTGGTGAAAAATTAGCTTGTGCCTTAGCACAAGAAGGTGGCATTAGTTTTATTTATGGATCTCAAACAATAGAATCCCAAGCGGCTATGGTTCGTCGTGTAAAAGCAACGAAAGCTGGATTTGTAGGTTCTGATTCCAATGTTTCACCAGAAGATACATTGGCTGATGTTTTAGCATTAAAAAAAGAAACAGGACATGCTACGATGGCAGTTACGGAGAATGGTGAAGCCAATGGCAAATTACTTGGTATTGTAACCAGCCGTGATTATCGAATTAGTCGGATGGATCCTTCAGAAAAAGTGAAGAATTTTATGACTCCATTTGATAAATTAATTGTTGGTGATGAAGATATTTCTTTATCAGAAGCCAACGATATCATTTGGGATCATAAATTAAATCAATTGCCTATCGTCGATAAAGACCAGAAATTAGTTGCGTTCGTATTTAGAAAAGATTATGAAAGTCATAAAGATCATCCATTAGAACTATTGGATGACAAAAAACGATACATTGTAGGAGCTGGTATCAATACACGTGATTATGAGCAGCGTGTACCAGCCTTAGTAGAAGCAGGAGCTGATGTATTGTGTATTGATTCTAGTGAGGGATTTAGTGCATGGCAAGCTAATACGATCAAATGGATTCGTGATCACTATGGAGATTCAGTCAAAGTCGGAGCCGGTAATGTTGTCGATGAAGAAGGATTCCGCTTCTTAGCTGAAGCTGGTGCTGATTTTGTGAAAATTGGTATTGGTGGTGGTTCCATCTGTATCACTCGTGAACAAAAAGGAATTGGACGAGGACAGGCAACGGCTACATTAGATGTAGCACGAGCTCGTGATAAATATTTTGAAGAAACAGGTATTTATGTACCAATTTGTAGTGATGGCGGTATTGTTTATGATTATCACATTACTTTAGCGTTAGCATTTGGCGCTGATTTTGTGATGTTAGGTCGTTACTTTGCTCGTTTTGATGAAGCACCAAACAAATTGGTTACTGTCAACGGCAATTACATGAAAGAATATTGGGGCGAAGGTTCTGCTCGTGCCCGGAACTGGCAACGTTATGATATGGGTGGCGATAAGAAGATGGCTTTCGTAGAAGGTGTAGATTCGTATATTCCATATGCCGGTTCATTGAAAGATAATGTCCAAATCACATTATCAAAAGTTCGTCATACGATGTGCAACTGTGGATGCTTAACCATCCCAGAATTACAGAAAAATGCAAAAATCACTTTGGTTTCACAAACAAGTATTGTTGAAGGTGGAGCTCACGATGTTGTTGTTCGTGATGAGCATTTTGATGCCAAAGAAAAATAAGGATTTTGAAGATGGGTATGTTATATCCATCTTTTTATATGGTAGAATTCAACTATGGATCAACAAACGAATTTATTAATGAATATCAGTGTATTGTATCGCAGTACACAAAAATATTATGATCGGAATTTACAAGATTTACATTTGACCTACGCACAAATACCCATCTTGATCATGATTTATGAAAATGAAGGTATTTCTATGCGAGATATTTCCCAAATAGGTGTTTATGATAAAGGAACCATATCAAAAAGTGTTAAACACTTAGAGCAGCAAGGATTTATTTGTGTTCGATCATCAAAAGTAGATAAACGAAATAAAGAGTTATACACATCGGATTTTGCGAAACAATCCATGGCACAAGTGTATTCCATTCGAAGAGATTGGTGGCAACATTTAATGCAAGGAATTGATGATGTTTCTTTTCGACAGTTTTTACCATCTTATGATCGAATGGCAAATAATGCGAAAGAATATGCAGAGTCTATTGCATCGCAATTGCCGTTTTTTCATTGGCAGAAAGTTTCATTAACACACTATCCACATAAATTAAGTACGGTCTTATATACTGCCGGAAGCAATTTTCGTTGTCCATTTGATCGATATCCTGAATTGATTTTTATCCAAGAGGGTATGAAAGAATTATCGCGCCAAGAAATCATTGAATACTTAGAGAATCGAAGGAATGTTTTAGAGGCTGTTTGTATTGAAGGTGGCGAACCAATGATGGATCCACGCTTATCTGATTTTCTTGCGTTGATTAAATCCATGGGCTATTTCGTAAAAGTTACAACGAATGGATCCTTTCCAGATCGATTGGAAACATTAATCCAAAAAAAATGTATTGATTTTGTGAGTTTAGATATAAAAAATAGTCCAGGCCAATATGCGAAATCCATTGGGATGGAACATTTTGATATCCAACCAATTGAAAAGACCCTGAATATACTTCGAAAAGATTTCATTGATTACCAAATTGAGTTATATCTAAACCAAGAATATCACACCATGGCTTCGTTAAAATCATTAGCCAAATGGCTTTCTGGTATGAAAAAAATTGTTCTTCATACCGATATTGAAAGTTTACCAACCGTTAGTAAACAACTACATAATTTTAATCCGATTCAAATAGATAAAATTGTCCAATTATTTCAAGAACAAAAACTAGAAGTGGAGGTACAAGCTAAATGATCCAAGTGATTAAACGTGACAATAGTGTGGTTGCTTTTGATATTCATAAAATCGAAGCAGCCATTCAAAAGGCTTTTGCCTCATTAAATAAAGAAACAGATGATTCCATTATTGAACTATTAAGTTTACGAGTGACAAGCGAATTTTCAGAACAAATCAAAGATGGGAAGATTCCCGTTGAACAGATTCAAGATTGTGTGGAATATGTTTTATCCGTAACAGGATATGCCGATGTTGCGAAGGCTTATATCCTCTATCGAAAACAACGAGAAAATGTGAGAGAATTCCAAAAAGTATCACAAGTTCATAAGAAAATAATGGATGCTTATTTACATGTTGACAAAACATTACCAAATGATGATCGATTGTCGACATACTCCATTGGAGGATTGATCCTTTCCAATTCTGGTGCCATTACCAAAAACTATTGGACCCATTTCATATATGATGAACAAATTGTACAAGCCCATGAACAAGGTGATATTTATATTCATGATTTGGATATGTTGACAGGAGATAGTTGTGGTTGGTCCATTCGTCCATTATTAGAACATGGTTTAAGTGGTTTGGATCATAAAATTGATTCGCGGCCACCAAAACATTTATTTTCAGCCTGTAATCAATTGATCAATTTTTTAGGTATCTTGCAAAATGAATGGGCAGGTGCCCAATGCATTCCGAGTTTTGATACATATTTAGCTCCCTTTGTGAAAGTGGATCATTTGGATGAAAAAAATATCCAGCAATGTATAGAAACCTTTATCTATGGGGTCAATATACCTGCTCGATGGGGTTCACAAGCACCATTTTCTACAATCTCTTTTGATTGGACAGTACCAGAAGACTTGAAGAATCAAAAAGTCTTGATTGGTGGGGTCAAACAAAACTTTGTTTATGGGGACTGTCTTGCGGAAATGAAAATGATTCAAAAAGCTTTCTTTAAAACCTTATTGGAAGCTGACCAATCGGGACGCAGTTTTCCTTTTCCAATCCCAAACATTAATATAAAAGAAGATTTTGATTGGCAAGATGATGATTTAAATGCATTGTTGTTTGAAGTAGCTGCTAAATATGGAAGTCCGTATTTTGCCCATCATTCTCGTTATGAACGAGAAACGATGACGGATTATCATCGATTGTATGAAAAGCCAAGTGGTTTTTTTGGATATGGAGAAAATCAAGGGTCTATTGGTATGGTCACCATCAATATGCCACGGTTAACACATCAATCGAAAAATGAGCAAGATTTCTTTGAAAAATTGGATAAATTAATGGATTTGGTTGCTCGTACGTTAGATGTCAAAAGACAAATTCTCAATCAATTCTTACAAGCAGGTTTATATCCATATACACGACATTATTTGAACTCTTTTGATACTTGTTTTGGTACTTTTGGTGTTATTGGTATGAATGAAGCTTGTGAAATGGCAAACTGGATTCAATCCGATTTAGGAAATGAACAGGCACAAGATTTTGTAGTAAAGGTATTGACCCATATGAAAAATCGATTATATCTTTACCAAGAAAAATACCATTCCTTTTTTAATTTGGAAGCAACTCCAGGAGAAAGAGTATCGTATGAATTGGTACAGAAAGATCGTGAATGGTTGCCCGATAACGCAAAGAGTTACTATACAAATTCAGCTAATTTACCAGTGAATTATACCGATGATGTATTTGAGGCTTTAACGATTCAACAACGATTCTTACCGTTATTTACAGGTGGCGCAGCTTTTCATGTTTATATTCCTGAACGAATTGTTCATTGGCAAGATTGCATGCATTTAGTTCATCAAATGATTGATCACTATCTGGTTCCTTATTTTACGATTTCACCTACTTATTCTATTTGTAACAAGGATGGGTATATTCCTGGTTCGCATTCGGTTTGTCCTGTATGTAATGAAAAAGTAGAAGTTTGGGTACGTATGGCCGGATATTATCAGCCTATACAATATTGGAATGAATCGAAAAGACAAGAATTTATAGAAAGACAAGATTATCAATTGGCCTAATGTGTATAGCTTGCATGAAAAGGAGATAGAAATTATAATATGAGTATGACAGAGGATGAATTGATGAAAGAATTGGCTGGGCCAATTATTGAGAAATTAAAAGAAGTCGATAAAGAAATGGGAGACCAAAATATGTCAGAGGTTCCTCAGGTTCATTTTGTACGAAATCATTTGCAATTACCTACTGAAATTGATGGTTTTGAGATCACTGATGAATTTTTAGAGAAATTGGAACAATATATCCAAGATGAATTGGAATCTTTCCATAAGCCTTCTGTTTTACATTAAATCTAAGATTTTAAACGCAGAGCAATCTGCGTTTTTTTAATAAGTAATAAAGCATCATTTGATATTCATTTTACAAATATCTTGGTATCATATAAGTAGAACTTAAAGGAGAATTATATGTTATTTATTACACTTTTAGTGATTTTGATTATCCTAATGGCGCTTATGATTCGAGTCGTACCACAAGGAAGTTCTTATGTTGTGCAACGATTGGGCCGTTACTATACAACATGGGATTCTGGACCACATATCAAAGTTCCATTGATTGATCAAGTGGCTCGAAAAGTACTTTTAAAAGAACAAGTAGCTGATTTTGCTCCACAACCAGTAATTACAAAAGATAATGTGACGATGCAAATCGATAGTGTTGTTTATTTTAAAATTACAAATCCTCAATTGTATGCATATGGGGTAGAAAATCCCATCATGGCTATGGAAAATTTAACAGCAACCACATTGCGAAATATCATAGGTGATATGGAATTGGATGCGACATTGACTAGTCGCGAAGCTATCAATTCCCAGATGTTGCAGATTATTGATTTAGCCACTGATCCCTGGGGAATCAAAGTAACGCGTGTTGAATTAAAAAACATCCAGCCACCAACAGCCATTCGTGAAGCCATGGAAAAACAAATGAAAGCCGAACGTGAAAAACGTGCAGCCATCTTAACAGCTGAAGGTGAAAAACAATCCATGATCTTGGAAGCGGAAGGTCATAATCAATCGGCATTATTAAATGCAGAAGCCGAAAAACAAGCTATGATTTTACGGGCTGAAGCGGAGAAAGAAAAAGAAATCAAAGAGGCAGAAGGTCGAGCAGAAGCTATTCGTAAAGTGCAAGAAGCTACGGCTGAATCCATCAAAAAAATTAGAGAAGCCGGTGCAGATGAGGCAGTCATTAAATTGAAAAGTTTAGATACCTTAGCGAAAATGTCTGATGGACAAGCAACGAAAATCATTATTCCATCGGATATTCAAAATCTTGTTGGTTTGATTGAAGGCGTGAAAGAGGGAACACAATCATGATTGCTGGAATCATTGTCCTTATTGTTATTATTTGTATTATTGTAAAACAACAAATCAAGCATCCACATAAACCAAAACAAGATGTTACTTGTGAAAAAGAATATGGACATGATCATAAGGAACAACCGGATCGTTATATTGTACATGATGAGCCAGAACAAGGTTATGTGATTTTAAATGGTGTAAAACGTCGTATTGAAGATTGCAAAGATTTATAAGAAATAGGTCAATTGACCTATTTTTTTACTTGCTTTTTATATTTGAATAGGATATACTGACTAAGCATGCGGGTGTGGTGAAACTGGCAGACACGATAGACTTAGGATCTATTGCTCACGCGTGCAGGTTCGAGTCCTGTCACCCGCACCATTTTTTATTGGAAAAGAAAATGCTTTATATAAAGGACCGTAAAAAAATCTTTCTATATTTTTTTATCAAAAGTAAAATAAATCTTCTAAAAAAGTTCTCAGAAATGAGAACTTTTTTGTTATACTCGCTGTTTTTTAGAAGTAGAAAGGAATACTAAAGTTCTTATATAGATCATATTTTTTAACATATGATATGGTAAGAGACAATATAAGCACCAAAACTAGCCAAGATTCGTTCCTATTAGATTAACTTATGGTTTGCGAATAAGACTTTCCAGTAATTACTTGTATGTACATATTTGTGTTTGATTATAAAGAGGAGTAATTGCCTTTGGAGATGAGATACATTCTCTTGACGTAAGATCGGTAATCCTGGTTTCATCATCGGCAGTACTTATTTAGCGGTATAAATCAAAAGATTACTAATAAAGTAAGCAAAGCTCATCAAAAAGATTCTGCTCTTTTCAATGAGCTTTTTGTTAGAACAAGAAATTGTTTATTTATGCAGTAAAACTATCAAATGATTTAAATGTTCTGTATACTTTTTCGTTCCTCTTTTGCTTGTGAATAGAGAAATTTGGAAATATTCTTTTTTATTACTTTTCGAAAACAAGTATTATCAAATGAATCGCAATGATTTACACCTATACATGAAATAGAAAAAAGGATAAATAGAATATTTTCCCATTATCTACAACCTATCTAGACAATGTTCTTACTATTTATTGGATGGACAAGATACTTTTGCGACTTTTTCGATGACATGATGTAAGGTATCTACAAGTTCAGAATCGGCTGCTTTATAATACATTTCTTTACCATGCCTTTCACTTGTGATCAAACCGGCATCTTTTAATAAACGTAAATGATGGGAAACCGCTGGACTGGACATATCAACAGCGGCGGCAATATTAATCACACATTCCTGTGCATGACAAAGAAACCAAAAGATACGTAGTCGCGTGGGATCACCTAATTGTTTCATGGCAGCAGCAACTGTATTAATTGTTTCTGGACTTGGAATATGTTCAATAATTTCTTGTTCGTTTTCCTGATGATGATGAGGCAATGTTTTCGTCATAAAAATCTCCTTGTTTGTATTTTATCATTTTCGTCAAGAAAAAGATTAAATAAATGTTTAATCATGGTTGACTTCATTCTAGGGTGTGCTATTATAAAAGTACAATTAAACGATTGTTGAATCGTTGAAAGGATGATTACTATGAAAAAAAGCTACAAAATTGATGTTGATTGTGCCAATTGTGCCAATAAAATGGAACAAGCCGCCAAAGCTACTGAAGGTGTAAAAGATGCGACTGTTAACTTTATGATGTTAAAAATGAAAGTTGAATTTGAAGATGGTGTAGAACCAAAAACAGTGATGGAACAAGTGCGAAAGAATTGTAAACGTGTGGAAGACGATTGCGAGATCTTCCTATGAACAAAAAACAAAAGAAAAATTTAATTCGTATCCTGGTTTCCGCCGGATTGATGATTCTTCTGCACTTTGTACCTGCTTCTGGATGGATACGTTTTGTCCTGTACATGATTCCTTATCTGCTCATTGGATATGATATTTTATGGAAAGCTATCAAAGGGATTATCCATCGACAACCGTTTGATGAGTGTCTTTTGATGGCAATCGCAACCGTAGGTGCCATGGCTCTAGCCATTAGTGAAAATGGTGACTATACCGAAGCCATTGCGGTTATGTTGTTTTATCAAATAGGAGAGTGGTTTCAATCCTATGCCGTTGGCAAAAGTCGTAAAAATATTACGGATCTAATGGATATTGCACCCGAATACGCCAATATAGAACAAGATGGACATTTAGAACAAGTGGATCCGGATGATGTCGAAATTGGATCAACCATAGTTGTGAAAACAGGCGAAAAGATTCCCATTGATGGAGTTGTTTTGCATGGAAAAGCATCTTTGGATACAGCTGCATTGACAGGTGAATCTTTACCTCGTTCGGTACACCAAGGCGATGAAGTCATTAGTGGTTGTATCAATATGGATGGGGTTTTAAAAATTCGCACGACGAAAGCATTTGAAGATTCAACCGTTGCGAAAGTGCTGGAATTGATTGAAGACGCGAGTTCCCATAAATCACATTCGGAAAATTTTATTACAAAATTTGCTCGTGTTTATACACCAATTGTTGTATATTCCGCGATCGTATTAGCATTTATTCCGCCGCTTATTCAATGTTTGATGCATACACAACCCCAATGGGGAACCTTCTTGTATCGTGCCTTGACCTTTTTAGTTATAAGTTGTCCATGTGCTTTAGTTATCAGTATTCCATTAAGTTTCTTTGCCGGAATCGGTGCAGCTAGTCATGAAGGCATTTTGGTCAAAGGGTCTAATTATTTAGAGATCTTATCAGAAATTAAGACGGTCGTATTTGATAAAACAGGTACATTGACCAAAGGTGTATTTGAAGTCACAAATATCCATCCAGAAAAAATTTCTGCGGATGAATTGCTTCATATGGCTGCCCATGTGGAACGGTATTCGACTCATCCTATTGCGAATTCTTTAAAGAAAGCCTATCCAAATGAGGATGATGATTGTGTAATTTCGGATACAAAGGAAATAGCTGGACAAGGCATGCAAGCCATGGTCAATGGCAAACTTGTTTGTGTTGGAAACGCTAAAATGATGGATGCAATGGGTATTTGTTGGCAAGATTGTAAAGATGCAGGAACCATTATTCATATCGCAATTGATGGAGTATATGCTGGTCATATCCATATTTCCGATGTGATCAAACCGCATACAAAACAAGCAATTTCGGAATTACGAAAAAATGGCATTACCGATGTTGTGATGCTGACGGGTGACTCACAAAAAGTGGCCCAACGCGTTGCAGAAGAAATAGGCATTCAGAATGTCTATAGTGAATTATTACCACAAGATAAAGTCAAAAAAGTAGAAAATTTACTACAAAACAAAGCAAAAGAAAATGATCGTTTGGCTTTTGTAGGCGATGGTATCAATGATGCACCCGTCTTATCTCGTGCGGATATTGGTGTCGCTATGGGTGCCATGGGAAGTGATGCAGCTATTGAAGCGGCTGATGTCGTATTGATGGATGATGATCCATTAAAATTAGCGACGGCTATTCATATTTCCCGAAAATGTTTACGTATTGTAAAGGAAAATATTTGGTTTGCGATTGGTGTTAAAGTACTATGCCTAATTCTAAGTGCGTTTGGTCTTGCCAATATGTGGTTAGCTATTTTTGCGGATGTAGGCGTTATGATCCTTGCCGTTTTGAATGCTATGCGATGCATGTTTATACATTCGATAGAACCAAATTCCTAAAACATGTTAAAATAGATGCATGAGACAACAAAAACAACGAAGACAGCTCATGCTTCTAATGATGATTTTCGTATGTGTCATCGGATTGGTTTTAGCTATTCTTTCCATGTCTACAACAACGAAGAAAACAAGTGATTCCTATTATGATTTAGATGCGTTTGGTTATAAAAACGGTTTGATGACATTTAATGATTCCAATTTTTCCACACAAACAGGAATCGATGTTTCTAGCCATCAAGGCTCCATTGATTGGGATGCTGTGAAAAAAAGTGATATTTCTTTTGCGATGATTCGATGTGGATATCGAGGTGCAAGTGAAGGTGCTTTATATGAAGACAGTGCGTTTGTTTCTAATATCAAAGCAGCCAAAGCTGCGGGTTTAAAAGTAGGCGTTTACTGGTTTTCCAGTGCGATTACTGTTTCAGAAGCCAAAGAAGAGGCTGATTATGTTCTTTCTTTGATTTCAGATTATGATCTCGATATGCCCGTTGCCTTTGATATGGAACGATTAGAAGGTCAAAGCAGTCGAATTGATAATCTAACGAAGAGTGAAAAAACCAATATTGCGAATGCATTTATATCACGACTGAAAAAGAAAGGATATCAGACATTGGTGTACGGAAATACTTCGTGGTTATCCAATGACATTCAAGTGAAGAAGATCAATTCCGATATATGGTTAGCATCTTATAGTGATACGCTCAAGTATAAAAAAGCATTCACAATGTGGCAGTATACACAGAAAGGATCCGTAGATGGCATCTCCGGATCGGTTGATATTGACTTATATATTCAGAAAAAGTAAACATTTGAATATTAAGAAGGAATCATTTAAAATAATGGACAGAGGGAAGCGCGTATGTCAGATTTCACTAAAATTGCGATCATGCATTCATTAATTGAATTGTTAGAGGAAAAAGAGTTTACGAAAATTACCGTGAAAGATATTGTGACTCGATGTGGAATCAATCGCAATACTTTCTATTATCATTTTGAAGATATCTATGATCTTTTGGGTCAAACCTTTCAATATTTGATTGATCAAACCAATCTACAAAACATCAATCTGAACAATTGGCAGGAGATGTTAGAAGATATCCTCCAACAAGTGGAAAAATGGAAATTAGCAGGACGCCATATTTTTAATTCATTAAGTACACATGATTTATATCGTTATATGCATGAAATCTATTGGGTATCGTTTGAAAACTATTTTACCCCTATTTTTGATGAAATGAATGTACCTCAAGATGATCGCATTTTCTTTTTAACAGCCTTAACAGATACCATGATTGGTTTCACATTGGAATGGGCTGAAAAAGATTTTAATGAGCAATTTGCACGTACAAATATTCAAAAAGTAGCAGAATGGCTGAAACGTATTTTAGCGTTGGATCCAATCCAATAGTCTATTGAATTTTTGATTCGTTCGTGATACTATTCATTTGATTTATCGGTGATAAAAACAAGTACAATCGTATTTATGGAATAAGAGATAAGGTGGTTGGTGCAAACCTTACACAGGATTTGATTGGAAGCTATTTTGGAGATAAACGTATTTCGGCGTTAACGAATAATCAAGGGCATCTATCAAACATAGATGAACTAGGATGGTACCGCGTAATTTACGTTCCTAGAAATAGGAACGTTTTTTAATGGAGGAAAAGATGAAACAATTAACAGGCAACCAAGTTAGACAAATGTTTTTGGATTATTTTAAACAACATGGTCATATGATCGAACCCGGCGCAAGTTTGATTCCAGTCAACGATCCAACCCTATTATGGATCAATGCCGGTGTTGCTGCTTTAAAGAAATACTTTGATGGAAGTGAAAAACCAGCTTCAAACCGCATTGCAAATGCCCAGAAGAGTATTCGTACCAATGATATTGAAAATGTAGGTAAAACAGCTCGCCATCATACTTTCTTTGAAATGTTGGGAAATTTTTCCATTGGTGACTATTTTAAAACCGAAGCCATTCATTTCGCATGGGAATTTCTAACAAGTGAAGAATGGATGGGCATTGATAAAGATCGTTTATATATTACTGTATATACGTACGATGATGATGCTTATAACGTTTGGACCAAAGAATGTGGTGTTGATCCAAGTCATATGTTGCGAACCATGGACAATTTCTGGGAAATTGGTAAAGGACCTGGTGGACCCGATAGCGAAATCTTCTTTGATCGTGGTGAAAAATACGATCCAGAAGGATTGGGTGAAAAATTGTTCTTCGATGAGATGGAAAATGATCGCTATGTAGAAGTTTGGAATATTGTATTCTCTCAATTTGATTGTGATCCATCCATTGATCGTAAAGACTATAAAGAATTACCACAAAAGAATATTGATACCGGTATGGGACTGGAACGATTGGTTGCATTGATTCAAGATGGTGAAACCAACTTTGATACTGACTTGTTCCTGCCAATTATTCATGCCACTGAAAAATTAGCAAAATATCCATATGAAGGCGAATATAAAATGGCCTATCGTGTCATTGCCGACCATATTCGTACCATTACTTTTGCGATGAGCGATGGAGCTAATTTCTCTAATTCTGGTCGTGGATATGTATTGCGCCGTGTTCTTCGAAGAGCCGTTCGTTATGGTTTGAAATTAGGATTGGACGAACCATTCTTATATAAATTAGTACCTGTCGTTGCAGATACCATGCAAGATTTTTATCCTTATCTACAAGAACATGTAGCCTACAATCAAAAATTGATTGAAGTAGAGGAAAAGACATTTAAGAAAACGTTGAAAAACGGACAAGCATTATTGGATGCAGAAATCCAAAAATGTGATGGCCATTTACCAGGAACAGTCGTATTTAAACTCTATGATACTTATGGATTCCCATTTGAATTGACGCAAGAAATTGCGCAAGAATCCAATGTTTCCGTCGATCGTGAAGAATTCGACGTAGAAATGAATAAACAAAAAGAACGTGCACGTAATGCTCGTAACACTAAGGAATCCTTTGGTGAACAACATGAAGCTTTGATGGCATTCACAAAACCAAGCACATTCATTGGTTATGATCAATATACATGTGAAGGTAAAGTAATAGGTTTATTTAAAGATGGTGAATCAGTGGACTCATTGAGTGATGAAGGTCAAGTCATTCTGGATCAAACGGTTTTCTATGCAGAAAGCGGTGGACAAACAGCTGATACGGGAACAATGACTGGTGATGGTGTGGAATTGGATGTCACTGATGTACAAAAAGCACCAAATAAACAACCATTGCATACCGTAAAAATCAATGCCGGTCAATTATCCATCGGCGATACGGTAACTTGTCAAATTAATGTAGAACAAAGAAAAAATACCACTGCCAATCACTCAGCTACTCACTTGTTGCAGGCGGCTCTACAAAAAGTTGTAGGATCGCATATTCATCAAGCCGGATCCTATAACTGTGCGGATTATTTACGATTTGATTTTAACCACTATGAAAAAGTCAGTGACGAACAATTAGCTCAAGTCGAAGATCTTGTGAATGAGTATATTGCGGCTGGCTATCCAGTTACCAAAGAAATCATGGATATTGAAGAAGCTAAAAAATCAGGTGCGATGGCATTGTTTAATGAAAAATATGGAGATCGCGTACGTGTCGTAACGATGGGTGATGTATCCAAAGAATTCTGTGCTGGTTGTCATGTCAACAATACTTCGGAAATTGGCGTATGTAAGATTATTAGCGAAGAATCGGTTGGATCCGATGTTCGTCGTATTACTGCTAAAACGAAATTAGCCGCATACAATGAATTTGCACAAGAACATCGCATGTTGGAAAATATCGCGACGAGTGCAAAACAAAAGACCATTAAAGATATCGATCATAAAGTAGCACAAAGCTATGAACAAATGAAAGAGCTTCAAAAAGAAATTGCGAATTTGCAGAATCAAATGTTTGCTTTAAAAGCCAAAGATTGGGCAAACGATATTGAAGATTGGGGCGCTATTCATGTTTTGATCAAGGAAGTAGAAGGTATGGATGCCAAAGCTTTGAAAGATATCGTTTCCAATACCAAGGCACAAGATGAAAAGGTTGTATGTTTCTTTGTGAATAAGAACCATGGAAAACTTGTCTTTGTCGCTGGTGCGGGAAAAGAAGCTGTTGCAAAGGGTGTTCATGCTGGAAAACTTGTGAAAGCTGCTGCACAAATCTGCCAAGGAAATGGTGGTGGAAAACCAGATATGGCACAAGCCGGTGGTAAAGATGCTAGCAAAGTAGAAGAAGCTTTAGAAAATTTAAAAGCTAGCTTGCATACATTTGCGTAAACTGGTTTATTTATAGAAAAATATTGTGTATAATTATATATATTTATTAAGGGAGTGTGATGATGATGAAAGACGTTACAGAAACAATGACTTTCACTACTGAAGAAATTCGTCGTGAGAACATCAAAACCATTTTGCGTGAAGTCAGCGATGCGCTGGAAGAACGCGGATATAGTTCTGTAAACCAAATTGCAGGTTATTTAATTAGTAATGATCCTGCTTATATTTCTTCACATAAGAATGCACGTAACTTGATTCAACGTATTGAACGATATGAAATCATTGAAGAATTAGTGCGCGCCTATCTGGAGAAGTAATGGAACGCATTATCGGATTAGATTTAGGAAGCAAAACATGTGGTGTGTCAATTAGTGATTCTTCACGTTTTATTGCGAGAGCTCTCACAACCATTCGATTTGAATCAGATGATTATGATGATTGTTTTGATCAAATTTTAGAACTTTTAGAGAAAGAAAAAGTCAAAGAGGTTGTATTAGGATTACCGAAACATATGAATGGTGATATTGGTGAGCGAGGACAACTTTCCATTGATTTTGCGAATGAGCTTGAGAAGGAAGGAATTACGTGTCATCTTTGGGATGAACGATTAACGACTGTCAGTGCTGAGCGATTGTTGATCTCGGGGGATGTTTCGCGTAAAAAGCGCAAGAAAATCATTGATCAAATGGCCGCTGTAGAAATTTTACAGAGTTACTTAGATCGACAACGTAACGGGGGTTAGTTTTGATCCCCCGTGTTTTTTGTAGAAGGAGGATTCTATCATGTTAGATTCAAATTGCTTATATGTGACTGATGAAAATGGACAAGAAAAAAAGATGATTATCTTGTTTACTTTTGATTCGCCCGATTATGGACAACAATATGTTGTTTTTCAAGATCCAGATCTAGAAGATGGCCAAGTCTACGCTTCACGATATGATTCTGAGGGCAATTTACTCCCAATTGAAAGTGATGAAGAATGGGATATGGTAGAAGAAGTCATCAACACCTTTGTGGAGGATGAAGAAAATGCGTAAATCCAAGAATAAACATCGACCGGTGATCATCGTTGTTTTGATTCTTGTAATTTTCGTTGTCGCTTGTGGTGGTTATTATTTTTATGAATTGACACCCATTAGTGATGGTTCGAAAACCATTGATTTTGCGATCCAAGAAGGCGAATCCTATGACAATGTATTAAATAATCTGGAAAAGAAAGGTCTGATTCGATCCGCTCGGATTGCGAGTCTTTATTCGAAGATTCATACACAAGAATCCTACTATGCCGGTGATTACGAAATCAACAACGGCATGAATACAGGAGAAGTTTTACAATATATTTCGAATGTTAAGAATACGAATAAAGAACAAATCAAAATTACAGTTCCAGAAGGAAAGTGGGCCAAAGAAATTGCTGCTATGATCGCTGCAAAATATCCAAAGTATTCTACTGAAGAGATTTTGAAAAAATGGAATGATATCAGTTATATCAAGAAATTGGCCAAAGATTATTCCTTTTTAGATGTGGATACACTCAATAACTCCAATTATAAAGTAAAATTAGAAGGCTATTTATTCCCAGATACGTATGCTTTAAATAAAGATATGACCATAGATGAAATTACACGTGTATTTCTTGATCGATTTCAAGACGTGTATGAAACCTATAAGTCAGATATTGAGAACAGTGGATATTCCTTGCAACAGATTCTAACGCTTGCAAGTATTGTTCAATTTGAATCCGCAACGAAAAGGGATATGAAAAAAATTGCGGGTGTTTTCTATAATCGATTGGATGATAATATGAAGCTGCAATCCAGTGTAACCGTATGTTATGCATTATATGATGATTTTAAAGATGCACAAGATTGCGAAGTCAATACCGATGTGGATTCACCATATAATACGTACGAACACAATGGATTGCCAATTGGTCCTATTTTAAATCCAGGTGAAGATGCGATTGATGCGGTCTTACATCCAACCAAATCGGATTATTTATATTTTGTAGCTGACATCAATGGAGATGGAAAAGTATATTATTCCAAGACTCTTGAAGAGCATGAAAAAAAGATGGAAGAATTAGGTCTGAATTTGGACAACCAATAGATATGTGATATAATCACTGTGCAAAAAAATAAGGAGTGGTAACATGGCAGAAGAAAAAAATTATGTAACACAAGAAGGTTATAATGCATTAGTTGCAGAACAAAATAATTTAATTCATAATGTACGAAATGAAGTCATCATCGAGCTACAAGAAGCACGTGCACAAGGTGACTTGTCCGAAAATGCCGACTATGATGCAGCCCGTGATCATCAAGCTCGTGTTGAAGCACGTATTCAAGAATTGGAAGCAATGATCAAAAATGCGGTCATTGTCAATGATGTAGAAAAAGAATCCGGTGAAAAAAAGGTGAAATTTGGATCTACAGTCAAGATTTTAGATTTATCTGATAATACCGAATTGGAATTCCAAATTGTTGGTAGTCAAGAAGCCGATCCACTAAAAGGAAAACTTTCCAATGCAACACCACTAGGAGAAACTTTGATTGGTACCAAAGTTGGTCAAACTGTAACCGTTCATCATGTGGAAGAGCCATATGATGTGAAAATCTTGGAAATTAAATAATTTTCGTCATTTTGTCATTAATAAACGTAATAGAGAAGGGTGATTTGTATGAAAAGAACGCTTCTCTTTTTTTGTATCTTTGCGTTTTTTGTATTTGCGTATGTAGGTCGCTATCAACCCATTTCCTTAGATTTGGTTTCTCCTTCGACAAAGACCGTAGAAATTAAGGGAGAAGTTAAAAAACCAGGTGTTTATACAATCAAATGGGATGGGACTATCAAAGATCTCATTCAAGCAGCTGGTGGTTTACGTCCGGAAGCCGATACCTCATCTATTGCGATGTTAAAAGAAATGAATCCCAAAGAAGTGATCGTAATTCCTCGAAAATCAGCTACCACTTTGAAGAAGGTATCGCTCAATACAGCCACGGAACAAGAACTACAAACCTTACCAGGCATTGGTCCAGCCATGGCTAGTCGAATCATCGAATATCGCAAAACCAAATCTTTCACTTCCTTAGAAGAAATCAAAGAAGTCAAAGGAATTGGTGATAAGATGTATGAAAAAATCAAGGATCGGATTTGTTTATGAAGATAGCCAGTTTGTTTTTATCTTGCGGCTTTTGGGCATTGATGGCTACGCACGATTCATTTTGTATTGGATTTTTAGGCATTCTCTTTTTCCTTTTTCTATGGCTTCGCTTTCATAAACGAGGACTTCTTTGGATTTGGGTAGGACTGATTGCCTTATCATTGTGGTTATGTCGGCCCATTCAACAAGAAGTTCATCCAGGTGTCTATCGCATTTACCAAATCGAACAAAATTATGTGTTGGCAAGAAATAAAAAAACATCCATCATTGTGTATGGTATTGAAGATCCTAATTTCTATGACTGTTACTATGTTTCCAGAGTAGAACGCATTGATCATTTAAAAAACATCCATCAATTTTCTTTTTCAGACTTTATGGCCAAACAAAATATACAGTATTGTGGCTATTCTAGTTCTAAACAGTTTGTATCCAGTTCTCATTCTTTGAAAAGTCAGCTATATAGTCGATGGAAAGACAATAAAGTGATTCAATCCAATTTATACGGCATTTATCAAGAAGAAACGCCTTCTATCGTGACACGACTCGGCTTACCCGTGATTGGTATTTTCTATATCTTGAAACGAAGAATACAAAAGTATATTTCTAAAGAAAAAGCCCAAATTCTATTATTGATCCTTATGTTAGGGTATGGACATCTATTTGTGTTTACTGTTTCTTTCGTTCGTTTCTTTTTACTGTTCTTTTATACAAGCATCTTTAAAAAACGTGAATGGGCATTATCTGCATCGATTGTCACGTTTCTCTGTTTTTTGCCAGGATATGCTACGGATTTTGTTTTCGTATTTCCTATTGTTTATCGTTTGCTTTCCTATACCAAAAAGCGAAAACAACATCGTGCTTTTGTGCTGGCAATCAGTCAATTGATTTATTTTCATGAACTCAATATTCCCTTGCTTCTCTGTTTTTCTTGGATACGAATGATCCATAGTTATATTGTCTTATTTTCTTTGCTCCCATTTGGACAAAGTTTTTCAAATTTATGGTATGATTGGATTCAAAAATTTCCTTTGTCTCATTTTCATTATGTACCTGGATTATTGTTTTATATTCTTGTGATCCTGTTTGTGATAATTCCCAAAAAACGCAAAATGGTTTGTATTGCACTCTGCATACTTCCATGGATACAACCCTATATGGATCCCTTTTTTCATGTGTATATGATTGATATTGGACAAGGTGATTGCACATTAATTCTCGAACCATTTCATCAAAGTGCTGTTATGATTGATTGTGGTCAAAGTTTTTATCGAGACAATGTAAAAGAAATTATTATTCCTGTTCTAAAAGACCTACAAGTCAAACAATTAGATGCATTAATTTTAACGCATTCCGATTTTGATCATGATGGTGGAGCTTCTGAACTTGAAAAATCCATGCCAATCAAACAAGTCATTCGTTCACGTGATGAAATCCCAAAGGTGAAGTATCCCTTTTTTTCTTTATTACCCAAAAGAGATGCGTCGGATACCAATGACGAAAGCATCGTATCTTATTTTTCCTATGATGGTTTTCAATATTTATGGATGGGTGATGCCAGTATGCAAGTAGAACAAGCATTGATGAATCAATATGATTTGACAGTGGATGTCTTAAAACTAGGTCATCATGGATCCAATACCTCAAGCAGTATGACATTCTTAGATCAGTTACGACCAACTGTTGGCTTGGTTTCGGTTGGTAAAAAGAATCATTATGGACATCCATCCAGTATGGTCATCAGTAATTGCCATACGTTAGGCATTCATATCTTTGAAACCCGTCGACATGGAATGATCCATCTTTTCAGTTTTAAAGGAATACTTTGCGTAGAAACCGCAACACATTTGATTGGTATCGTCAAGACACGTATAATAAAACCATGAACTACATTTTACATGGAACGGATACTAGTCGAATCGAACAACGAATGGAAGCCATTAAACGGAAACATGATATCCAACAAGCCTTGGATTTTGATTGTCAACAAACAGAACAAGCGATGATTCTTCATGAAATGGATAGTCTTTCGATTTTTGATGAAAAGAAAATGATAGTCTTACATCATTGCACCTTTTTGGCAATGAAAGATACGACAAAGTATGATATCGAAGCCTTTATCAAACGAACCGATGCATCCGATCAATTGATCATGGTTTTTTGTGCGGATTGTGAAAAACTCTATGAACGACGCAAAATCGTAAAAAAACTGGCGAGCCTATCAACGGTATATGCCTGCATGCCATTGGATGATCAATCACGACGATCGTTTGTGATAGAAAAAGCAAAAGCAAAAGGTATGCAGCTCGATCGTCAAACTTTGGATTGGATTTGTTCAAGAATTGGTTATGATTCATTGCATATTGAAAGTGAAATAGAGAAGTTAAGCATCTATTCAAAAAAACCAACTGTTGCGGATTGTCAACAACTGATCACTCCGGAACCAACTGACAATATCTTTAAGATGGTCGATGCTTTATTTTCACGAAATGCGTTATTACTATTATCTTATTATCGTAATTTTCGTCAACAAAACATGGAACCCGTTGCCATTGTTGCTTTATTGGCCGGTCAAATTCGTTTCTTATTTCAAGTACACGTATATTTAGAATCTGGTAAATCACAAGCAGAAATTGCCAAGATCTTGCATGCGCATCCCTATCGCGTAAAGATCAATGCGCAACGGGCACAAAATTTTACTTCACAAGAATTAATGGATCAATTGGTTTTATTAGCGACATTTGATCAAGAAATGAAACGAGGACAAGTTGATAAAGACGATGGATTTGAACAGTTTGTATTAAAAATGTTAGAGGCATAAAAAAAGCACCCATGATGGTGCTTTTTACATTATTGAATCGAATTGATTGCTTTAGCCAAACGTGATTTTTGACGTGAAGCATAGTTTTTGTGATGTACCCCTTTGGCTACAGCACTATCTAATTTTGAGCAGCATTCGCTATAAGCAGCAATCGCAGCTTCTTTATCTTGAGCATCAACAGCAGCTAATACTTTTTTGATGCTTGTTTTCAATGCTGATTTTCTAGATACCATCAACTTATGCGCTTTGTTGTTGGTTTTTACACGTTTTTTCTTTGATTGAATCTGTGGCATGGACTGCACCTCCTGACATAATTCGCAAAAGGATTATAGCAAATTCTATTCTTCTTTGCAACACAAGAGTGTAAAAATAAGGTATAATAGGCAAGTTGAAAGGAGCATGCTCTATGTCAAAGAATCAAGTATTATTTATGGGTACACCACAAATTGCTGCCGATGTTCTGCAAGCAATGCTCGATGCAAAGATCGAAGTGGCTATGGTCATTACCCAACCGGATAAACGCGTCGGACGTAAACACGTACTCCAATATTCTCCTGTAAAGGAATTAGCTATACAATATGGTATTCCTTGTTTTCAACCCTATAAAATCAAGGAAGACTTTCAACCTATATTAGATCAACACCCTGATTTGATCGTTACATGTGCCTATGGACAAATCGTACCCGATGAAGTATTGATGGCACCTACGTATGGTTGTGTCAATCTACATGGATCGTTATTGCCAAAATATCGTGGTGGCGCACCCATTCAAAGAGCTGTTTGGGATGGCGAAACAATCAGTGGTATGTCATTGATGAAAATGGTTTCGGGATTGGATGCTGGACCGGTTTTTGATACACAAATGATTGAAATTCAACCCGAAGATACATCCACTACCATATTTGAAAAAATGGGAAAAGCCGCTGGACAATTATTGATCAAAGATTTTGATCGTATATGTTCAGAGCACGCAACATATATCAAACAAGACGAAAGCCAGGTCACCTATGCACCTATTATCACAAAAGCAGAAGAACATCTTGATTTCCATCAAGAAGATACACGAATCATCAATCAAATTCGTGCTTTATCCGATCATCCCGGTGCATATATATATGTAGGAAAGAAAAAGTTGAAGTTATTTCAACCAACCTATAAAAAGGGAGGAGCTGTTCATCCTTTGGGAACGATTCTTGGTTTACAAGATGATCAATATGCCATTGCCTTACACGAAGGTATCTTGTTGTGTGGTGTGTGTCAAATGGAAGGAAAACCACAAATGAAGGCCAAAGATTTTTATAATGGTCAAGGACGAAATTTAGTTGGCAAAATAGCAGAATAGGAGAGTGGACATGGATCAAAAACATATACGAAATTTTTCAATTATTGCCCATATCGATCATGGTAAATCCACTTTAGCGGATCGCATTCTAGAATTGACACAAACCGTTGAAAAACGCGAAATGAAAGATCAGATCCTGGATTCCATGGATTTGGAACGAGAACGCGGTATCACTATTAAATTAAATGCCGTACAACTTCGTTATCATGCGAAAAATGGGGAAGATTATCTCTTTCATTTGATTGATACACCCGGTCATGTGGACTTTTCTTATGAAGTATCTCGATCGTTGGCAGCCTGTGATGGAGCTATTTTAGTTGTCGATGCAGCCCAAGGTGTGCAAGCACAAACATTGGCCAATGTCTATCTAGCCTTAGAAAATGATTTGGAAATTATTCCTGTCATCAATAAGATTGATTTACCAAGTGCACAACCAGAAGTTGTAAAAAAAGAAATTGAAGATTTGATTGGTTTGGATTGTTCCAACGCTGTTGAAATATCTGCAAAAACCGGAAAAAATGTTGATCAAGTCTTAGAGGCCATTGTTCATGATTTACCGGCACCAAGTGGCAATCCACAAGCACCGCTTCAAGCGTTGGTCTTTGATTCACTCTACGATTCTTATCGTGGCGTGATTGCGTTTGTATCGATTAAAAATGGAACAATCAAACCGCATGACACGATTCGCTTTATGGCTACAGGAGCCGAATATGAAGTCTTAGAAGTCGGTGTTCATACTCCAAAAGAAGTGACAGAATCTCAATTAAATACAGGTGATGTTGGATGGATCTCAGCGGCTATCAAAAATATTGAAGATGTTCGTGTGGGTGATACGATCACCAATGCCAATCAACCAGCTGATCAACCGCTTCAAGGCTATCGAGAAATGAATCCTATGGTCTATTGTGGACTCTATCCAGTTGATAATGCTCGTTATGATGATTTAAAAGAAGCCTTAGAAAAATTAAAGTTGAATGATGCCTCGCTTCATTTTGAACCCGAAACCTCTCAAGCGTTGGGATTTGGCTTTCGATGTGGCTTCTTAGGCTTGCTTCATATGGATGTGGTGGAAGAACGTCTAGAACGCGAATACAATCTGCAACTGATTGCCACCAGTCCTTCGGTTATTTATCATGTTTATAAAACGGATGGTACGATGGAACCCATCGATAATCCAAGCGCATTACCACCAGCACAAAAGATCAATCGTATCGAGGAACCTTATGTTCGCGCTGAAATTCTAGTACCTAATGAATATGTAGGACCTATGATGGAATTATGCCAGAAAAAACGTGGGGAATATGTGGATCTACAAGTATTAGATGATATTCGTATGCAACTGGTGTATGAATTACCATTGAGTGAAATCATCTTTGATTTCTTCGATAAGATGAAAAGTGCTACCAAAGGCTATGCCTCTTTGGATTATGAACTCATTGGATATCGACCATCGAATCTAGTCAAGATGGATATCTTGTTGAATGGTCAAGTGGTGGATGCTTTATCTACCATTGTTTATAAAGATTTTGCGTTTAATCGTGGTAATGCAATGGCCATCAAGTTGAAGGAATTGATTCCGCGCCAACAATTTGAAATTCCCGTCCAAGCGGCAATTGGTGGTAAAGTGATTGCGCGTACCAACATCAAAGCTTTACGTAAGAATGTATTAGCGAAATGCTATGGTGGTGATATTTCGCGTAAGAAGAAATTGCTGGAAAAACAAAAAGAAGGAAAGAAACGAATGAAGATGGTTGGCTCGGTCGAAATTCCACAGGAAGCTTTCATGGCTGTTCTTTCCATGGATGATGACTAATGCATGTATATGTGCATATTCCATTCTGTGAATCCATTTGTGCGTATTGCGATTTTTATCGATATAAAACCAATGCTTCTATCCAGAAACAATGGTTTACTCGTATCCTGGAAGAAATTGACGCATTGTCTTTTTCGTCTATTGATACATTATATTTTGGTGGAGGAACACCCAGCAGTTTAGCCAATGATATGTTAGTAAGAATAGCGGAAAAATTCATTCCCTATCTTGCTCAATCGTATGAATGGACAATAGAATGCAATCCAGAAACATTGACCCAAGAAAAAATACGATTATACGCTAATTTAGGTATCAATCGTATCAGTTTAGGGGTTCAATCGTTTCAATTGGATATCTTGCATGCATTAGGCAGAAAACATACACTAGAAGATATCTTTCGATGTATCCAACAATGTAGAGACAATGGTATCCATAATATATCTATTGATTTGATGTATGGTTTACCTCATCAAACATTGAAAGATCTACAAAAAGATATTGATATCTTTCTAAAGCTGGATCTTCCTCATTTATCAATTTATTCCTTGCAGATAGAACCCAATTCGATTTTTGGTAAACAAGGCGTGCAACCATGTGATCCAGATTTAGAAGCCGATATGTATGAAAGGATTCGACAAGATTTGACCCAAACAGGATATGAACAATATGAAATTAGTTCGTATTGTAAAGAAGGTATGTATTCTCGACATAATTTATGTTATTGGGATGATTCCGATTTTCTTGGGATTGGTTGTGGCGCTTCGGGACGAATCCATGGCAAACGATATGATCAGAACCAATCGTTACAAGCCTATATCCAAAATGGAGCGATACGGGAATATGTGGAATCCGATCCGCCATTTGAAGCCATTATGATGAGTTTGCGTACGGCTTTCGGATTGGACATACAAACATGGAATCAAAAATATCAGCGTGATTTTGAAAAAGAATATCAACGCGTCTTAAAGAAGTATGCGAAACAATTAAAAATTCGGAATGGCCGATGTGTTTGTACACCTTCTGGCTTAGAAATATTAAACACAATCTTGGTTGAATTCTTAGAAGATTCATGATACTATAGTTTCGCTTTTGTACTAGGAACAGGGAACATCCGACCCTTTGCTTGGTAGAAAAGGACAGTACGAGGAGGATATTATGTTACTGAAATCAGAAAAAGATGCAATTATCAAAAAGTATGCGATTCATGAAGGAGATACAGGTTCTCCAGAAGTTCAAGTTGCGATTTTAACCGCAGAAATCAATCGTTTGACAGAACATTTCAAAGAACACAAACATGATTATCATTCACAACGTGGTTTGATGAAAAAGGTTGGACGTCGTAAAAACTTATTGGCTTACTTACAACGTAAGGATTTGGATCGTTATAAAAAACTTATTGCTGAATTAGGATTAAGAAAGTAATCGCTTGGCGATTGCTTTTTTTTCTATCTTTTTTTAGATTTCTATGATACGATTCATTAGGTTAAATGAGGTGAAAATAAAAAATATGGCGAAACAAGAGTTTCATTTTGATTTCTGTGGTCGGGGGATCACAGTCGAAACAGGGGAAATCGCAAAACAAGCCGATGGCGCTGTTATCGTTCGTTATGGAGATACAGTCACATTGTCAACCGCTTGTGCGAGTCATCAAGCCAAGGAAGGTATTGACTTTTTCCCACTAACAGTTAGTTTTGAAGAAAAATTATATTCGGTTGGAAGAATTCCAGGCGGATTTTTACGAAGAGAAGGACGTCCAAGTGAACATGCGACATTAACAGCACGTATGATCGATCGTCCCATTCGTCCTTTATTTGCAGAAGGATTCCGTAATGAAGTACAAGTTGTCAATACGGTATTGAGTGTGGATCCTGATTATCCAAGCGAAATGGCAGCTATGCTTGGTGCTAGTTTAGCTTTGTGTATTTCGGATATTCCATTCAATGGTCCAATTGCTGGTGTGCATGTTGGTCGTGTCAATGGTGAATTTATTGCCAATCCAACAGTTGCACAACAAGAACAAAGTGATATTGACTTAACGGTTGCTGGAACAGCTAAAGCATTAAATATGGTCGAAGCCGGAGCCAAAGAAGTCAGTGAAGAAGATATGTTGGCTGCTCTGATGTTTGGACATGAACAAGTAAAGAAATTGTGCGCATTTGAAGAAGAAGTCATTCAAGCTTGCGGCAAACCAAAACGAGAAATCGAATTGTACAAGGTGGATCCAGAAGTCGATGCCGCTGTACGTGAAGGCTATGAAGCCAAGATTCGTGAAGCTGTATCCATTAAAGAAAAATTGGATCGTTACAATAAAATTGATGAATTGACCGATGAAGCTGCAGCGATGATCGAAGCCAAAGAATATGCATCGGAAAAAGAACAAGCCAATGCCGTTAAGCAAGCCCGTGAAATCTGTCATGGTATTGAAGCGGATGAAGTTCGTCGTTTGATCATTGAAGATAAGGTTCGTCCCGATGGTCGTAAAATTGATGAGATTCGTCCATTGAATTCACAAGTAGATTTGTTGCCTCGTGTTCATGGTTCGGCTCTGTTTACACGTGGTGAAACACAAGTATTATCCACTACCACATTGGGTGCTTTAAATGAAAATCAGATCATTGATGACCTAACAACCAATGAATCCAAACGATTCATGCATCAATATAATTTCCCTCCATATTGTGTCGGTGAAACGGGCCGTATGGGCAGTCCTGGACGTCGTGAAATTGGTCATGGTGCATTGGGTGAACGTGCTCTAAAACAAGTATTACCTTCGGAAGAAGAATTCCCATATACGATTCGTACGGTTGCTGATGTCATGGAAAGTAATGGATCATCTTCACAAGCAAGTATTTGTGCCGGTACGATGTCATTGATGGCAGCTGGTGTTCCAATCAAAGCACCAGTCGCAGGTATTGCAATGGGATTGATCATGGATGACGAAACCGGAAAATATACGGTATTGACCGATATCCAAGGTATGGAAGATCACTTTGGTGATATGGACTTTAAAGTAGCTGGAACCAAAAATGGTATTACAGCACTACAAATGGATATCAAAACAACAGGTATTACTCGAGATATTTTTAAAGAAGCGTTAGCACAAGCTCATAAAGCACGTTTAGAAATTCTTGATAATATGTTGGCAGCCATTCCAGAGCCTCGTAAGGAATTGAGTCCGTATGCACCAAAAATGGGTACAATGAAAATTGATCCAGAAAAGATCAAAGATGTCATTGGTCCAGGTGGAAAGATGATCAATGAAATCATCGAAAAATGCGATGATGTGAAGATTGATATCGATGATGATGGTCATGTCGTAATCTATCATATGGATCAAGCTGCTATCGATAAAGCGAAAGAAATGATCAATAATATCGTACGAGTTGCCAAGGTCGGAGATGTGTACACAGCCAAAGTGGTTCGTATTGAAAAATTTGGTGCATTTGTTAACTTGTTTGGCAATACCGATGGTTTGCTTCACATTTCTAAGATCAGTCATCATCATATTGATAAAGTTGAAGATGTATTGAAGATTGGCGATACCATTGATGTCAAAGTAACGGAAATTGATCGAAAAGGTCGTATCAATGTAAGTGCGAAGGCATTATTGCCAAAACCAAAAACCGAAGATCAGCCAAAGAAAGAAGAGGCATAAGACTTGTTGAAACATACAAGTCTTTTTTTACGGAGTGATTCAGTTTGTTTTCATCGTTAGTTATGATAAAATAAGCCTCGTGTATAAGGAGGACTCATCATGCGAATGCGAAAGATCCCATGGGCTGTTGAATATTTAGAGCAGGCGAAATGTCGTATCAAAGTGCCAGAACAATATAAAGGGAAATGGAAGCAATTCTTAGATACCGAGGTTCTTCATGTAGAAATTGGTTGTGGCAAAGGCAATTATTCTTTAGGTATGTCAAAGCTCTATCCACAAGAGGGATTTGTCGCTATTGAAAAAAATGATAGTGCAGCCGGTGTTGCAGCCAAAAAATATGATACCGACACCGAAAAAGGCAAGTTATGTTTAATTCGTGGTGATGCACAAGCTTTGAATGAATGGTTTGACAAACAGGAAATCGATGTCATTCATTTGAATTTTTCTGATCCATGGCCAAAAAAACGATATGCAAAACGACGCTTATCGAATACACGTTTCTTAGAACAATATAAAGAAGTGTTAGCTTTGGATGGGCAAATTCAAATGAAAACAGACAATGCGAAACTGTTTGCATATTCTTTGCTTGAATTTCAGAATGCGGGTTTTCAGATGATTGATGTGAATGTGGATTACCGTAAGGAACCACATCCAGAAGATGTACAAACCGAATACGAAGAAAAATTTATCGCAAAAGGACAACCAATTTATCGTTGTGTTTGGAAACGGTGATATAATGAAGCCGGTACATACAAATGAAGATTATGTGAAAGCCATGCTGCAAGATTCGATTTCGGTTTTTTTATTCACAGGATTTGGATGTTCCGATTGTGTAGGAATGGATACGATCATTGCACATATTCAACCAAAATTTGCGAATGTATCCTTTTATAAAGTAGAACGAGATGAATTATCTGATTTATGTAGAGACCTTGGAGTGATGAGCGTCCCAAGTTTTATTGCTTATCGAGATGGTCATGAAATCAGTCGATATGTCACACCATTTCGAAAAACCGAACAAGAAGTGATGGATTATGTAGCGATGACGGTGGAAAAGGAGTATGGAAATGCCAAAATTTAAGAATTTAATGAAATCTATTTTTGATGAAGATATTGATGTGGATCAAGAAGAAATGGAAGAGGAAAAGGAAGAACCCAAAAAAGTCGAGGAGCCTGCTCCACAACCAATGGTCGTGAAACCGGAAGCACCAGCAGAACCAAAAAAACCAGTGGAGCCACAACCTGTGCAACAACCCGATCCGATTTCTTTAGCGGATGTTGTTTTGGATCCTGTACCTGAGAAAAAAGCGACACAATTTGGTTCTTTAGATATTCAAAAAGTACAAAAGAAAGATACGAGTCCAACATATAAAAAACCGTATCATTTTGATCGCAGTAAATTGAATCAAGATGCAAAACCAGTACGGAAAAAACAAACAGAATATAATTATCAAAGTATTATGAGTCCAATCTTTGGCAATACCTCCGATGATAAAAAAGATTACGATAAGATCCATAATGCGGTGGAATTGGAAAAACCAGTCGTTTCTTCGGCTTTGGAACAAGTCATTTCTCCAATGTTTGGCCAAGACATTCCAAGTTATCGAAAAGAAAATGAGATTCCACGCAAGGATCCCGATACGGTTGGTCAAAAAGTAAACGATGCAACCGAAGCGATTGCGTTAGATGACATCTTAGAAAAAACAGATGAAGAAAAGCCAAAACAAGAGAAGCTTTTTGCTTCGAAAAACTAAGGGGTGAAAGTATGGCATATCATTTTGTAGGAATCAAAGGAACTGGAATGGCGGCATTAGCTTGTATTTTACACGATGAAGGATATCCCGTTACTGGTTCAGATATTGATAAATATATTTTTACACAAGATGGATTAACCGAACGCGGTATTCCATTTGGCTCTTTTGATGCCAAGAATATTCATGATGGCGATATCGTGATCATGGGTGGTGCCTTTGATCAAACCAATCCAGAAATTAAAGC
>AUXO017496867.1_pt1 | contig 31764 bp, 58 predicted proteins | sample 768731 | NCBI WGS metagenome assembly AUXO01 (sample SAMN02715735, study PRJNA202380) | gut metagenome | biome: sheep rumen | host: Ovis aries | place: New Zealand: Palmerston North
GGGCGTTTAGCTCAGCTGGTTTAGAGCATCTGCCTTACAAGCAGAGGGTCTGCGGTTCGAATCCGTAAACGCCCACAGCCCTGAATTTACAAGGGAAGAGAGGCACAGAGCACGAAAAAGTGTGCCGCGAATGTGCCGAAAAATTTTCTCCTCTGTCAGTTATAATGACTGATAGGGGAGAAAAAAAAATGCCTACATCTGAAATTTTATCCGCAAAGTCCTGTTACAATTATTACCCTGCTGTCCTCCATCATAACGACGGTATGGGTTGGATAATTGAGTATTACATCCTCAATCCGGTCGCTGAGTCCTTCGAGCGTAAGAGGATGCGCCTTAACTCTATGCGTAAGCGTTACCGAACTACGTCAGAGTTCCGGGCGGCCGCAAATGAGATAGTCTGTACAATCAACACGAAGCTGGCCGGCGGTTGGTCGCCCTTCGGTGAATCGGCTAATACGCGCCTGTACGAAAGAATGACCGACGTGTTAGACCGGTACATCAAGGAGAAGGAGCGTGAGCTAAAGCCTGATACACTACGTTCATATAAGAGCTTTAGCAACATATTCAAGGAGTGGCTACAGGAGACGCTTCCGGGATGCCGGTGCTCTCTGTTCACGAAAGTACATGCCGTTCAATACATGGACTGGTACTCAGATACGCACAGTTCCCATCCTCGTACGTTCAACAATCACCTAAAAATGGCTAACGCCTTCTTTAGTTGGGCTGTTGAGAAGTGCTACACAAAGGAATCTCCGTTCGCGCACATTCGCCCGAAGAAACAGGTAGAGAAGCGTCGTACATTAGTGCCGGCCGACTATAGAGCGAAAGTACGTCAGTACTTTGTAGATAACCGTCCGGAAATGGTGATGGTGGCTGAACTGGTTTACTTCTCCTTCCTACGCCCGAAGGAAATAACGCGCCTTAAGGTAAATATGCTGCGCCTGTCGGAACTGCGTATAGAGCTGCCGGGAACTATTACGAAAAACGGTCACATGCGTTCTGCTCCACTATCGAAGGAACTGGTGATGCAATTAGCAGAGCATGTGAAGTACGCTAAGCAGGATGATTACCTGTTCGGTGACTATTGGACTCCATCTGAGAAGCCTTCTACAACGAAGATGTTTTGGTTTTGGTGGGATAAGATGCGTAAGACGTTGGAGATTCCGGAAACGATGCAGCTGTATTCACTACGTGATACAGGCTTCTTCGATAAGCTAAAGAGCGGAATAGACCCACTTACTGTCATGCAAGCCGCTGACCATCACGATTTGGCCATGACTACGCGCTATGCGAATCACTACGACCCGAATATGGTACGTATCATTTCGGAGGATAGTCCGGACTTCTAACGGAAACAGCCACGCTTCTCAGCGTAGCTGTCCCACACAATTAACAATTCATTTAACTTAAAACACACATGAAAAAAACTCTATTCACTTACTGCGTCAGCGGCATTTGTATAGCATTAACGCGTTTGCTGATATATGACATAGGCAAAGTAGCCTGCAATTTCGCTTTGATTGAGTTAAATTCCACATCTTTGTAGAAGGCTTCATTGGCTACTTTGTACTTAGCTTCCTTCTCCGCATCAACATGATAGGTCTTCGGTGTCTCTCCTAAAGCATCAAATACATTCAGGATAAGCCGATACATATCTTCTCGCCATCTTCCACCACACGCATTGAAGTACTTGTTTCCCCAGTTGTCAGTAAGAGTTTGTACCGGTTTTCTGTCCTTGTTCTCGATATAAGGACGTACACGGTGTTTGCCATTTGGCAATAACTCCTTATGCTCCAAAATCACCTTATAGTTCGGGTACTTTCCTCCTTGTGTTTGTCCTGACTTTAGGAAGATGTTACCTGCAAGCTGTTTAGGCACTTTTGCTTCTACACTTACGAGTATAAAAGCGTCAGTAGCTACTAAGTGACCATCGGGGTCACAGTAGATTCCTCCGAGAACCGGACGCAACTTCAAATCTTCTTTACGCGAAGGGTTGTCACATATAGCGTACATAGCTTTTATGACTGCCTGAGAAACGCCAGTTTGCTTTGCAAAATCCTTTATCCAGTCTGGATTCGTCTTATGCGCTGCTTTGAACTTTTCCTTCTCCGCTTTCTCATCGGCCTTGCGTTTTGCTGCTAAAGCAGCACGCTCTTGCTCTCCTCTGCGCTTAGATTCTTCCCAATACTTATTGTGAGCCACACGTCTCTTTTGTGCCTCCTCTTTAGTGAGGATGACAAAATCCTTCTCCAGTTCCGACTCAGGAAGTTTTAACGAAACTCGCTTACCATTTCTTGCGTAATAATAGCATACTTCTCCATTACTTTCAGTCCATCCATTTAGATAAACAACATGAGGGTCTTGCCTCTCAAAATCGACAGTCTTAAGCACTCCTTTGCTAATTACATGGAGCGGAAGTTTGTGCTTCGGTTTTAACGGAGCTTTTGCCGGCTTCTGTGTTCCGGAAGGTTTGTTATCCGGAATAGTTTTGTACGAAGCTATAACAATCGGCTTATCTCCTTTTAAGGTCTTTTCTATTATCTCTTTAAGCTTTTCTTTCTTGAAGTCGGAAAAGCTGTTGCAACCATCTATTAGGGCGAATAAGCCTTTTTTTATCTCCTGATTCTTGACTAAACTCTTAACTGAATCGTACAACTTGTACTCGTAATAGTAGGTATAGTACATTTCCGAGTTAAGAGAAAGGGGATAAACTACATAGCGATATAACAAATCAATAGCTTCTTTATCATCCTTTGATGTGCGCTTCTTTGGAGCTGCTTTCGGAGCTGCTACAGGCTTAGAGGCCGGCTTAGCCGGTTTACGTATCGGAGCGGCGTGAGAAGAAGTCTCTTTTGCCGCTTGGCTTAGTGCATTGTGCCACCTCTTAAGAGGTGTTTTACCATATTCCGAACGGTACTCAGCAGCAACACGAGCGATTGCCTTAGAATCGCCCTTTGCGCCTTGGAACTTACGTTCGTATTCTCGCTTCTGTTCTGCTAATATCTTAGCAGCACGCCTTGTCGTTTGCTTAGTTATCATTTTCTCCGGATATTAGGGTTACGATTGTTCAATTCGTCTAAGCAGAGAGACGAGAACTTTTCAAGTTCTTTATAGAAGCTCAGGTTCGGAGCTTTAGAGTTAGTCCAATTCAGCGCATAGCGCATCTGCTGTGCGTAGTCACGCATTTTCTTAAGCTCTTTCGTCGGCATATCCTCTACGAGCTTTTTAATGGTCAGCCTTGTGGCTGTTTTCTTTGCAGTTGCCATAAAAATATGATTTTTTTGTTCAAAAATTTGCGTATATCAAAAATTTGTTGTACCTTTGCACCCAGTTTTAAGGTTTTTCACGAAAAGCGGATGGCGGAAGTAGTGGGAAGCCTTTATTTTTTGCTATATTCTGTAATACAGTATTCTATAGCAGTCCCATTCCTTCTATAGCCTATCGTTAGCTTTGCAGTACCTATCTCCGGTACAACACAAGTTAAGGTCGCCATAGACACGAACTTAAACTTTTTGGTTTGCCGGTTACTGTGTGTGGGTAGTCCTGTCTCTAAGACAATAGCGTTCCGGATTACATATCCTATCTCTAAGCAAAGCTTAGTTCCAATGATAGACATACTTCCCCAGTTCGCTGTCTCGTCAATGGATTTTGCCAGTACTTTCACGTACGAACCAATAGCAGGACAGTAATGTTTTGTATTGCTGTACTTCGCCAGTTCCTTCTCAATGAGAAGTCGTCGTCCTTCTACTGTGGATGGTATCTTCATTTTTCTCCTTGATGTTTCCTTCTATATATGTAGTAGGCCACTAAAGCGATTATGCAGAGCACTACAGTCCATACTATGGTATAGTATGTTCTTACACTTGGCATAGCGAGAAGCTTTTGCCTTAATGTTACTGTTTCCATTTTCACAATTACCGTTTTTTGATGGGTTTTGCATAGAGACGACCAATGACGATAACGTCATGGCCTTCCCATAAGTTTACTGCTCCTTTCTTGCTTGCGATGTTACCGTACACACGTACCTGACCGAACCGGTTTTTCTGACCTCCGCAAAGAAGTGGTGTGTCCGTACTGTAGCCATGGCCATAGTCCTTGAAACGGAAGATTTCGCCTTCCCTTACTTCTCCGAGTTTCATTATATGAACCGTTTAACGATGAATACTACTAAGAGCAGGAACACGATTCCTGCCGTGCAATAACCGAGATAGCGGAAGAAGATACGTATTCCGGATTCTTCTACAGGAAGGTCATGCACTTCGACGATGGGTACTTCTGCCGGGGCTTCTGTGTCAATCGTGTCCGAAAGCTGCTCCGCAATAAGCGTGAGGCCTGAATCCGTGACGAGGACAGTAGCCTTTGCATGGTCTGAAACGACTGAAAAGGTCTGAGGCGTGTCAGCATTTGTTGAGTCGCCATGTATAATCGGAAGTCCTGCCCTCATCGAGTCGCCAAGAGCCTCAGACCAAGATATATCAACAGCAGCTGAGCAGGCCGGTAGAACGACCTTAACCGGCACTAATAAGGTGTCGGTTTTCAGTCGTAACTCCGGATGGTGTTTCATCAGATACTCCAGTCTCCGTTGTGCAGAGCACCCGGAGAGGAGAATCGCTATTGATAATATGCCTAACAGTCGCTTCATCAGAACTTGATAGTTTTCTGTTTACCGTTCATGTGCTTAGCGGCCAGCTTCATCGCTTTCTTGCGACGCTGTGCCGGCGTTGCTCCGTACGCTTTACGATACTTCGCAGCAGCAGCTTTGATTTTGCGTTTGTCACCGTGAGCAGCCTTGAAGTCAGCAGCGAACTCTGCCTTCTGACGCTCGATAATTTTGGAGGCTCTTTTCGATACCTCACCGAGATTTACATTTTTCTTACGTGCCATATTCAAAACAGATTTTAGTCAAAAAGACTCTTCTTTGCGGTTGATTTGGAGGAACACTTCGGAGCTATACTCCATCCGAAGAAGTTGTTAGCGTCCATCAGCATCTTACGATACTTTTTCAGGTCAGCCTTCCACGGATTATCCAAGTTCTTTCTCTCCAGTTGCTTCGTTGTAGCAGCTATAGCTGCCTTCAACTTCTTCTGCAAGTCAGCAGCCTGTTTCTCAGAGAGAACGGCTACCGTTACATACTTACGTTTCGATTTTGTTGCCATAGTTACCACTCCTTTTTACCGTCGGCATAGAAGGAAACAGATTTCACTTCTTTTACGACGTTACGTCCCAACTCATTTTTCGCCCTACGCAAAGCAGCTGCTTTGTCTGTATAGGTTGCGATTTCCCGATAACTGTAATTGCCTTTCCGGTCTCGGTAAAGGTGCTCTACAGTATAGTATTTTTCTCTTGCTACTCTTGCCATAATACATGAGATTTAGCGTTAAACAATTAGTCGGTGATGCTGCTCCACGGATAGATATTTCCGAGCTTCCACAACTGCTGCTCAAAAGAGCGGAGCACTCTGCGTACTCTTGCATCGTACTTCTTATCCTCAGACATTTTCAAGGCCATCACACGTGCTTTTCCTACGTGGTCGAATAACTTACGATATTCGGCGTTCGTCAGGTTACGAGCTTCTTTCATCGTCCGCTTTGCGGATGTTTTCTTTCTTGTTGCCATGATTTTAAGCGTATGTAAAGTTAGACATTCTCGCCCAGTTCGCGTTCCTCTGCGCTTTTTGCAGGTCACGCAATACCTGTGCTATATACTTGCGCGTAGAAGCGTAGTAGCGTTCGTCATTCGCCATCTTCCATGCCAGTCTGCGCGCCTCATCAACTGCATCGTGCAGTTTTTTCGTCTCAGCGTACGTCAAGTGACGTTGCTCAGCTTTCTTTGCTTTAGATGTTGCCATAGTTCACTAAATTAGTAGATTTTACGAATCTTAACAGCTTTCGACAACTCCATCTTTGCACGGATTCTCTCAGGAATCTCATGGTCATAGCAGCGGAATTGGAACTGCTTATAGTACATGTTACTGCCTCCCATCTTATAGACGACAATTACGTCATAGGAAGGATTGCCGAGACGTGTGAAGTGCTTACTCAGAATCAGGTAATGCACGTCGTTTATATTAGATTTTGCCATAGTGCCGTTTGTTTTTTTACGAAGCGTGATTAACGCTTGTGATGTTGTACTTAACTACACTTAGAGCACGCTTAGCTGCTTCTAAGTAATCGCGTGAATAGCTGTCCGAGATAGCTTCTTTTTTCTTGCCTACCTTTACGATGAGCTTGTTCACATCCTCTACGAGATTCCAATACTCTTTGCTCGTAAGATACATTTTCTTCTTTGCCATTATCTGTTCCTCCTTTAGTGATTACAGAATAAGTCTCCGGATGAAACGAATCTCACCGGTATAGTCTTGACCGGCACAGTACTCATAGCGTTTATAACGCTTGCTGTACCACAAACGACGGAAGATACCTTTGTCTGCTCCGTAGTAGCGAAGCACAGCTTTGATTTTGTCCTCGTCAGGTCTTGACCAAAGGACTTTCGCGATTCCTTCCGCATACTCACGACGTGCTTTGTCGCTCAACTCGAAAGCACACCATTGAGCGTATCCTTTTGCGTTCTTCATTACAGCACGTCCACTTATAAACTCACTATATGTGAGTTCGTTTCCATAGAGTGCCCGGCAAAGGCCGCTTAATGTTTTGAATTTTTTAGTTCTCATATTCTCACAATTTTTAAGTTATGCTAACGGAGTGACAGTAACTTCGGCTAACTCACCGCCATTGGTCGTGAAGTTGTCGCCGGTAATGGTCTCTTTCAGGAACTTGCATTTCCAGTACGCGCCGCAATAAGCAATGTACGTACAGGTCTGCGGATTGTACGCTATTTTGTCCTTACCGATGTTGTAAGTTTCACCGGCCTTCCATGCTTTGAGCGGAAGGAGGAAGAAAGTAGCGATGACAGCTGCTACCAGTAGCAAAACTGACAGGATGATGATTCTATTTTTCATATTTTCGATGTTTTAATAGTTGCGAGAGAGTTGCGCGAGATATGCTGATTAGAGCATGTCCCAGCCAGCCTCAATATCTTCACGTTCCGGAGCTTTGCCGTTCTCACTAATGGCCATGGCATACGCAATAGCTATAAGCGATTCACGGTCGTCACGGTTGATAACCTGAGTTGCAGGTATTCCGGAGCGGTTTGCTACGTTGTTAATGTACGACGTTGTGTGATTTTCGGAAGGAGGAGCCCAGCGAGTCACTATCTTTTCGATAGTGTTGAATCCCTTACCGATGTAGTTCCGGAGCAGTTTAAGTGCTGCACGGAATCCATATCCCATGCTCTCGAACTGCTTAAACGCTGCATCCGTGCTCGGACGCACTTCACCTAACCACCGCTCGTTGCTCTTACGGATGTTGAGCGGATTGTTGTTTCTGTAGCCTCTTGGTAGTGTCATATCAGTTGAATTTATATAGTTATTAGTCGTCTTGCTTATCCTCTCTCGTTTAACGGACAGGATAATCAGCGGACATGCTATGGAAGCACATATAATTGTGCTTACGCTGATGATAACCATTTGTGGTCTTGTTAGTTTCATTTGTCATCCTCTTTATGTTGTCTGTCTCTCCATGCCTTGAACTTGTAGGAATAATCCACGCCGAATAACGAGCCGGCGAATGATAACGCTTCTCCGAAGCCTACAAGGACTGAGTTATGGATTTCACCCGGAGGACTTACCCAAAATCCGCAAAACAGCAGCACCAGTCCTGCTAATGTGACTACACATGCCACGATGAGTTGTAATGTCAATTTCATATTCATCTTATTCTATTGTCATAAACATTTTTCCGTACTTATTCGGTAGCTCGATTATCTTACCTGTGAACGGTAACTGCTCCTGATAGCGTTCGAGTTTATCCGTTATTCCTATTGAGCCGGTAAAGAAGTAGCCTTCTTCTCCGTCGATAATAGCCTGTACGATATACTTTTCTTCGCCTCGTACTGTAACCTTCCGGAACTTCAAAAACTCGACTTCTTTATTAAGAATGTCAGCTTTTACCCAGTACGTGCCGGTATATGTCTCTCGCTTATCTTGCGGCTCAGCGAAATCTCCAAATCGTTTCATTTCTTCAATTTGTTTCTTAAAAAGATAACACTTATCTTTCAGTATGCTCTCCCACAGAGCGATGCTGTGTGTATGTTTGCACCATCCCCAGTACGAAGCCATCTGCTGCTTATAATACTCATCAGATACGTTCGCTTTCCTCAGCTGACGGTCTTTGTTTTTCATGCTCAGAACGATGTCACGACCCAGCTTAACTCCTTTTAGGCCGTACACTAATCCACAGAAGTGGAAGTCCGTCGTCAGCGGTGCAAATCGCAAGTTCGGTTTTATGGTTTGGTCGATAGCGTCCATTTCTTCCTGTAGGATTTTGTACACCGTGACTTTCATTTCTTCCGGGCAAAGAGTCCAAATGTCGTCCATGTACCGGATGAGGTACACACGTGGGAGTTTCTTTATCCGATGGTCGAGTCTCGTAAATAGTAAATTTACGATGTAGTGGCTTGTGTTGAAGCCTATTGCTACGCCTTTCGGTAGAACGGCCAGCAGCTTCTCAAAGAACTCCAGTACGTACACGTCCTTGAAAGCAGAACGAATCATCTGCATTGCTATAGCATGGTTCACATTCTCGTAGCATTTCTTCGAGTCTGCTAAGATGTAATGATACTCCGGATGACGTTTTATTATCCTCATAATGTCTTTTGACATTTGTGGCATAAGTCCACGTCCTTTGATGCTGCTATAGGTCGTATCAATGTACTTCTCAATGAAGATAGGCTGACAGATATTCATAACGGCTTGCAGATAGACGGAGTGCGCTGTATCTAAGTGGTCGATTTCGCGCCATTTTCGTCTTTCTTTAATCCGGTACGAATGGACTGTACCAAACTCATAATTCCGATTTGTCAAAGAGCGTTGTATGTTTTCGCAGAAGTTATCGAAGTCATTAAGTATGTCGATTTCCTGCTGTCCCCAATGGCCATTCGCTTTCCGTCTTTTGAGGACTGTTCGGGTAGCGTCCTTGATATTTTCAATATCGCAGATAGGTTGCCATAATTTACCGTATCTTTTTGGCATGGCCTGTCCTTTTTCTTATCTACTTTCGCATATTGCTACTCATGCTTTTAATTAGACTGTTCCGCTGTGCCGTTTTAGGTCTTGGCGAAGTTGCTTCGGCTGTTATTCTTTAGGGATAGTTGAGCCGGAAACGCCGTACGCATTGTTACCGTTGCCCACGTTGTTAGCGTTGTTAGCAGAGCCGACGCCAGCAAAACGAGGCTGTACGAAGCAACTTATTTATGATGTATCGCTATTGCCATAGGAGGTATCGGTACTAACTCCGGTACTGCTCCTGTAAGGTACTTCCATCCGTAGTAGCCTAAGCTCATCGTGCGCATGACATTCGGACTTGCATAAGGCTCTACATTCGGGAAGCGTTTTCGTAACGCAACGCTGAAATGTTGAAGTACCGTGCCACCGGCTTGCACCGGTACAGGTTCAGGCCATCTTTTGCGCAAGCAAACACTAAATGATTGCAGCACAATGTTATTGGTCGGAACGGTCGGTGCTTCGCCGTGGTTGGTGTGATACGCTATGTTATTCGTTATTGCGCTCATCTGTTAAAGATTTTCTTGCATTTCAGCCGGAACTGCAAGTATTTCTCTCCGAGATATACGTTAGCTCCGGTAGTGGTTACTCTACTCAGGTAGTTACCGGATGACGAGACAGCCATATCCGCTCCTCTTGTGGTAGTGATGCCTTTCGGAGATGTTTCGTTGTTCCATCCGAGATAATAACGCTGCTTATTGATAGTATCGTTTACACGGAGGTAGAAACTATCCCAGAACGAAGCAGGAATCCACTCGTTATTCGGTACTACCGGACTTTCCGCGTCATCGTCAAACATGACATCTACTTCGTAGTCGGGGTCTGTTGCCGTAAATTCAGTAACTCCCGAAACACCTTCAAAGGACTCACCCGGAATAACTTGATGGCTATTGTAGGTTATTGTCTCAGCTCCGCTGTTCAGATACGTACAGGTAGCTTTTATATTTCCGCTCTTTGCTTTCGCATAGACGGTCTGCTGCATACGAACGTATAAGCAGTCAGGCATGTTAGAGTCAATGACCGGAATAAGATAAGCTGCCGTTCCTCCGTCCGTAGCATCCAGTTCGGCTGTAACTGTATCATTATTACCTACGAAGATAACCTGACCAGCTTTCAGCGCGTCGTTACCATCGAGGATGTCACCATTCAGTACAACCTTAATACGCGTTTCAGCGTCACCTTGTACAAGATAGTAGGCCGGTGCATTTGCTACGCCCTTTGTGAGTGTCTGAGCAGTACCGGTGACTGCTATCTTATTCGCATCGTCGAGAAGCTCCCAGTCCTCCCAGAACGAGATACCATGTGACGAGAATTTTTCGCTAAACATAGCGAAGATTCCGGTCAGCACCTTATCTGTCGTGAGAAGGCTGTTCAAAGGAATTACTTTCGTACGTCCTTCGCCGGTCACGGCTGCACTCTCCTCGTCGATGACAATTTTGTCGCCATCTATCTTAAGAAGGCCATTGAAGGAGCGATGCTCCCAGCAGTTCGTGTGACCGTCGCTGTTCTCACGTATTTCGATATTGAGCGCAGGAGGTAACGCGCCAAAGTAGTTTTTCTCGTTGATGTCCGGATAACCTTCTACAGCCTCCGAAGTCAGCTTCAATGTGAAGTCTAATAGGTCGGTATTATTGAAGGTATCAGCAGCCGTTTGCGTACTGAATACGCAGTTATTGAAGTTCACCTTCGTGCTGATATAGCTTGCCGCTTTCAGAGCTTGCGCCGCAGTAGGTATTGCAGCAAGCTTCGCTTGTGCGAGACTCATTCCACTTTCTACCGCCTGTGTAATGAACTCGTACACCGTACCACCACCGATAGTACACGTCAGATTTTCCGCGTCCTCTACGATGCTCGTCGATTCCGCAGTATTCGTCTCGTCGATGACGATTTTGTAGTTTGCGTTATTCTTCTGATAGTACCATAAGCAGTCGCTTGTGAAGAAACATTGACTTAAAGTCAAGTTATTGTTCACAAACATATCAAAGTCTGCAAACAAGCACCGATAGATAGTCGCTACCGTCAGTCCGCTGTTGATTCGTTGGTCTGCTATACGCGCCTTATAATAGGTGCAATAGCTTTGCTGTGAGTTACAGCCTCCGAAAGTCAGTTTATACGTACCGTTCTGCTTAAGGCTTGAATAGATACGGTTCTGACCGCCATTTGACCATATACATCCCCAGTACAAAGGGCTGTTGTGAATAAGGACAGACGAGCCGGAAACGCCGTACGCAAGGCGACCGTTGCCCACGTCGTTAGCGCCGCCAGCAGAGCCGACGCCAGCAAAACGATAGTCCCGATTAGTCCAAGGACCAATCGGCGTGTTCTCATCAGCCGGAACGGTGTTGAGGATGATGAGGTTGTTATGATAGAAGCCGTAGTCGGTATATTGGTTCTTACCATCGTAGATGACAGTTCCCCATTGTGTACCGGAGATATTGCCGACGCATCCAAAAGAAAGCTGACCGGTATAGATACCCGGAGCTAACATAATCGTCGGAATAGAGGTCGGAATCTCAGCTGTAGGCTGATTATGGTAGAGCGCACGTTGGATAGACTGATAAGGCTTGTATTGGCTACCGTCACCGGTCAAGTCACTACCTACCTTACAATCTACGTAAACGCTGTTCGTAGCTCTCCATTTATGTTGTCTTGTGCCCATATTACTTTTTGCTTACGTTAATGATGATTTTGTCGATTGACCAGTCCGTACTGTGCGGATAGAGGTACGTATGCTCTATATCGAGAATTGCACGCTCTGTCTCGTAGATGAAGTGGGTCGGTCGTCCGTAGGAATCCTTTACCACTTTGTCTGCATTTTGACGACGTGTCTCATCGAGCCACTTCTGAGCGGCTTGCGACTGCTGAGCTACGCTCTTTTCGTCATCCCAGTAGATACCGTCTTTTACAAGAAATCTTGCCATATTAGAGTTCGTACCGTACGCCGATACATGCGTTTTCGTTGTTCGTTACACGTGTTATCTCCCATGTCACGATAGCGTCTAAGGCTACCGGGATGTTACAAGTACCCACACCGTCCGTCAGTTGGATAAGATGCTGAACGTATGTTCCGGTCGTTATCCGAAGCGTAGCTACATTATGTGCTACTACTTTTGTGATGGTACATGCTGCTTCTACGTTTACGTCCTGAGACATCGTAGTAGTCGTACCAAACGGTATTGAGTAAGAACGCATACTTGAGTCATTATTCAACACCTGACGGATTCCGTCATACAGGTTCGGCATATAGAAGAACGTAGCGTACGTAGGAGCGACGGTAGTACCGATAAACTCCTCCGTACCGAAGTCATCTACTTCATAGATGGGATTAAGCTCCTCCGGACGTACGACCTCTATAGCCATTTCGTAGTACAGGTAGATGTCATAGCTTGCCGGAGTCTCTTGCGTTGTACCGGTGCTTAACGTCAGCGTACCATCAGCTTCTACCGTAAAGGTATAAGACGATGACATGCCATAGACGTACAGGTTAGCAGTCGAAGCCTTGATTTCTGATTTCAGGCCTTCGGTAGAATACGCGTACGTAGGAGCGGAAGGCGTTGCACTTGCTGTGTAAATCGTCACGCTCTCGTTCGTCCATGCGTAAGCTCCCGATGTGTCATGCTCTGAATCACGCGTATATGTTGTTTCACCTACCGTGATGCTGTTCTCAGATGTTGCGATGACCTCACCGGCCTCCGTTGTAAGAGCGTTGTCACTATAAGCCGTAGCACCGGAAGTGCGCTGCTCTACCCAAGTCAGCTCAGACATAAGCTTGCGATTGACGCGAAGCGTAATAGCCTGATTGATGAAGTCCACCTCGTCATAGACGTTACCGGCCTTACCCATTCCCCATTCGTGAACCGTAGGAAGCTCAATGATAGACTCATTATAAGCCTGCCAGTTTTTCGGATTGTAAGACCAAGCTAAATGCACGCACATATCTGCTAATTGTGCGTTGTAACAGTCAATTAGCAGCCATCCATCTGTAGGAGGAATATACGCGCTACGCGAAGCGTCTATAGAAGTAGCTGTGAGAACGGTCGAAGCGGTTGCCTCAGTCGGATTAGAAGCGACGAAAGCAACACGGTTCACTAATAGCGTATCACTTTCCTTCGAGGAAATGATATAGCCGTTATTGCGACCTGTTCCGGTAGAACCGGCGATGACATGGATATAAGCTACCTTGTGCTCATCACTATCAGAGATAGTACCATCCTCACCGATGGCCTTGGCCATGACATTCTCCGGATTGAAGGCATTGAAGCCTACAGCCTTGAAATGTGTAGCGTTGAACGGAATACCGTTCACCACGTTACCACAAATAGAGCTGATTTTCGCAGCTCCGGTCGTGATGGACTCGTTTCCACCGGCTGACCGGAAGATAAACGACGTGCGAAGGTCGATTACTGCATCCGATTCTCGTGCAATGAGTCCACCGGCCGTGAGGTTAGGATATATGCCATGAGAGTCAAATTCTTCGCCTTCGAAGCTGTCATCTTCTCTCAGCTTATGCAAGAAGGGGTCATATTTTGCTCCTTTTCCCATAATTGTTTACTTTTTTGTCTGAAACAAAAGTTTGTTCAATACACCGGCTGTTTTCGTGAATATCTCAGGAGATACCATCGAAAGCTGACCGATGATTTTGTCTAAACATTCCCACTTTGCGTCTGCCAGTATGTGCATATACCCGATGGTACGACTGTACTCTATCGACGTGCTACCACCGCCGAGGAGACTGAAAACGCTCTTTTTGTCGCATAACTCAAAGAGTTTCTGCTGCTCCAATACGATGTCCGGAATAGCTCCGGTTGCTTTCAGTACGCCTACCAGCTCCGGATTATCCTTCACCTTCTCAATCGTCCTCAGATAGTGGCGAACGTATTGGTCACGTAGTGCCATATCGTTAAAGCCGATGATGCCGGTATTGAACGCGCCTTTGAACTTGCCGAACGAGTGCGAGTTATATTCAATCTCGAACGCATTGAGCAGTCCGTTTACAAGTTCGTATGCTTCCGAATTACAGTTACCGTCGTCCTCAATACATTGTACTACCACGTCGTACTTATCGCAAGCTGCTTTCAGCAGGGATGCCACAGCAGCCGTTTGCAAGAACACGTCTCCATCTATATGGAGGTCTCCCGGCTGCATTTCCGCATAAGCGAAGAACTTACCGGCTGCCCAAAAGCTCGTCGGAACGAACTCCGGAACGCTAAGCGGAAGTATCTCGTCGTATGGGAGGAAGGATAGCATCTGTTTTGCTGCTTCGTCTGCATACAGCCGGATAGGTAGTTTGTGCTTCTTTGCGTACGCTACCGAAGAAGCGTAACACCAAAGGGTCGTGATGAGCTTTTTGTTTCGCTCTAATGGGTCAGCCGTTGTCAGTAATGGCTTTGACCAAAGGGAATGTACCAGTTTCATTGTGCATGGGGGTTAGGAGGTGAAACTTATAATTTCTTGTAGGCCACTACTGCGAGGACTATTACAAGAAGGATGATGATGTACATCTTGTACTTCGCCCAAAAAGCTTTGAGGCCTTTTTCTTCGTTGGCCGGTGCGTTGCTCGGTTCGTTAGCCGGTGCTTCCGGTTGGTCTGCCGGTTGGTCTGCCGGTTGCTGCGAAGCGTCGCTGTTTAGAGCTACTTGGCTCTCTACATACGCTGCTTCTTCCTGACTGCCGCCGGTCGGTTCGATACCCATCAGCTCGTCATACGAGATTACACGGTTATCGTTGTTCTCGAAAGTACCGTAGTAACCTGCTGTGTAGGAATAACTACTCTTCTTAGCATAAGAAGATTTAGCATATCCGGAAGCGTTTGCTTTCACGCCAGTCGGATTATCAATCAGAGAAGCTACGAGGAGCGCACGTTCAGAGGATTCAACAGTACCCGGAGCTACAGCCGGTGCTGCCGGGAGTTCGGCAATCATTTTGAGCGGATTAACGCTTACGAAGCGTCCATTCTTAGCTCGTGCCAAAACTCGCATAGATTTTTTTTGCTGTTCAACAGCTTTAGATAAATTATCCATATTCGTAAAATTTTAGTTTACACAATAGGTATATGTCAAACTTTCGAGTTCGCTCCATTTGAACATAAAGCCTTTCACTCCGTTCGGATAAAGCGTCTCGTACGTAGAAACACCGTCAGCCTTAGTCACAGCGGTCTTGGTGATTTGCCAAATAGCCTGCTCCTTAAGGTCTGTACCGGGATGTACACGACTGCGGTCGAACTTACCGGAATACACGTCGCCATTAGCCATGACTACCGTAATATCTGATGCTTCACCGCCGATGATATTGTCTGAATAGAAATACATAGTGCTTACTTGATTTCAGAGGGTTTAACAGAATCTTTGCCGAACCACCACTTCGTAGCGCATTGCGTTTTCGCGCCGAAAATACCGTCGCATACTAACGAAGCAAGTTCCTCACCTTTGTATATGGGGCGTCCATTTCTTTCGTGAGAATAGAAGCAAAGCTTCTGATTCAAGAAACGCTGTAACGTAACCACGTCGTTTCCACGGCTACCGAAGGAGAGCGGTTCGTCCTCCAAAGAACCGTCAGGAGTTTCCGAATCAACGTCATTCTCCGAACGATTAGCTTTAGTTCTCAGGACGAAAAACACCGCTGCTCCAACTATCGCCAAAACACACAAGATTACGATGCTCCAAGTGATATATGTTCCGGATTTCAACTTCATCATGCAATGTATTTACGTGTCAAGAAGTACGCTGCAAAAATCAAAGAGCAGCCGATGACTAACGATACGATTGTTCCAATAGGAACATCCAGCGTCACGGTCATGTCTCCTAAGAGACCATCTGCCGGTGCTATGTTTCGATTCTCTTTCATAATCTTAACAGGTTATATTGAAAGATGCGAGACGGCTCTTGATTGAGTCCACCGTACTTGACAGGGTGAAGAATACCTCGTCATCCAGCCATTTGGCCAGATTCTCGCCTTTACCGTACTTCTCCGCAAAGTAGTTAGCTACGCCGACGAAGATAACGTCATCCGTCGCTGCATACTCCTCGTAGATAGAACTGCTATGCCCCCATGCGTTATAGCCCTTCATATCTTCGTACAGGCCTTTAGCGATGCGAGCTATTTGGTCTGACTGATAATCAGTCAGAGTCTTTCCCCATTCTGTCTCTTTCGGGAGAGCTACCGTCCCTACATCTTTCGACTTTTTCACAATGAAGTATATGACCAGCACGATTGCCAGCAGCGAAGCCATCACAATAGAAGCTACGATGATTGACTTTTTCGATGGGATAGGTACGTTCATATTACTTTCTGCGAATAATGTTAATAAATAGCAAAATGGCGATTACCACCAACAGCCAGTCGGTAATGCTCAGTTTTGCGAGCGTCTTGAACGGCTGCAATTCCATCCAAGGAGTCGAAGGAAGGATAACGACTTGCGATTCCTGCTCCGGAGCTTTAGACGGTTGCTGTTCGCCGTTAGGTGCTGCTACAGCAGGGTGATTGCAGTTGCAAGTCACCTGCTGCGTAGCTACCATTTCTACAGCCTGATTCTGTGCGTTTTGAAGATTCCGGAAGTACTCAATGATTTCGTGCTTCTCGTCACGCGTGTGCATAGGATTCAGAATCTCCTCCACAGACTTATCAGTTAATTCGATTTTCTTTGCCATAGTTTAATCCCAAAGAGGTGCTTTTTTCTTGTTGTAGATAGCCTCTACCTCTGGCCAGTTGTCACGACCGGTAAGGTGAGTTGCACCGCCGGAGTGCTTAATGCCTGAAATCATCAGACCGGACAGAGTGTCGAAGTAAGGCCATGCCGAACGTATCTGACAACGATATGTCGGGTAGTCCTGATGCTCAGCTTTGAAAGCTGCTTTCCACAGTCTCAGATGGTCTGCCGACTTCGCACAGAAGTCAATAGCCGATTGGAATAAAGCCGGGTCAAGGTAGTTTGCGTTCTCGTAAGGACGGTCACGGAACTTTGCAAGTGATACCAAACCGTAACGATACGGATTCAGATTCCTCCAAAGGGCTTTCGCGTTCTCCTTAGCGGCTGATTCTACAGCAGCTAAATAGAGCGTTTTGACAGTTGCTATTGCGCTATCGTATGTGGACATAAGAACGTTATACCACTTCGTACTTCCGATGTACTTTGTGATTTGTACTTTTGCCTCCTGACAGTACTTATTCAGCTCGTCATAACGAGACTTAAGGTTGCCAAGTTGGTTAGCCTTCGTGAGCGCGTTATTAAGCGTCGTGAGCGTGTCTGTGTTGAAGTTCCTTACGCCAAGGTCAGCTGCCGAAATGCCGTACTTCTTACAGATAGTAACGATTTGGTCATAGACCGACTTCTTTTGTAGCCAAGCCTGATACTCCTCTTTTGCACCGGCATCAAGACGCTCAGCTGTAGCAATGTCGAAGCAGTTTTGAGCTGCTTGCTTTGCCTCGTTCAGCCTATCCATCTTGCCCATATATTGCGCATAAGAGGTCAGATGTTTACGAATAGCATCCCAGTTATTCGTAGCTTCCTGAATCTGCTCAATAGTCCAGCTCGTCGGAGGATATTTGCCTGCGCTACTATAGAACTTCTGACGTGCTACGTTGTAAGCCGTATCTTCTGCGCTCATTTTGACAGCAGACATAGACTCCTGAGCATCTTTTCCGGTCTTACCGGCTACTGTGCCCTCCAAAGAGTCCATCATGTCCTCGAAGGATTTATCCTTGCTCGTCATGTAGAGGAAGATGACCACAACTACGACAGCGGCTATAATAATGATTTTTTTCTTATCCATTTTTCACTTTTTTAATTACGCATATAACAGCCAGCACTACGACTACAGCTACTATATACAAGGTATAATTACAGCGAGATTGATTACTGCCATCAGCAGCGGCCATTGAATAGCGTTCTAACAGCTCTTTCGCCTCCTGACTACCATTCGCTGCTGCTATCTTCAATACGTCGTACTTAGCCTGATTGACCCGGCGTTTGTTTCCGTATGATATAGCGTCCACAGCGTAAAGGTAGTCTCGCAATGAGTAAGGCTTCTTAAGTGCTAACTGACGCAAAGCGTATTGGTCAGCTTTTACCTCGTCGAAGGTTTGCCCTTCGTAATGGCCTTCCTCATGCTTCAATACAAATGCCTTCTCAGCGTCCGTCAGTCTATTCCAGCGCGCGCTATTTATCTCGATTTCTCCTGTTCGTACATCCACGCGTGCAGGGTTCGACGGATTCTCAGGAAAAGTGGGAAGGTAAAGTATTGTCATTTCTTTCGGAACTTTACGATTAGTAAAATGATTACCAGCAGTACCACAGCGATTATCGTATAGCGGATAAGCTTCTGATTCTTCTGAACGGTCTGTTCGTACTTTGCAGCTGCTTCTTGCTCCCTCTGTTGTGCGCCCAATACGCTCGAAACCGTATTAACTGCGCCACCTACGATGCCTGATACGATGGTGAACCACATATTACTTCACGATAGTTTGCGAGGCACTGCCGTTTCGCATAGCTACAACAGCGATTACGACACCGATAACGGCTACTACAGCCAAGATGACGTAAATCATGCGTTGCTGACGCTCTGCCTGCTGCTGTTGCAAAGCGATGACGTTACTTTGGTCGGTCTTACCGAAGATGGAAGAGAGAGTAGAACCGGCTGTACCTACTACGGAGCTGATGAGATTACCGGTGAAGTTCGCAGTCGTCTCGTCCATAGCGTTTGCCTTGCCACCATACAGGAACTTAACCATCTCGTCAAAGGCTTCCGGATTAACTTTCTGTAACTGTTGCAGGTCTGCCAGCTGTACTTTTTCGCCAGCGCAGTCCACACCGGCACGACTCAGGAAAGCTTTTACGCCTTCTTCGTTACGACGTACGCGCCATGCGAGGTCTTGAATCACCGCCTTGCTATTTACTCTTACTACTTTTTTCATAATTCTTTTTCTTAAAAAGAAAACAGGGATGGGCGCATTACCCACCCCTGTTATCCTCGGTTAGACTTCCAATTAGCCGTTCTGACGTGCATAGTACGTCGCAGCGGTTTTAACCGCAGCTTGGAACTTCTCGCGCAGAGCGTACGCGCTGTCCACAGATGCACCTAAGCAAAGAGTCATGCTTACGCTTACACCGGAGCGGATGCTGTACAGGATGGTCGAGTCGAAGCCCAAAATCCAGTTCTTGAACGATACCTCCACAGTCTTGGTGTTGTTCGTGTTTTGGTCTTGGAACGTCGAAGGAACTTTCTGCTCGATAGAGTTGGTCTTGAACGGAGTGTCCTGTAAGTACTTAATCGGCTCGTCGAGCTGGCTTGCATCAGATACATTGAACTTGATGCTGCGTACACGAATCGGAGTCTCTTTGATGAGAGCCAACAGCAGGTCTATCGAACGCGGGTCGCCGGCTGCGTCAAGATACTTCTCAGAACCGCTTGTACCGGTAGTTACAACGTGACCCTCTTTCAGTTCAGCGTGGTTGTCTTGGAGTGCGCCAAGAACTTTGTTGAACTGAATCTTCTGAGTACTATCAGTACCGTTTACGAGACGGATAGTAAACTCCTTACCAGCGTCGCTCTCGTCGATGAACGACTCAGCATCACCGATGTTCAACATTTCATCATTCAGACCGATGTAGCTTGCGCCACCGTCTGCGTTAGCCTTCAATGCGGCTTGCATTTCCTTGGAGGTAATGTCAATGTCTCCAAGCATACCATTTTTCTTCATACGAAATAGGATTTAGTTAGTAATTAGTTGATTGATTTTGCAATTTAAGCTTCGCCACCTTCTTCGCCCTTACCGGTCGATATAGGATTATAAGCTACTGCCTTAAAGCCTGTAGTGAAATTGAAGTCCAGTTTTTCTTCCTTAAAGATAGCTTTATATCCGAAATAACCGGCCACACCCAAAACGGCTACCACGATAAGCAGGATGACTATTTTAGTTGCATCGAACTTCATAGTTATCCCTCCCCACCGGGTTGCTCCGGATGCTCATTTTCTACGAGAACTTCGTCAGCTGCGCCGACTTGCTTCTTATGCCAGCAGTAGTAACATACACCGGCGATTGCGAGAACGACCATACCGATAAGAATCCAGTTAGTCGTTTTAGTGGAATTGATAAAACTTGCCATGTTTCAAAAAAATTTGTTGTTATACCGTGCTAAAAATAGTCTTATTCGGTGTTTTTTCAAAAACGGTGCAAAGATAAGGCATTTCTCCAATATGCGTATTCGCAATTATACGCATCTATACGTAATGAGACGCTTTTATACACTTTTATTCGCAATTAGCCTACAGACAAAAAGAAAGAGACCCGGAGGCCTCATTCTTCGAGATTACCGACCCAGTTAGGATTCTTTATCAGAGTCCCATCGGCTCTATAGATGACGTTTCGTCTCAGCTCTTTACCGTACTTCTTCTTGATGAACTTCTTGCAGTACTCATACGTGCGCTTATCCAGTACGCGTATATCACGCCATCCGAACATCACGACATAATATGTACCACCTTTCGTATTATGAAGCCATTTGGCCTCTATCTTCCTACAAGACAGAATGATATTTGACCATCCTTTCTTGAAAGGACGTGTTATCTTGCGCCAAATCAGACTCCAAATAAGAGGCAGATTAAGAAGCAGCGTCTTAATGCTGTTTAAGCTGTACTTTTTCATACACTTCGTTTACAATTTGTTGTTGTTCAATAGTTATCTGTGCCTTATCCTCATCAGGATAGAACTCCGATACGTCATATACAAGGACGCTGCATAGGAAAAGCACTTCCTTATAGTTGTACGAATACCCCTTGTGACCGAGATATTCCAAAGCCGCTCTGAACGGCCTCACATAGTTCACCAAACACGGCTTACTAATCTTCGCCCTACGTGCGAACTCACTAATAGGCATTGCATCCATACATCACTCGTTTTTAATCGTATCACAATAGTACCGGTCTTTAATCTTCTTACCGGCGCAGGACTCTCCGTCCTCGTTCTTGCCTTCCCAGTTCTTAGGATGAGGCTTTGTACCTGTAGCAATAGCATTGACCTCTGCTATCTTCTTCATCACCTTATCCGGGTCTCGCATAACGGCTAACCGGTTACGCTTCGGATTGTCCCTCGTTTGGAACAGTACGAAGTCCGTCACAAAGGTATAGAATACTGGAGGCACTTCCGTTAGACCGTGAGCAGCTGCATACACATCTATCTGACGCTGACGACTACCCATCAGAAGCGCATGTATATCCTGCTGAACATTCGCATTGACGTAAGCCCTACAGTCATCAAAAACTATAATTCCGTTTTTGAAGTAACGTAGCAGCTTCATCGTTCGCTTCGGTTCGTACATGTGCCTACGGATTCCGGTGAACACAAAATCAGCTGCACTTTGCAGACGTGTTGCCGGGAACTCCAGCCATTCGTTGTCGTACGGAGTGATGACGAGACACTTCCGGTTAGTGGAAAGAAGTATGTTTTTTAACATAGTCGTCTTTCCACAACCGTTTGTGCCTACGAGAATAATTCGAGTGCTATAGTAGGACGTATTATGTTGTGGCTGCTGCGCTTGGCTCATAATCACCTCCTCTCAGCTTCGCTTCGCGTTCTGCTATCATAGCAGCCTGTTCTGCGCGTTCTACTTTCTCTACCTCACGACGTGCCCTGATAGCCTCCGGTACTTTCAGACCATAGATAGCCAGTATAGCAAGTATCAGACCCAACAGCGGAGACATCTGCATGTTCGTTTCCTGCATGTACAGGATAACAGCCTCCTCCAAATCTGCATACTCATCATCGGTAGCCTTATAGTCCTTTACATCACCCTTCGCTATAATAGACAGTCCGGTAGCTGCGCCTCGGTCAATTACGCGTGACACGATACGACCTTGTGCCTTGCTCACACCTCCACCCGGCTTAGCAGGTGCATCCGGGTCTTCATAATCGGCAGGAAGCAAATCGCCTCCACCGCCATCCGAAGGTACTTCCTCGGTAGGAGGAACATAGGCCGGCACTTCCGGAGCAGGGGGCGTTTCCGGTGAACCTTTGTCTAAGTTACCAACCAGTCCGGATAGTGTACTTGGGATAACTTTATATTCGGTTTCTTGCATACAAATTAGATTTTATCTATATTTGACATTAACAGTTCTACCAGTTCCGGAAGCTCGTAGCGTTTCAGCTTACGGCTGATGGTATTATCCTTACGCATAGCGCACACATGCACAAGAACACATCCGCGCCTGTTCTCTATAATAATACTCGTCTTTTCTTCTCCTTCTTGCAGCTGACTATTGTAACCGTCAAGAACGGAGATTAAAAGCTCCTCAGTAACCGGAGCAGCTTTCTCCTTGATTTCAGGGAGAAACTGCTTAATCATTGTTTTTACTAAACTACCTGCCATTACTGTAACTGTTTTTGAAGTCCACGAAGGCCACCCAAATCCGGATTGTTCTTTACGATGATAGCATCGAGAATCTTTGTCGGGATGAACGGTTGGAAAGGAAGTTCCGTGTAACGAAGTACATGGTACTTAACGAAGATGTCAATAGCCATCAGAAGCGGGTCGTCCTGACCAAGTTCATCTGCTACCTCCTCCATCATTTCTGCGTACGTCGGGTCTATCACCTCACGTATTGAATCCCATGTAGGCTTCTGAGCTTTCAATCGCTCATTCTCTGCTTTCAGATTCTCATTCTCAGTCGTAAGGTTCTGAATCTGCTCGTTATCCGAAGTCTCTCCAGCTTCCTCTAACTGCTTAACCTGCGCCTCCAGTTCCTGAATACGGTTATCCTTCTCCGTCTCCAAGTTCTTTTTTTCCTGACCAAGACGCTTTGCATCCTCCTGTGCGTTGGTAAGCTCAGTCTGTAACTGTGTCAGACGCTCACTCTCTCCACCGGCATTGAGATTCGCTACTTTGTCTTTCCACTCATGCAAGAACTTAAAGCTCTTGATGATTTCCACTACCTTATCCGAACCGGTCACAGCGGACGCGATTTCCGGAATAGCGTTTACTTCTGATAGCAGGTTCTCATTTGTGTACAGAGGACCAAATGAGAAACGCTGACGTTTTTCTTTTTCTTCGGCCATAATTTCCAAATTTAATGTGTTGATTTATAAATGATTAACTATTAGATTTCCAAGAAAATTTCCATAAGAAATCCAAGAGAAATACATAGGAAATCCCTATTTACTTCTCCCAAATGATACGATTCTTGTCAGTTTCGTCCAGCAGCATTTCTATCCCTCTACAGAATAAAGCCACAAGGATAACAGCCACTCCTCCAAAGGATAGCATACCAACTAAAGGTAGAACGATAAGGTCTGACAATTTGATTTGCCGGTGAATCAGATTACGTACGATAGCAATAGCCATCATAATCACCGCGCCGAGAAAATACCAAGCTAAGAATGACATACATATAGCATTTTATAACCAACGTATATCACCTTTGTCGAAATCTGATGCAAAATTACAAAAAATAATTCATATATGCAAATAATTATGCAAAATTATTTACATTTTGTTACTTTTTCTTGATTTTTCGGTCTATTTCCATGCTATTTTTGACATTTTGTCACAATTTCCGGTCTATTTCCGGTAGAACTCCGGTCTAACTACCTGTCAATCTCGTTCGCATCACGTTCGCATCCTGTACGTCACCGGTAGATAGCCGGCTGATGGTAAATGATATACTTTTTGATACCACCCCCTATCATTTTCACAGTAATAGCGATTTTTTTGTTACATTTGTTACATACCACTTAACTTGCTTATTTACAGCGGCTTTATATGTAACAAACGGCTGTTACGACTTGTTACATCTGTTACATTTTTAGAGGAAATATGTAACAAGTGTAACAAAATGTAACAAAACGGATATTAGTTTGTTACACTATAAGTTATTGATTTATAGTTATTTATATAGTATTTATAATAAATGTAACAAATGTAACAACATTTTGCAAAATTATTTTATAACTATAAAATAGCACAAAAAAAATGAGAAGCTTTCGCCTCTCACTTCTTAAAAATCGACCATTTTCTGTTACACTCCTTCCGTGAAATCAATCTCACTCTGCTCAGCTTTTGGACGCTCATCCGGGAACAGGTCGTAATACTCTTGTAACGGCATAAAATCTTTTGCCAAGAACTGATATGGCCGGCCGTTACCTTCTATCTTCTCCTGTGTGAATGTTTCTGAATCCGGAGAAGCATCCGGGGACACGTAGTTGCTGACGATGTTAAACTTAAAACGCTTACTCTTACCGCTACCTCCGCCGAACTTCTCTACGTGCATATTCTCCTCTATGTACGTCTTAAGGTCGTCAAGGTCATAGCTCATGAACTTCTTGTCTGTCTTACCTATCGCTTCTTGCAGTTTGTCTGCTGTACACAGCAGCTCTTTCTTGCCGAAGTCAATAAACCATTGCTTCAACCATGCACGCATCTTCTTCTCCGCCTTCGGACGCTGTGTCTCTAACAGCTCATCCAGCCACTTGGTATGTAGCAGCTCCGGTGGGAAGTACATACGGTCTATCTTCTTCGGGTCATCCGGAGCATAGAACATAGCTCGCTTATTCAACCACGCTAAGAAAGCAGGCATTTCCTGTTCGTAGAACGGCTTAATGTTACCTATCTTCTCATTCTCAGGAAGCTTAGGCACTTTTCGTACCCAAAATCGCACCTCCTCATCACTCGCATAGATGAACCGGCGTTCGTTATTGGAGCACAAAATATACTTCGTAAAGTTCTCAATCTGATACGCATCTTTTCCCTTACCTTCGACGCTCTGCATCTTAGCAGTACTCCACATCTTAAGCTGCTCAGTAAACTTCTTATTATCGGCCAGCGAACTCTCATCCACTCCCACAATAAGACGACCTGCTACAAGCGTATTGAAGTTCGATGTAATCTGCTCGTTACCGACGATAACTGTGTTATCAGAGAACATTACCTGCATCAAATCCAAAAACGAAGTTTTACCTGTGCCTCGCTCATGGCTTACGAGACATAATATCGGTAGATTCTGCGTCGGATTATGGTAAAGAAGCTGTATATAGTCACAGCCTAACTCAAACTGACTACTCTCATCGTACTCCTCGTCATCAGGCTTCAATCCTCGGCCGTTATTGTCCTTGCCGAAGATATGCTCTAACGTACTCAGAATACGTGGAAAACCGTTCTCTGCCAAATCATCATCGCTCGGCTGATATACTAACGGCCGGTACAGGTTGTAGAAGTTCCGGATAATCTTCCGGAAGTCCTCGTGACTCGGTAGATTCACAAAGCCATCATACTTATGCAGTTTGCTCAGCACTTCTGTTCCGAAGTCATCTGTGATATTCTGACGACTCCACGGCACTAAGACTTCTGTCATAATAATGTTGCCGTTCTTATCCTTACCTATCGTCGGCTTCTTCACTTCCTTATACCAGCTCGTACCGATACGCTTATAGCAAAGTTTATCTTTAGATAAAATCTCTACTACCTCTTTCTTCGAGTCGTCCCATTGGTATATCGTACCATCCCAAAGGAAGGAATGATATTGCTTCTGCTGACCATCCGTAGGCTCAGGGTCTATCTCGTGCTTGTGCCGGCCGTAGAAGTTCTTGACGCTATCCAAGAAGAAATGCTCTGACAATCGCTGATACTCTGAACTCATGTTCACCCGGTGGAAGAATATGGTAACGCTGTTCACGTCCTCCATTTCCTGAATGATACGCGCCTGTTCGTTAGGCATTGCGTTCAACAGGTCATCCAGTCCTTTCGGTGCTCCGGGGATGGCTTTGCTATTGATGTACTGCCAGTATATCTTCACCTTCGGCATAACCTGATGGTGAATCTTGTAGAACTCACGCGCACTCTGCATGAAGTTGCGTGGTCGTTGTGCCAAGTCCTTATCCGGTTGGCCTGCTCCGTCTCTGCTTTTCAAAGCAGACTCACTAATATCGGTACAGTCGCCATCATGGAGGAATACAAGGTTCTTAACCTTGCAGTCCTGTACAAGCCGAAGTATGTCATGGTACACTTCTCGCGTGGTCGTGTTATAGAACATCTGAATACCTCCGATGCCTACTACGTGGCCACCGCACATACAGGCTTTCATCGCCTTAAACTCACCTTCCGTAATGACGAGCGTTTCTATCTCCTCGCCCTTCTCCCATGCTTCTACGAGCTGAGGAGGAAGGAAAGGATGGCTTTCGCCGCTCTGTTTCTTCTCCGGGCTAAGGTACTTACAATCGTTCTTTGCACGTGATGGGTGAAGCCTCGTACGATGATAGAAGCCGGGGTCTTTCTTATTGTCGCTCTGCTGCTCCGTCTTGGTCAGCTCTTTAGCGTCCAATGGGAATAGCTCACGGTCGAGACTGTAGAACAGAATCTCGATATTGTCATGTTTGTCGCTCTTGAAGATAGGAAGCCATACCTTGCCATAATTGCCTACTACGCCTACTACATTATCTTCCGGAGCTAAGCCTAACTCTTTACCTACGCGCTCCTCACAGTAGCTGCCGGGAATATACGTAGGATAGTCGCCCTGTTCAAGACCGGTGTTCTCATAAAATGGAGCACCGCCATCCTCCGGTTCGTATAACTGCCATCCCTTCCAGTTACAGAAGTAATTGGTCTTAAGCGGCCATCCTTCCGGATAGTTCGGGTACTTGGGAAGCGTACGTAGTACGGTTACTTCTTCCTCTACCTTCTTCGCTTTTTTCTCTTTCTTTGCCATGATATTGTCACTTTTGTCGTTGTATCATACTTCGCCATCAAGGTCGATGTCTCTATCCTGCCGCTCATTCAGCATCCGGATAAGTTCTTCGCGCTGCGTTCGTCGATATTGCTCTCTTGCTTCCTCCTCGTTAATCTTATCTCTCAGAGATAATCTCCGTATCAGCCGTTTTCTTAAGCTCTTGCTCATACTTCATCAAAATTTATTGACTGCTGTAGGAAATGTAGTCCTACGTAGTCTCGTACATTCTGTTTGGATAACCACCATTGGAATACGTGTTCGGCCATTTCGTCCTCGCTATAATTAGAAGTATCTATTAGCGCGTCGATGTTACACATAAAGCCTTCTCTACGTAGTGCTTTTATCGTCTCTATCCATCTGTGACGCTGGTGAGGATATTCCTTCTCGTCTTGTCGCAACTGTTTCAGACTGCTCATCGGACAGAAGATACAGCCTATTCTATGATGGCCGGTATCGTATAGCTCACAATGGGGAACTTTCACTACGTCATTCAGGAACTCCCACACGTCCGATTTCGTCCACTCGATTATAGGGCTTACGATGATGCTGTCCTTGCCTCCAATGCACTTTACCTTATCCTCATCTTGGATGTCGCTGTCATATAGCTTCATGCGCTGCTCCTCTTGCCATTCCTTAAACTCCTCCTGACTTCCGGAGAACTTGTAGGAACTGACCTCCATTTCGTTACGCTTCGCACGTTTGACAGATTCTTCGTGACGGATGCCGATAAGTTTCACTTTTCCTGCTCCGTGGCCTTCTTTGAAAACGTCACAACACCATCGCATTACACGCGTCGGTAGTACTCGTTTCCTCATAGCTACGCTATAGATGCTCTCTTTCGGCACTATCATTTCTACGTCCGGATAGTGCTGCTTCACGAATCGAACTACTGCCGGAGGGTCGCAACTCGTCATCGCCATGTGCGCCTTGAACTTCACACCGGCCATCTGAGCTACATGGTACAAGGCCTGACTATCTTTTCCACCGGAGAAGCCAAGATAAAATCCTTCTTCCGGGTCATATAGCGTCGCTAAGCTTTCCCATCGTCTCAGCAGCTGTATCGAATAGTTCAACTTTTGTTGCAAATCCTTTGTCATTTTTCATCCTCTGTTTCTTCGTCCTTACCTCTAATAGCATCAGCTATATTATTCAGACCTAAGCTAATAGAAATACTGATACAAAATAGTGCTAAAGCTATCATTTGTAGTCCTCCTCCTGAATCTCACGTATCTTACTGCATAATTCATTATACAAAGCTATCGCATCAGCTCCTCTTACAATTCCATGATAGCCTCCGTTGTAAGCTATAGATAAAATAGGAGTTGCAGGGTCGTTCACAAGTTCCATTGAGCAAATCTGCTCTATGTTTATCATCATGCTTCGACCTCTTCCCCTTAAGACATATATCATTTTCATACTTATTCCTCCTTCGCCTGTAGTTTTTCATAACACCAGTCCATGAGCTTTTGCAGAACCTCAAAGCCTTCTGCATTTTCAAAGCTGATATATACCTTCGGCATATCTTCTCTGACATCTTTGTCTGTGCAGTTCTCACCTATTTTGTGATTCTGCTTTGCAGACTCGAAGGAGAGAAACGGCGTTTTCTCGTCCTTCATCCCTGCACCTATCAGAACGCCTCCGTAGCCTAAAGGAATCGCTATAACTGTCTTTCCGTCCATGAATATCCCTCCTCGTTAAAGTATTCAGCAAAGCCTGCTATCTCAGCGTAGCGCATACATACCTCCATCGGACTATTATCCGGATGAATGTACATAGCAGAGCCGGTAGCCTTCATAATCAGTCTTTCGAGCTGACCTACAGTCCACGTCGGCAAGTACCGCTTGTTAGTCTCGAAGAAGTCACAGGAAAGCTCTGATAGCGAATCCCTGAATAGAACCGTGTTCTTATAGTGACTGTCTCGGTAGCAATCTGCTGTCTGTGCCGGTAAACCTAACTCTAACAGTCGTTTTGACTGTTCGATGGACGTTTTGTTGTCCGTAATATCTACGTACTCCATAACAGCCTCCTTAGTATCTAAAGTTCGTGAATTGGATAACAGCGAACGGAGCACTCATGTTGTACTTCGTATTGCCAAAGAACCAGTTTATCCAGTCCTCATGACTCAGACCATCATTCAAAGCTACCAAGCTCGAATTGACGTTCTTATCGCCTATCATCATGTAACGCTTCTCGTATTCTTCGCCTACCTTATACAACTGCATCTTCTGTAGGCCTATTCCGTCGTCCTTCGTCAGTACTGCAATAGTCTCTTTCTTAGACTTGAACGGCTCTCCGCTCCATACCTTAACAGCCAAGACTGCTTCACCGGCATAGATAGCCTTGAAGCGTTCCTTCCATAGCTGATAGTTGTCACGGATGGTATGTATCTTCGATACTCTGAACTGCTCTACGAAGTTCGTGGGTTCACCCTTCCGGGGGTGATTTGCAAGGAAATGCTTAGATAGCATCAACTCAAATTTTTTCATAATGTTGTGTGTTTTTGAAGTTAAAAAGCATAGGAGCAGTTTTTATGAGCAGGCCTTACTGCTCCTACGCTGTAGATTCGACAAAAGTGACCGACCTGCTGCATCACTATCCAAATACTGTAAGCACATAATAGACGTTTGGGAAGTTCATTATGAGACTGTTTCCGTATTCCTTCCAGCTGTTATATAACAGGGGATGGCTGATTCTTACTCTCCGGATGGCATCTTCTCTGTCAAAGCAGAACTGCCTTTTTATTATCGTACGAATCGTACTCCGAGTAGAAACATCTTTTTCATTCAAAGTGTAGAACATAATGAACTCCTTTCGTTAGGTGATTATTGATTTTGTTTCACTCTGACCTGTATTTCACCTTCCTCGTCGTGCTCGATGACCATGTTCCTGAATGGAAGCTGCTCATCCCTGTTGTACGCAATGACGGTGATGGTCACTCGTTTATCTAAATCCGGACTCGTCTCACCTCGCATCCATGACGCAAAGGTAGTACGACTAACACCGCACTTGCTCATTATCTCGTCTCGAAGCGGAGAATAATTCTTGTGTGCAATGTTCTCTATCCATTCCTGAAACTCTGTTTTCATATCTGACTATTTATCAGTTAAACAAATTAAGCGTCTCGCCGTTGATATGTTTTATAGTAAGGTTCACTTCACCATTCTTCGTGGTGATGACTACCTTACGACCACCGAACGGCTCTACGAGCTTTCCTACTACCAAAAACGGTACTTTTGAGTTGTCAGAGCGTAACGCCTCGTAGATGATAGAGGCTACCTCCTTCACTTCAAAGCCTTGCAGCATACTACGTATCTGTAGTGCTGTCTGATTCATTACTTCCTGCTTTTCCATAGTATCAGAAGTTATTTACTTTGATTACTCTTTTACCGCCTGCGTGCGCATGACGTGGAGCATTCGCTAATAAGTAGCCGTATCTCTGAGGACTGCAATAGTACATCCGCTTAAGACCTAAGATACGTTCTCTGATTTCCTCGGCCATATTGTTCAAGGCGTTCTTAGAGAACTGGCCGTTTGCCTTACGTCCGGCTTGCTGTTTCCGGCTCATGTAAACATGTCTTTCCATAATTCTGTGTTTTTATAAGTTAGTTACTAATATGCTTTCCTGTAGTCTGTTCGTGTCCCCATGTATTCATCAGTATTACGCGAGTCATTATAGCTGTCTTTCCTGCTATATACGCGTGTGAGCATTTAAGATAATTAACGTACTCAATTTGTTTCGTACGTGATGAAAACGCGTGGAGCGTCGATTCTATCAACGTGTCGGTTTTCACATCCACAGTACCGACTAAATAAATCTTACCATTCATATTCTTTCTAAGTTAGAAAGTTATTAAATTTTCGCGTGCCAAACTTAACTTTTAAGTTATAATTCCTCACGATTTTTGTGGGTTTACACTTGTAAAGTTGTGTTTTCGGCTGCAAAGGTACAACAAAATTTCGATATGTGCAAGTTTTTTCTTCTTTTTTTGAAGATTTTTTTAATTTTTTCTTCTAAAATAGAATTTTTTATATAAAAAAAAAGTATTAACTTTGTAAAACATTACGTTATGGAAAAGATTAAGCTACATCCGGTTGTTAAAAACATTAACAACATCGTGAAGGACAGGGGATTATCAAAAATTGCCTTCGCTAACCTATGCGAATTTCCTGAGCCTAAGTGGAATAAAATCTCTAATGGGCAACAGGAGCTGTCCCTATGGGAACTTTCTAAAATCGCAAGTTCTCTGCAAATGCCGGTACAGGATATTATCACGTACCCGGATAAGTATGTAAAATTAGAAGATGGCTACACCGGTGAACGTGTGTCCGTCACCTTTGAGGTCTCTCCGGATAAGAGAGACATGTTATTACGTTTAGTAACTCAAAAAGAATAATGCTATGAACGAGAAGCCTGCTGATTTTTTTGGTAGTGAAAATTTCACTACTACACCACCTGTTATCCATGAAGTAAAGATTTTGCTTTGTGAATTGAAGAAGGTTTGTGAAGAAGAAGATATAACACTTGACCAAGCAATACGGTTATATGAGTGCAAAGTAAATGAATATCTATCCTATAGATTGCACGATTGTTCTTCTACTTTGAATATGATACATGCGCACCTGATAGGAGATGATTAACGCGCGTATATTAGTCCGGCGCGTGCATTATGCGCGTGTGGGACGGCCTGCGCTTGCCTGCGCGTTCATTATATATATTATATGCAGCCGGTTAAAACCGGCTAAAATAACCGGTTCAGCTGTGCCGAATTTGTGCCAAACTGACCATATTTATTAACAATAGCAGTTTTATAACTGACTGATAGAGAGCGATTTTGCACTTTCGCAAGGCCTCCATCCTACAGGGAACTTCGTCTGCGGTTCGAATCCGTAAACGCCCACCAAAACGACAGAAGATACCGAAAGGTATCTTTCTTCGTT
>AUXO017727251.1_pt1 | contig 31743 bp, 26 predicted proteins | sample 768731 | NCBI WGS metagenome assembly AUXO01 (sample SAMN02715735, study PRJNA202380) | gut metagenome | biome: sheep rumen | host: Ovis aries | place: New Zealand: Palmerston North
GTGTCAACATGAAAGGTATAAAGATAATCAAGAAAAATGCAAATGATGTTAGAGTAATCTTAATCTCAAAAAAACAATTATGTACAAAGTACAAGGTTAGAAGTGATGAGGATTATGTATACTTTCCACTGATTTCAGATTATGATAACATTCTAATTGAAGAAATAAGAAAAAAGTACCCGATAGAATTAGATGATTATGAATATAATCAGGCACAATATAGGGCTACCAATTTTATGGATTACCTGACCGATAAAATTGATGAAGAAAAAATCGAAGATATAAGAAAATCATTTGATATAATAGGGGATATTGTAATACTTGAAATTCCCGAAGAACTTGAAGAGTATAAGACAGTAATTGGTGAGGCCGCATTAAAGTTTACAAAAAGAAGAAGCGTCTATTGTAAAAAAAGTAAAATTCAGGGAGTAAGACGTACCAGACAATTGGAATATCTTGCAGGTGTTGACGACTTGGAAACCATACATAAGGAGTATAGCCTGAGATTTAAATTAAATCCATCAACTGTCTATTACAGCCCACGATTAGCTACTGAAAGATCAAGAATAGTAAAACAGGTAAATGATGGTGAGGTGATAATTGATTTCTTTGCGGGGATAGGATCATTTACTGTCAGTATTGCTCACCTTAAAAACGTCACCGCATATAATATAGATATAAATCCTGAAGCCATAAAATATGTCAAGGAAAATATCAAATTGAATAAATTAGTTGGTAATGTGATTCCAATATTAGGTGATGTGAGAGATGTTGTTGGAAAGCTTGATGATGCCGACAGAATCATCATGAATCTTCCAGGTACTTCCAAGGATTTTTTACCACTTGCCGTCTCTAAGTTAAAAAGTGGGGGAATATTGAATTATTATGAATTTGCATCAGAGGAGGATGTCGTGATAAAACACATCAATGATGCAAGTGAAGGTTATGATGTTGAAATATTGGATATCCGAAAGGTCAAAAGTCAAAGTCCTGGTGTATGGCATTATGGTGTTGATGCAAAAATAGTAAAATAAGAAGGTTATAATGCTTTTTTAATTCCTTCTTCCGTTATTATACCTGTTATTAAATCGGATTCCACTATGTCAAATGCGGGGTTTTCAACTTCCGTTTCTTTTTTTGTTATGTATTTATCATTTATTTTCAGCACTTCATCCTTATCTCTTTGTTCTATGGTAACGTCAAAGATATTGCTTTCATAGTCAAATGTACTTATTGGTGCTGCCACATAAAATGGTATGTCATATCTTTTTGCAGCTAAGGCCACCATGAGAGAGCCTATCTTGTTGGCTACTCCACCTTTTGCAACTCTATCGGCGCCTATTACTACCTTGTCGACAAGTCCTTTCTGCATCATGTGTCCTGCAGCGCCGTCTACAATCATTTTTACGGGTATGTTTTCCTGTTGCATCTCAAATACGCTCAACCTGGCACCCTGTAGTACAGGTCTTGTTTCATCACATATTACGCTGATGTTTTTATTTGCTTCATGTGCACTTCTGATTACACCTAATGCAGTCCCATATCCTGCACATGCAAGTGATCCTGCATTACAGTGAGTCAATATCGTATCATTCTGACTTATAACCTCATTTCCATATTCGCCTATTTTTTTGTTTATTTCAATGTCCTGTTTTTCCATTTCAATTGCTGTTTGGGTGGCTGTTTTTCCGTTTTTGAGTGCGTCAAGTACTTGATCTACTGCCCAAAATAGGTTTACCGCGGTTGGCCGTGCTTGTTTTATTTCATCTGCAGCAACGTTCATGTCTTTTCCTTCAACTTCTGCAAGTGCCATTGCATATGCTGCGGATACCCCTATTGCGGGTGCTCCCCTAACTACCATAGTCTTTATTGCATCAATTGCATCTTGATATGTTTTACATTCGACATATTCTATTTTATGTGGCAGTAATCTCTGGTCGATTAGGTAGAGTTTATTATCTTGCCAATATAATGTTCTTTCCATAGATATTATTCTCCCATAATTAAATTTCATGTTTTATTTTTGTCTGATTAAATAGATAATTATTATTTTTTTTAACATGAATACATGTTGAAAAAAGTGAGTATGGTTATTTCGTATTGATTAAAAAAAAATTGGATTGAAAAAAAGGAGTTTAGTAATGACTGTTGGGAACCATTTCCAATGAGAAATCCTGTTGTTTACTACCAGGTATTCCAAATGCATCCGCCCTACATTGAGTGCATGCACGGAATATAGGAATTATCTCTTCAACTTCATTTCTCACTGTACTTAACATTCCACAGCCAGGTTTTTCCAGGTCCTTAAATTTGTTCAATGGAATTAAAGGCAGCACATTCATTATTGATGCACCTTTAGATTTTACAACCTTGGCTATCTCCTTGATGTGTTTATCGTTTACGCCAGGAATCAGAACACTATTTACCTTGACGACTACACCTCTGTCAGATAGCAATTCTATACCCTTCAACTGATTTTTCAAGAGTATTTCAAAGCCTTCCTTGCCATGATACATCTTACCGTGATATACTATATCATCATATATCTGGACTCCTATATCACTGTCAACGGCATTTATTGTAATTGTAACTGTTTTAACGCCGGCATCAGCTATTTCATCAGCATATTCAGGTACCAGAAGTCCATTGGTACTCATACAAAGTATCAAATCTGGAAATTCCTCTTTGACTCTGCGGAATAATTTCAAAGTATTTTCACTGCATAAGGAATCTCCCGGACCTGCTACTCCAACTACGTTTATAGGCATTTTTTCAGTAGTTTCCCGAATGTGTTCTATCGCATCATCAACGCTCATTATACATGATGATACACCGGGCCTTTTTTCAGTGTCGTTTAACTTTCTTGTACAGAATCCGCATTGTATATTGCAGTCCGGCGCTATAGGTATGTGAATACGTCCAACCTTATCATGTATTTTTTCATTAAAGCAAGGATGTGCTTTTGTAATATGAGCAAAATGACTCATTTTTTTATCACTCATATTAAACCCCCATATATCCAGTTAGAATTATGCATTTCTAACTTCTTCTATTACTTCTTTAAATTTCTTATCCCATTTGACGTCTATGATTTCATCACTACTCATGATACAAACCATATTGTCTTCACTGGCATTTCGTGTCATCCTGAATCCTTCAGGCATTACTCTAAATAATGCATCATATACTTTTCTCTTTAATTCCTCTGAAGGGTCATGAACTATAAAATTATCAGGATCCAATTGTGGGTTGGATACTTCCATCTTATACCTGTCTGGCTGGTTGACATTATGACGACCTTCGCTGACCCATAAAGCTTTAAGCAGGTTAGGAATGTAATTTTCATCCTCGACCAAAATCTTAAGCACTCCATCCTCCATCTTGTAGGAGGCTATATCATTTAGATAAACAGGCTGTGATGCCTTTTCTAATTTTACGACACCAATGAATAATGCTTCACGTGGGTCTATGAATATTTTTATTGCATTGATTGCGCGAGCTAATTTTAAGTCTTGTAGTGTATGCCTGAGTAGGGTATCATATACCTGTGCTCCCACTTCATCATAACATTCCACATACATAGTTAACACTCCCTATTAGAATCTTTTACTGTCGTCTACGTCGGAATCTATAAGTCCTGATACCAACATTGCGGCACCTACTGCTCCGATGTACTGTGAGTATTCAGGCACGACTATGTCAATTCCACCGAGAATATCCTGTACGGCATCCACTAATCCTCCGATAAGGGAAGTTCCACCTACCTGAATTAATGGTTCACGTACATCGATTTCCTGGAGCTGTTGTTCGTATACCTGTTCTGCAACAGAATAACATGCTGCACTTGCGGCATCCTCTTTTGATGCTCCTCCTGCAAGTGATGTTACAAGGTCCTGTATACCGAATACTATACAGTAACTGTTGAGTACTGCATTTTTGTAGTTTCCCTTCTGGGCAAGTGGACCCAATTCTGTTATGTCTACTCCTAAACGGCCGCTTGTCATATCCAGGAAACGACCGGATGCTCCTGCACAGATACCACCCATCGTGAAGTTGTCAGGTATACCGTTGTTTACTGTGATAACCTTGTTATCCATACCACCGATATCAAGAACAGTTGCTTCACCTTTTTGTGCATCTGCAAGGTATACAGCTCCCTTACTGTTTACGGATATTTCCTCCTGTATGAGTTTTGCGCCCATATCCTTACCTATGGTCATACGACCATAACCTGTTGTACCTATTGCCTCTACATCGTCGAGTTTGTAGCCTGTACCTTCGAGTGCCTGAGCTATACCATCATTTGCACAGCCTAAGATATCACCGGTTTTTACCCATCCGGTACCGATAATCTCATTTTTTTCCATTAATGCAACTTTTGTGGTGGTTGAACCACTGTCTATTCCGAGGGTTAATCCTTCCTGTTTTTCACGTGCAAGTATACTTTTTCTTGCAACGATTGTTGTAAGTGCTTCCATACGGATGAATAGTTCTGATGCCTTGGTTTTTTCCGTGAAGGAGTATGTTACAACCGGCAGGTCCGTGTAGTTCTGTATTAGTCTACGTACTTCATTTCTTGCAATAGCTGCTTCTGCACATCTGAAACAGGTACATATGAATACGGCGTCGGCCTCATTTTTTCCTTCAACCAGACTCATGGCTCTGGCAATCATCAGTTTTAAACTTGAACTAGCACAGCTTAACCCAAATTTTTCATATGCTTCATCGATGTCATCCAGATTTACATCAGGCATTACCATTTGGGCACCGAATGTTTCTGCTGCCTTTTCTATTTCCTTTTGAACTCCACTGTATTCTGTTCCACAGGATAATTGTGCAATCTTAATCATCCACGTCATCCCCCTTATCCTTTAGCATGTCTAAAAATGTGTTTATCTTATGTACCATTTCTATCGTATCATCACGTGATGTTGGATAATCTAATTCAAGTACAGGAATATCCTTTCTTCTAAGTGAAAAAACGGTTAATTCCGATGATCTTGCACATCCTACACATCCGAATCCATATGGTGCTTCGTTCATTATAATTGCAGCTTCTGCTTCTTCGATTATTGGACCGAATAAGGACATTCGTCCACGTACACCTGACGGTACTTCTATTGCGGCATATTTCAATCCATCGATTGGATCGTTTTCTGTCATGTTAAAAGGAGGTGCATCCAAATCAGGACTTGTAACCTTTTTTTGCATCTGTTTTTGAACAACTAATGGTTCATGTCCACTTCTAACTACCATATCCGCCAATATCATGGAGTTAGGTGGAAATATTGCAACTTTCATAATATAACCTCTAATTTAATTAAATTCCTTATAATTTTTAAATTATCTTAAGCGATTTATTTTGCTGATTTAATTATCACTTATTGTTTTTGTCGTATTCATTTACTATATCCTCAAATTCTTCCAATGATACTTTTTCGGGTGGATTTAAATCAACATGTCTTGGATTTTGCAATGCGGCACTTACATCGGGAAGTAGCTTATATTCGGCTTCTATCTGATGGAAACCTTCCCTTGCTCCTCCACGTTTAGCCCTGCATCTTCTAGGATCACCTGGTGGAAATCCCCTGAATTTGATGAAGATATGATTTGGATCAAGTTCCCTTGCCTTTTCCACTGCTTCCATTACCAGCTCCGGAGAACCATTCAGATTCGCACCATAACATGTTAGACGAATATTTATTGGTAATTCAAGCATGTGCAGGAAATTCAATAATTCCTTGGAACTTACAGAACAACCTGGCCCCAATATAATCATACGAGTTATCTTATCCTTTTGATCTGAATCCCTATATGTTCCATCACCCATTGGAATATGACAAAATTCAGTATCTATATCATTATTTTTCTCTGACATAAACGGTATCTCCTTCTTTAAATCCTTTGAAGTTTTCACAACCTGCTATGACTCTTCCAATAATGTTTGTACTGTTAAATGATTCACCGGTCGGACCGAATTCAGTATTATCCACAAATCTGATACCGATATTACCCACATGCTTACATGCAGTATTACTTACACAGATATCCCATGCATGTACAATACCATCAGGCAATTTTTCAGGAATTAAACCCTTAGCTTCCTTATTAACGGCCTTAAACATTACAAGATCCATCTCCTTAATGGCCATGTTGACACGCAAGTGTCCGACGTCACCATCCAATAGTCCGGTAATCTTTCTGAAATACCATACTGAACTTGGAGATTCATCCTCATATAACTCTATTTCAACAAAGTCTTCCTTAGGAACACCTAATGTGCTGAGTTTACCCATATGAGTAACGTCTACCGTGTATAATGGATCCTGTGCTACGATAATAGCATCATCATCCGTCAGTCCATCACGGGTATGTTCTATATTTATTGATGAGAGATATTCATCGGCAGCCGCCTGAGTCATTGCGACTGTGGATATCTTTTCAGGTTTTGTGATAACTGTTATCTTATCGTTTTCTTCAACCGTATCCAACAACTGCATACCCTTTGTTATATAACCAATTACATTGTGTGCAGGTGATGATACCCTATTTTCCCTATAGAGGTATACGCTACCAACACCATATCCTTGATTTCTTAATGTGACAGTTCCACGTTTTCTTTTTTCGATTATTTCAGAGTCTTTTTCTAGTCCACGTAAGTCAAAGTTTCCGATGAAACTTTCTGATTCATAATCCACTGTCATCGTTCCATCATCTATGATTTTTAGGAAGTGTTCAAATGAACGTGGAGCTTCCTGATTAGCCTCCACTTCTATGTATGTAAACAGTTCATTTCCTTCCTTGAGTTCTGTGGATAAATCAGTGACAGATGCTGTTTTAACAACACTTTTTCTTTCGATTACAGGTTCTATACCCTGTACAGTGTCGGTATTTTTAAGATTCAAAATTGTTCTTTTACCACCGACTACTGTAGCGAATACTCCCCTGTTCTCATCAGGTACTCCATAGACAGCCCTATGTTTAGATTTTGAAAATAAAATATGGGTTGCTTCATTGGAAAAACCTGATAAACTTAATATGACATCCCATCTGTTGTATAAAAATTCATCATGGGATGGTTCCAAGTCTGTGGTTATTGCTCCCATAGCCACTTCATTAGATGTTGTCCATCTGATGAGTGTGGATGCGAATTCCTTATAATGATTTTTCCAAAAGCTAGTGATGTAATCCAAGTCATCGACAAGTTCAATTATGATACTACCTTTTGTAGTGATAATTTTGTACTTGTTGACATGATTTTCAAGCTCTTCTCTTGCTTCAATTAATGAAATTGCACTTCCACTAATGTATGGAGCATCAGCCTGTTTTATAGCATCTTCAACGGTTGAACCAGCCTTTAATTCCATTTCAACTCCATTGATTTTAACTTGCATTTTCTCGCCTCAATATATGATATAAGTAGAGTGCTACCGTATCATATTTTATTAGAAATTTATGAAGTAATTCCTATAATTTAATCTTTGAATTTTATACTATTAATTAATTTCTAAAAGAATTTGAATATAGATATTGACACCCTGCAAGGATAAAAATTATTTCTTGAAAGAAGTGGCTCATTTAATCAGAACAAAAAAACAGTAGATTATCAGAATAATATATATTGAAAAATAAGACATTGAGTAATTGGGTATATTGATTGATGAATAAATAAAAATTAGAAAAAAAATAGGAATCTGTATCAATGAAACTACAAAGCAACAATGCTTAAAAAAAGAAAATAGGAAATAACTAAAAGATTTATTTATCTTCAGAAAAACCCATTATGATTTCATTGTCGAAATCGAAAACACATCTTTTTTCATCCTGATAGGACATGGTCAATTTGTGGCTATCATTAACCTTTCCGATGCAGTTGGCAGTTATGTTTGCATCGTTTAATAATTCTAAAACCTCTGGCGTGTTTTCATGAGGACATGTCAATACGAATGCTGAACCCGGATATACCATAAACCATTTAATCCAATCGATATCATCAGGCTTAGGAATCAGTTCCATGGAAATATCCGCTCCCATCGCGGAAGCTTCAAGAAGCATTCCTAAGGTACCGACGATACCAGGATTACTAATATCCTTGGCCGCATTTACAAGATGCTTTTTACCAAGGGTATTCATTATTCTTATCTGTTCTTGAACATACTCAGGGGATTTATCACTGGTCGTATCCCAATTAATGTCAGTACCTGGATATATCTGCCCATCCAAGTCTATGGCCACTATCACGTCATCATCGACCTTGGCACCACAACTGGCAATTACCGCATCCTTATCAACTATACCACTGATGGCAACATCCAATGCATTATATGGCGTGTCAGGATGAGTATGCCCGCCTACCATAGGTACTCCGAACTTCTTTACCCCTTCCTTGATTCCATCCATTATCTGTTTGGTTACTTCATCATCACTGGATGAGAGTACATTTGTCATACCCATAGGCAATCCGCCCATAGCCGCAATATCATTTACATTTACAAGTACTGAACAATAACCTGCCCACCATGGATTGACATCCATCAGAGCCCCCCAAATTCCATCGGTAGCAAGCAGCATAAGCTGATTATTCCCTATGTCTATGGCAGCGGCGTCATCACCAAAAGCCAGATGAACATTTCCTGATATGTTATAAACATCCTTTAACGTTTCACGAACATCGGCTATGGAATGTTTTCTGGTAACGCCCTTAAATGTCTTTATAGATTCAACTATAGCATCAAAGTCCAAATTCATACCTCCACAATAAAATTTTACATTCTATGATAATTTTTATATTACATTACTTAAACTTTTTATCCAACTGATTGTCAACTATATGATATTCAATATCCAACTGACTTATAAGCGCCAGTATTTCATTTTTTAACGAGTCAATCGAATCGATAGTCATGATTTGCTGTTGGTTGAATATATCATCGAAAATCTTTTTTCCCACAATATCATCCCAACCGGACTCAACCTGTATAATCAGAGAATTTTCCATCTTAAACGCCTTTTGAACGACCTTATCCAGATCACCGTCCGTTATACCTATGACTGGTCTTTCAAATCTGTAAAGGATGTCAGACGATAGGAGTGTGGTATCATCCCCGACACTTACTATGATACTGTTATTTCTGTATTTGTAGATATCTTCGGCCGCATGATCAAGGTATACTGCGGTCAAATCATCTTCATCATCATGTCTTATTATTCTTGGAGTGACGTTCTCGGATTTTCTCAGCAAACCCGTTTTTATGATTGCCTTTTTTAGGTCAACCTGGCCTAACTTTTCCAGGCCATGTTCCTTGATTATTCCACCATCCATAGCTATAATCCTATCATCCTCGGCCATTATTATCAATTCATCACCGGTGACACGTCCTATTATAACTCCATTCATCATGATGTTTTCTCCGGGGGATACACCTGCAACCTTACGTTTTATGATTGATTCATCATCATTTATCGATGACTCGCCTATTGCTAATTTTTCGGCAACATCCGATGATATGACTGGCAGATTCAATCTTTCTGACAGTTCTTCAAGAAATTCTTCATCAATCTTATCGGACCAGGAGATTATCACGCCATCATCTTCTGCGGGTCTTTCTATTTGAATCATTTTTGCGTTGGTATTTGAGTTGGTGTAAACCTTATAACCGAAAGTATGGCCAGTCACTTGACTTTTTCCATAATTCAACAGAAACAATATATCATTATCTTGGGCCATCAGCTTAATAGACTGGCTTGGCAACAACTTTTTTGATATGTCTATGATATTTTCCAGTGAGGCATCGATTACAGCTGTTCTGCCCATAGTACCACCAAGCCTACATGATACGTTACCCATAGTCGAGAGCATATTTATTATCTTTACTGCACAGCCTGAGTCAATTATACCTGGACCATGCACTATCACTCCAATATTTAATGTCATCTGTTATCATACTTCCTAATAGTTTCTATTAGAGTTAAGACGTTTTCTGATTATCGGTGATCCGCATATTTCACACTCGGATAACTTGGAATCACCGGGATATTCCTTACGACATCCCTTACATATCTTTTGCCATGTGATTGTTTCCTTGATACCCTTGGTGTAAACACCCCTGAATTCCAGGTTTAACAACTTTAGGACATTTTGGATGGAATAGTCATCGCTTACGGTTATGACATCATGTCCCATGGATTCATATTTTAACGTCAATGCGATTACATCCTTGTCAGTCTGAGATAATCTCATATAGTCTCCAGACTCCAATAGAACATCATTTAATCTGGAGTATTCTTCACTATCGACATACTCGACTTTAAGTATTCCGTCATTAATACAATTATTCAACAGTATTTCCGCATTTATATCCTTAATTTCATTCACGGCTGATGAGACCATGATATTCAAACAGTCCTCTTTATAAAAGCCATTTATTAATGCTGATGCATCTAAATTATATACCTTCATCAATAACTCTCCATAGAAAAAATGGTGAAATAAATAATAAATTTTTCTATCTATATATTATTATAATGATAAACTACTATAAAACATTAATAAGATAAAAGAATAATAGTAATGAAAAAAATAATAAATATTATTAAATTGAAGTGATTTGAATGAGAATTATAGATGATATTCATAATAAGGAAGTGATTGATACTCAAGCAAATATTCTGGGCGTAGTCGGTGATATTGAGCTTGACACGATATCAAATAGCCTGAAATCATTGATAATAGTAAAAAGTAGTGGATTCACTAAGGATAAGGAAGAAGTTCAAATCCCCTTCGAGGACGTTTTAAAGATAGGGGATAAGATTATTGTTAAAGATCCTCTTGAAGATTTTATTATACATTAATCATTTTAATCCAAGACCATGTGAATATGAACTCAGATCAACAAAAAAAATATAATAATAATAAGGTGTAATTATCATGACTGACTATAAAAGTAGATTAATTGAATTGCTTAAAGAAAATGACGTTATTAAATTCGGAGATTTCACATTATCATCAGGTAAAAAAAGTGATTACTATGTGGATATGAAAAAGGCAATTACAGAACCTGAGATATTGGAATGTGTAGCACACTTAATAACCGAAAAGATAGATGATGACATTGATAAGATAGCAGGACCTGCACTGGGAGCAGTTCCGATAGCTACTGCAACGTCTTTAATATCTAAAAAGCCTATGCTTATGATTAGAAAAGAAAAGAAATCATACGGTACTTCAAAACAAATCGAAGGACAATTAAATGAAAACGACAATGTGATTATAGTAGAGGATGTTACAACCACAGGGGGCTCATTAATCAAGGCAATAAACGTCATAGAGGATAATGGCGGAAACATCATCAAAGCATTTGTTATAGTAGACCGTGAAGAAGGGGCTAAAGATACATTCGAAGAAAGAGGAATCATATTTGAACCTTTACTTACAATCAGTGAATTTAAACAATATTTATAAGAAAAAACCATATTAATATATGTAATATTTTGATTATGTTTATGTTTAAAAAAATTATTTTTCTAACAAAAACTAATAAGTATAATTATAATATAAAAATAAGTATAAGAGGTTAAGAACATGAAAACAAATGAAATAGTCGGAAAAAAAATCATAGACAAAAACGTTAAAGAAGTAGGAAAAATCGCTGAAATGACCTTTGATACAAAAACATTCAAATTAACAGGTATCTACGGTTCAACAGGTAACCCAATTAGCAAAAAATACCATGACATCAAACCGGAAGATATCATGGCAATAGGTGACTATCTACAAATAGCTATACCTAAGGAAGAACTAATGGAAGCTTCATTGGATAAAATGCCTAAAAGTGAAAAATACAATGTCAAAAGCAGTGAAATCATTGGTAAGAAAGTATTGGACTGCAACGGTAATGACAGTGGAAAAGTATCCAGTATAGACATAGACATAGAAAAACAGGAAATTATTGCTATAAACGTTTCAAAAGCATCATCATTCACAAAAACTGAAGAAGCAAAAATTGAACAAAATGAGATAACCGGTTTCGGTGACTACATATTAATCAATAAAACATTAGACTTTGAAACTGGGGAAAAAGCTGAAGAAAAATCAGAAGATGCTTCTGAAGAAGAAAAAGTGGATATAAATATTAACTAAACTCCTTATTTTTATCTTTTTTTATCGTGTTATTTTTTTAAATCTTTATATACAGTATTGCCTCAATTACTTAAGAAATGTAATTGGATTATTAAAATTCAACCAACTGTTTAAGTTCATCCAGATTCATTCTTACAAATTCCCTGTTTTCAGGGTTAGCCAATATATAGTACTGTTTTTTACCCGTTTTTTTATATGATACAAACATCAGTTTCTGAAGGCTTTCGGTGTCTGCATTTAATACATGGTTAAGTTTCTCTTTTTCAACGGGTGTTAGATTTTTTAAGTATTTAACGATTGAAGGTTGGAATTTTTTAACTAAATTAGTATTTCTTTTTACCATAGCATTGAGTACGAATGATGGTGCCATGGTAAATAATGATTCATATTCCTTTACGTCATCATAGCTTAGTTTTTCTTCAGTCATAAAAATCACGTCCCCTATTAAATCATATATATTTTATATTTTCCCATAATTATATATTTTCATAATTTAAAAAAAATAGTAAAAACATTACTTTAATAACTATTTTGTGAAAATAAAAGCCATATCATGATTAATTTATTATTTAAAGCATTTTACACAGACAGAATATTTAACCAAGTGGCATATTATAATGATAATAACACAGATTATTAAATATTATTTTAAAAAATTATCAAAAATAGCATATCAATACTGTAATAATAATTGCCCGTTTAATATGCCCAGTTAATCAATAGATAAAGATAAAAAATTGAGAGAAATAAAAAAATACTAAGATAAAATTAGAAAATATATAAAAAAGAATAAATAAACTATTTTCAATTTCTAAACTTTAAAAAGATGCTCTTAAGCATCAAATAGCTTAAAAAGATGATAATTATAATTATTTAAAAAAAATATTTATATACTATGAACTATTAAAATTTAAACCAAGTCGAATCGTAAAAATGATTCGATGATTCAAAATATAACCAATTTATACTAATAAGGAGGTTTTATAATTAAGGGTTATTTTGGTACAATAATCTTAATATGCGCAACTATTTTATTAATTAGTTCAGCAAGCGCGGTAGACACTGACAATAACTCGATTTCAGCAGATACAATATCAGATGATATTCAAACAGCACAATCTACAACAAATTCAGTAACCAACACCAATACAGTAATAACTACTAATTCAGCATCATCTTCAGCAAGTACTACCAATTCAAATACGGCAACCAACGTTACCACAAGAAATTCCGAAGATGATAATACAACCGATAGTTCAAAAAGTATTCAAAAAACAAGTGGTGATATAAAAAGTAGTGGCAAACTTGACTCTACTCAAATAGCAATAAATTCAATCACTGCCAAAAGTACAGATACAATTACCTTAAAGGCTACTGTAGCATCAGGATCAGACTATGTTCCAAGTGGTCTAGTAGTATTTAAGATAGACGGTAAATCTATCGGTCAAGCTAAGGTAACAAATGGTAAAGCAGTATTAAGTTATAAATTACCAGGATATTCTGCAGGTACCTATACCACAACAGCAGTATTTGGTGCTACAAGCAGATATTCATCAGCAACCACAAAGGGTGTTCTGAAAATAACTTCCGATTCAACAACAACAACCGTGAAAAACGTTACGGGTGTTGAAGGATCCAAAGTCAGAATACTTGCGGTTGTAAAAGATGGTAAAGGTGCATATGCACATGGTGGAAGTGTAGTCTTCAAGTTAAATGGACTCACAATAGGAACAAGCAAGGTTGTTGAAGGAGGGGCAGCTGTAAATTATACAATACCAGCCTCATTGAGTAAAAGTTCATATACCATTACAGCAACCTATAGTGGTACAGCCGCATTGAAATCATCAAAGGCTACAAGTACACTCAAAGTTCTAACACCACAAAAGACAACAACAACTGTAAGCGATATTACAAGTTCCGCAGGTAAAACTGTTACAATCAAGGCTACCGTTAAAAGTGGTTCAACAGCTTTAAATGCTGGTACTGTAGTATTCAAATTAAACGGTCTTACAATAGGTAAAGCCAACGTAAAAAGTGGAAGTGCAAGCATTTCATACGCTATTCCAAAAAGTTTAAGTAAATCATCATACACAATTACGGCTACATACAGTGGTCATGTACAATATCAGACAAGTACAACCACGGCAAAACTAAAACTTGAAACATTAACTGGTGGAAAAAATTCATCATTAACACAAAACAGCGCATTAAAATCATACATAACAACAAGTGCTTCAAATTGTCAAGTATACAACTCAGTTATACAAAACTTGGCAAAAAGTATCACAAGTGGAAAAACAACTACATTAGCACAAGCAAAAGCAATATTCACTTACTTAAACCAAAAGACAAATTATGATTACTATGCAAATACCCGGTACGGTGCACTGGGAACATGGAACAGAAAATCAGGAAACTGCTGTGACATGGCAAACCTCATGGTAGCTGTTTGTAGAGCTGCAGGAATACCTGCAAGATATGCTCATGCAACATGTTACTTCAGAAGTGGACTGGTAACCGGTCACGTATGGGCACAGGTATATGTCAACGGCGCATGGCATAACTGTGATTTAACATCAAACTCAAACTCATTTGGAAACATTGTAAATTGGAACAGATGTGGAAGTATAAGACATTACACCACACTACCCTTCTAATTTCAATTCCTTTTTTCTTTTTTTAAAAATTTTTCCACTAACATTATTTGACAATAATCTTTATCAATCAGTAATGTAAACATCTTTCATAAAGCATATAACTATTTTTTCAACATCCCATTATCGGATATTCCATTCAATGACAAAAATTAATAATAACCTTTTATATAAATAACTATTATCTATTGAAAAGGAAGTTTAAATTAATGATATGGGATGAAGAAATCGAATGTATGTCACATGAAGACATGCAGGAATTACAATTAAAAAGGTTACAAGAAGTTGTTACAAGAGCATTCAACAAAGTACCATATTATCATAAAAGATATAGCGAAGCGGAAGTATACCCTGAGGATATTCAAAGCTTAGATGATATTGAAAAATTACCGTTTACAACAAAAACAGATCTGAGAGCTGCATATCCGTTTGGATTATTTGCCGTTGACCAGAAGGATATTGTCGAAATACACACGTCAAGTGGTACTACCGGAAAACCTACCGTATCTGGTTATACAAGAGAAGACCTTGATACATGGGGAGAGGTAATGGCTCGTGGAATGACCATGATGGGCATCGACGAAAACGATATAATACAGAATACACATGGATATGGACTGTTCACCGGTGGATTTGGAGTACACTACGGAGGACAAAAGATAGGTGCAACCGTCATACCTATATCAACTGGTCAGACACTAAGACAGATAGAACTGATGAAAGACTTCAAGACCACCATGCTTATTTTTACACCATCCTACGGATTACACATAGCAGAGGAACTGGATGAACTGGGAATCAAACCATCAGACCTAAACCTTAAGGTAATAGGATTCGGATCAGAAAGTTGGACGGATGAGATGAGAAAAAACATTGAAGACAAGTTCCAGGTACCTGCATACAACATCTATGGACTAACGGAAGTTATGGGTCCTGGTGTAGCTATGGAATGCAGTCAACAGGACGGCTTACACCTATATGAAGATCATTTCTACCCGGAAATCATCGATTCCAAAACGTTAAAACACATACCTGAAGGACAATCAGGTGAACTGGTACTTACAACATTAACACGTGTAGGTATGCCTATCATCAGATTCAGAACCCATGACGTTACAAGTATAAAACATGAAAAATGCGGATGTGGAAGAACACTTGTAAAAATGTCAAAGATTACCGGTAGAACAGATGATATGCTTAAGATTAAGGGAGTTAGCGTGTTCCCATCACAAATCGAAAAAGCATTATTATCAATTAAGGGCGTGGAACCACACTACCAGATTATACTTACAAGACCAGATAACCTGGACCAGATTGAAATTAAGGTTGAAGCATCCCCAGACATCTTCTTTGACAACGTCAAGGATTTAGTTGGAATACGTGACAAACTGGCACAGGCCATACATGATGAAATAGGTTTAAGGGTAAACGTAAACCTTGTTGAACCAAAGACAATCGACAGGGTAGATGCCGGAAAAGCCGTAAGAGTAATTGATAACAGGAACTTATAAATAAAGGGTGATAAGATGGAATATTTAAAACAATTATCAATATTTCTTGAAAACAAGGAAGGAAGAATGTTAAATACTCTTGATATTATAGAAGAGCTAGACATTAACATACGTGCATTATCCATAGCGGACACGTCAGAATTTGGAATCCTTAGATTGATTGTAACAGACCCATTAAAAGTTAAGGAAGAATTGGAAAAAAGAGATTTCATCGTCAAATTAACCGATGTGATACCGGTTGCCATCAGCGATGAACCTGGAGGTTTAAATAAGATTCTCAGATTACTTAGCGATAACAACATTAACCTGGAATACTTATATGCATTTGTTGAACAACAAACATATGAGGCTATTGTAATATTAAGATTAGATGATATGGATGAAGGATTAAACATACTTAAAAAGGGTAACGCTAAGATAATTTGTCCTGATGACATATATTCTATTTAAACTCCCAACAATTATTTTTTTTTACATAAAATACATGATTACTTCTTTTTGAAAATATATTTACTTCATCATTATTTTAAAATTATTATTATCACAACAAAATCAGACATTATTCAAAGTATAAACTGAATAACTCAAATAAAAAAGTGAATTAATTAAAAATCATTAAAAACAATACATTATTGAAAATTAGGAAAAAAATAATACAAAAAAAAGTTTAGATGAAATTATTCATCTATTTGTTACAAGCATCATAACCCATTTCAAATGCTTTAATGTTAATGTCTATTGATTTAGGTGGTAAATTTTCCTTCATCGTTTCTATGATATCATCCTTGGATAATGGGAAAGAATCTATAGCCGTGACAGCACCCAACATGGCCATGTTCATTGATAATGGGTGACCCGCAGTTAAAGCTATCTTATTAGCATCCATCGGATAAACACCGGCCACTTTAGATTCCAGTTCTTTTATGATTTCATCAACATCAGGGTAATCAACATCCTGCTGGTTAATGGTTGATGGAAGTACAATGGATGTGTTCACGACTACAACAGTATCCTTGTTTGATTTTTCAAGAGCACGAACTGCTTCAACAGGCTCAAATGCAAGTATCAAATCTGCTCCACCTTCCTGGATGATAGGACTTTCATCTTCACCTATCTTTAGTTCGGTAGATACAACTCCCCCTCTTTGGCTCATACCATGTATTTCACTCATAACTACATGCTGTTTTTCCTTTAGGGCGGTTTGTCCTATAACAATTGATGTTTTGATAATTCCCTGTCCACCGATTCCACAGATATAAATATTATATGTCATAGCAATCTACTCCTTCTTATATATTGCATCAACCGGACATACATCTACACATACGCCACATCTGATACAACTTTGATCAATAGTTATCTTATCATCAACCAGGTTTATGCTTGGACATGCTAGCTGACTGATACATTTATTACAATGTATACATTTATCAGAATCTACATCTATCTTGTATTTGCGTGACCTGATTTCATCCTTGTTAATTAGGTTACATGGATATTTGGAGATAATCACTGATACTCCATCATACTTCAATGCTTCCTTGTATACTTCTATCATCTTATTTACGTTCAATGGATTGATTTCTTCGACAAATTCAACGCCTATTGCCCTTACAATCTTTTCAATTGAGATTGCAGGTGCTTCCAATCCCATACCATCAATAGGTATACCTGGATTTGTCTGACCACCGGTCATAGCGGTGATACGGTTATCAAGAATTACCAACGTGAATTTTGTCTTGTTGTGTATCGCATTTATAAGAGGTGGTATTCCCGCATGGAAGAATGTTGAATCTCCTATAAAGCTGATTATCGGTTGATTTTCGGTTGATTTGCTGAAACCACAGCTTGTACCTACACTAGCACCCATTGACATCAGATAATTGGCCATATTATATGGAGGTGCTATACCTAATGTGTAACAACCTATATCTGATGGATGAATACTTTCCATATCCAAGTTTAGGCTGTTTATAGCTTGTCTTGCACTGTAATATGCAGCCCTGTGAGGACAGCCCGCACATAGCGTTGCCGGCCTGGAAGGTAATGGAATATCCGTCTTTTCATTTGCCTTAGGTCTTTTATCTTCAAAGTCCAGCAGTTTCTGTAATCCTTCAAAGACTATGTTTGGAGTGTACTCAAATATCTCGGATAACGTGCCGTCACGTTTTCCATGAACCTTGGTTGACAGGTTATATTTACCTACAACGGCCAATGTTTCAATCTCATTGATAGGATCTACTTCCTCAACAACAAGAACTTCCTTGTTGTCTTCCAGGAATTGCTTTACCAATTTTTCAGGGAATGGATGTGAAAATCCTAATTTCAAGATGTTGACCTTTAGATTATTTTGGTTTACGACATCTATCACATAATTGTATGCTCCACCGGATGTGATAATTCCCACATCGGCGCCGTTATCGATTACCTTGTTTAATGGTGAGGTGTTTGAAACTTCTCGTAGTATGTTTATTTTTTCCACAAGATTCTTATGCATTACACGTGCTGCCTCTGGTACAGGTACATGTAAACGTTCATTCTTAAATTCACCTGCATTGACAGTGTTTTTGGTATATTCATCTGTCGTGACGACTCCACGCATGTGAGATACACGGGTGGTGGTTCTGATTATTACCGGCAAATCATATTCATCGGATATGTCATATGCATAGTGGATGAAATCCTTTATCTCCTGTGGATTTGACGGTTCAAATATTGGTATGTTTGCCTGTCTTGCAAAGTGTCTTGTATCCTGTTCGTTTTGGGATGAAAATGTGGATGGATCATCAGCTACAAGAAGTAGAAAACTGCCTTCAACTCCTATATATGCTGAGGACATCAGTGAATCTGATGCCACGTTAACTCCTACATGCTTCATGAATGAAAATGTTCTAAGTCCCGTACTTGCAGCCGCTGCTGCTACTTCAACTGCAACCTTTTCGTTGGATGAAAATTCAAAATAAACGTTTGCATTTTTTGCAACCTTATATAGAATATCACCTATTTCAGAAGATGGTGTACCAGGATATGTAGCGGCCAATGAAAGTCCACATTCAAGAACTCCTCTTACTGCTGCTTCATTACCAAGCATGAAATATTCATTACCCTTCTCAGGATTTAATAATTCTTTTATCTTCATTTTATAACTCCTTATAAATAATTAAACTCATAATTATTAAAAGAAAAATAGTAAATATTTTAACATTATTCCTATATGAAAATAATTAATATTTTAACATTATTCTCTATGTATATTTATATATAACAAAATATTTAAGTTATAGTACGACCAAATACAGATATTTGATTATTAAAGGACAAGTTTAAATCATAGTCATAGGACATTTGATATATTAATTATTAAAAAGTAGATAGTAAATATGATTACTGAAGGGATATTTTTGAAATTTCGAAAAAATATGATTAAAAAATATATTTTATAAAAAACAAAGTATAATATTATAAAAGTATAACATAATCAGTAAAGTATGTTATAGTTAAATGTTTTTAATAGGGGTATTGATATTAATGATTAAAGTTAATGTGAAAAGATATGATCCGGTAGAAGACCTACATTATACCGAATCATATGAAATAGAAAAAACACCAAAAATGAAGGTGCTTGATGCATTACACCAGATTAATAAGAAATATGACGCCAACATCGCATACAGGTATTCCTGTAGGGCCGGCCAATGCGGGTCATGTGCAATAAAAGTAAATGGAGAAGCAGTACTTGCATGTAAAGCAGAAATACAAGATGACGATACATTAGAAGCATTGGATTTTGACATTATAAAGGATTTAATCGTTAACAGGGAACCGTTTTCTGAAGAAGTAAGAGATTTAAACCTGTATTTAGGCTATGAAAATGAGGAATTCGCTCGAGAACCGGAAATATTAAAACCGGAAACATATGAAAAATCAGACAGATTAAGAAGCTGTATAGGATGTTATTCATGTTTATCCATGTGTCCTGTACTTAAAAAAACAGAAAACTTCGCCGGCCCATATTTCATGAGAAATCTTGCAGACATATCATTTGACCCAAGAGATGACACCTCACGAAATGACGAACTAAAAGATTCAGGATTATACTACTGTACATCCTGTGGTCAATGTACCAAGACATGTCCTAAAGAGATAGATATATACGGTAAAGCCATTGAACTAATGAGGGCAAAGATATTTAACGAAAAGGAAGGGCCTCTGCCTGCCCATAAAAATGTAAGACAAATGGTAATAGACTCAAACCGTACGGTAAAACCTGATGAAAATGGCGCATATCCAGAGGGATTCATTAAAAAGTATCATGAAGACAATGAGGATAAAAATGCAAAGGTAGCATTCTTTACCGGTTGTATGATTGACTACAAACTGCCATGGATTGCAGAATACCTTGTAGACCTATTTGATAAACTCGGCATTGACGTGGATATACCTGAAGGACAGGTTTGCTGTGGTTCACCACTACTTAGAACAGGACAAATAGATATTGTGCCGGACCTGGTTAATAAAAACTATGAAGTCTTCAAGGATTATGATACTATAATTACTGTATGTGCCGGATGTGGAGCAACACTTAAAAACAATTATCCGGAGTATGGTGTGGAGTTAAATGTCATGGACATAAGTGAATTCCTGCAGGACAAACTTAACCCTGATGATATGAACGAATTGAACCTTAGGGTTACATACCATGATCCATGTCACCTGGTCAGAAGCCAGAACATCAGCGAAGAACCAAGAAAGATTCTGAAATCACTTAAGGGAGTTGAATTTATAGAGATGGAAAAACCTGCACAGTGCTGTGGAGCAGGTGGAGGAGTAAAATCAGGAAAACCTGAGATAGCAGAAGCCTTAGCTGATGAAAAGGTTGACATGATTGATAAGTTGGATGTTGATTATGTTGTGACGATATGTCCATTCTGTGAATACAACATCGGGGACTCACTTAAGAAGAAAGGCTCCAAGACATCAGTAATAAATATGATGGAATTGCTTAACAAAGCATATGAATAGACAAAGCCAAAAAAGAAAGCCGGTGTTTTTTTATAAGGTTAAAAGATACTGCCAAATAATTCAACATTAACTCCCCCTTTTTTATTATATTTTTTAGAGGATAATAATTAACAATTATGTAAAAAAAAATAATCACGTGATTTCAAATGAAAATAGAAACTAGATTAAATGAAGATTTACAAACAATCATCCCCACTTATCTGATTCAAAAATATAATCTGACAGAAGGTGATATTGTTGAATGGAATGAAGATAAACAGGGAACCATTACAATTAAATTTAAAAACTAGGTGTTTCCATTTTAAAAATATCCCCCTTTTTTTTATCAAAAATTACTATTATTCATATCACAAAAATCATTTTGATATAGTATTATATTCCATCGATAGGGATTTAGAAATAAAAATTTGATTAATATTTATTATACTCAATAATAATCACCATTTAACATTATCATAATCAATATTATTTTTTCTTAGTAGAGAATATACTTTATTTTTTATTATTCTAAAAAATTCAAATAATTATATTAATAGAGCGATATATAATATACTTATGAATAAATATGAATAAAGTATTACTTTTTGTAACTTTATTTATATAATCATCATACCACAAGGAGGTGATATCATGTTAGAAATGTTATGGCAATTCGGGATATTATCCGCAGTTCTGGTTTTTGGAGTAAAAATTGGAATGGCTATGGGATTTGCTAATCTAACCAAGAAACAAGTTCTCATAATATCCCTAATCAATGCAATCAGCATCATTGTTTTATCAAAACTATGTGAACCGTACACGGATTTATTATATCAAATAATAAACCAGTATAGTTACGTGCTCTTTGGATTAATGGCCATAATTATTTTCATAACAGGAGTCAAAACAGTCAGAGATTGGAAATTAGATCAAAAAACTCATGCTTCGGCGACATGCTTGGCATTAATAGTGCCATGTCCATGTTGTATAGCTGCTATAATTGGTACAATTATTATTACTGCACCAATGATGAGTATATCTACCTTGTTATTAGGTAATATATCTGCATTTTTATTAATATTGGTAATAATATTGTTTTATTTCTTATCTGAAAAAATAGTGGAAAAAATCAATAAACCATATCCAGTAGTACTTGGAAATTTTATGATTTTTGTAGGTTTATATTTCTTAATTGCTATGAGTATTTTACCAAATTTAAGCAGGGTATTATTAGATAACTATGATTCATTTACATTTAGTATTCCCTATGATTTGTTAGGAATATTTGGAGTATTAGCTCTAGTAGTTATGATAGTATATTTCATAGAATCCAAAACAAATTATTTAAATTAATGGTGATAATATGGCATCAATGACAGCAAGTGGATTATTAACTACTATAATAAATGTTGTGGCGGAAAGTTTAATCATACCCGTATTAATCTTACTGGTAATATTCATATTACTGGTATTAGTTCAATTGGGAGGAGTATTAGCTGAATATTCACATCGGATTAAACTATCAGATGAAGAATTAGACAACATAATAAATAGTATTAATGATTCCAAAAATTCAGAAGAGATAATTAATATAATTAACCAAAGTAAATTAAATAAAAACATCAAAGAGATACTGGTAAAAATAACAAATACAGATAATTTAAAACCAAACACAAGAGAAGCATATATTCGTAAAATAATAGAAAATGAAGAATACAAATATGCACAAACATTAAGAAAAACTGAGATTATTACAAGAGTTAGTTCTGGTTGTGGATTGCTTGGTACATTAATACCACTCGGTCCGGGACTTGCTTCTTTAGGAACTGGTGATGTAGCCACATTATCAACTCAATTAATCATTGCATTTAACACGACTACTGTTGGATTAAGCTGTTCATTGGTAGCATATGTAATTTCTAAAATTAGAAAAATGTGGTATGCAAATGACATTAGTTTAATATATACGATAAGTGAAGCCATAATGGAGGCCAATCATGATTAAGAGAGATACAACATCATTTCTTGATGATGAAGAAGAAGATCCGACGGCCAGTCTTGTAAATATGGTCGACATCATGTTAGTATTAGCTGTAGGATTCTTGATACTGGCCATCACATCAACTGGCGTTATGGATGTATCATCCCAACCTCAACAGTCCCAGCCTCAAAGCCAGATGGTGAATGTTGAGGAGGGACAGGAAATTCCAAACGACATAGCCCAAAGTGACAAATCAGGGTCCGGTTATTCCCAAGTAGGAATTGTATATAAAGATCCTGAAACGGGACAGCTGGTGATGGTTGACAGCTAATGACAATGGGGTGAATTATATTGGATATGAAATTATGTAAAGATAAGAAATTCTTATTGATAATTTGTATTTGTATAATCATCCTTTCATGTATAACTACTGTTTATGCAGATTCCGAATACAAGAGTCAAGAACTGGAAACAATTGATAACGGAACTGTTAGTGGAGGCCTTTATTCTGATTCATATCTTGGATATGACACCAAAGGCGTGAATGTGAACTATTCCAGTAGCTATAAAGAGAATACTGCTCATTCCTCCACAGGTAGTAGTGATACATCAGTCGTGGATGATTCTACAACATCACAGGAAGATACTGATGAGGTGGATGTCGAAGCAAAATTTGATGATAGAAACGTTACCTATGTTTATAAACCATTACCATCAAATGCCAAAGTAAAAAGTGCACACCTAATGGTTGCCGTTTATATGGCGAATATGAATAGGAATTATCCTGTTCCAATCGAACTATCATTTAATGGTAAAACATTGGTAAATGAAACATTAAGTTCTGCATACTCCAATTCAGAAGGTCCTGTGATTATTAATGAAAATATTAACAGAGTAACTAGTGATTATCTCATACATTTTAATGTAACGGATGATATTGACTTAGACGGCAATTATGTTCATATTGACTTAAGCAAATCACAAACAGGTAATGTGAAAATGGCAACGTTACTTGTAGCTTACGATGATGATGATTATGATTTATACTATTATACCATAAATTACGGTCATGACGTTGTGAATATCGATGATTATACATCTTCAACGAGATTCCAGGGAGTATTTTCTGGTTCAAGAGTATATGATGCGGAACTTACATCATATTATCTGGCAAGTGTAAATGCAGCGTATAAATTCAATTCCAGAGCATTGGAGAATTATCAGCCACAAGGTGGATATGATGGTTTTTGTACATGGAATGTTACAAGACGTTATCATGTAGGTACAAACAACAATGTTTTAGAATTTTCAAGATTAGGTTCTTACTTTAAAATATTCGCATCTACAATGGTTGTGAAATTCTATAATGCAAATATGCTTCCTGATTTGACGGTTGAGAATGTGAGAATAAATCCGAACAATTATGAATATGAAAATTCAATATTCCTAGATAATGAAAATGAAATAATTGTTGATTTGCAAAATATCGGAGCTACTAAAGCCAATGAATTTAATGTTTCATTAACATTAGATGACCAGACCTATGTCAAAACGGTCACTTCACTTGATTCATTAGAACATACTTCGGTAGTGTTTAATGTTGATTATGATAAAAACATCAACGATGTTAATCTAAGCGTAACAGTTGATGAAGAAAGAATCGTGTCGGAGGTTTCACGTGTAAACAATATCTATAATACCACGTTAGCCACTGTTTATACAAAATTTCCGGATTTGACTGTCAGCAATGTTATATTAGATGACAATATCGTATTGAAAAATAAGACAAACATTAAGATTAACATTACAAATGATGGACTTGCAAAGTCGGATAATTTCACTGTAAACGTGTACATGTCCGATTATATCTCAAGAAGTTTGATTAAAACTGCCACGATAGATGAACTTGAAATTAACCAATCACAGTTGATAGATATTGATTGGGTTCCATCCGATTATGGATCATTTACTATGGAAGTTATCATAACATATAACAGCCAAGAGATGAACACATCCAACAATGATATAAATTACACCATAATAGTTAACAACCCAAATATGCTATCAATATTCATACTGAGCGATAATTCAGGTACAAATTCATTTAATCAAGCAAGTAAAAGCATATTGGAAGATTACGCCGGATTGATTGACATACAGATACGTACAGACAATCAAGCAGTAACGATGTCTAATCAGGAACTGGCATCATACCTTGAATCAGCAGATATCGTAGTTGCAGAATGGATCAGCTCAGGAGTATATGAGAAATTAAACGTTATCCTAAAGAATAATCCGCATATCATAAATAATAAGTTAAATAAGATTTTCTTAATACTGGAACCGCCAGTATCTACTACTGCAAGTTCTGTCAATATTATTAAGAACTCTACATTTTATATTAAAGGTGTAAACAGACTTGCTTCACTGAATAATATAAGTAGTGAATTATTATATGACTATTATTTCAATACAACAAGAGGTTTGTATTATTCTGATGTGTATAAGTATATCCAAAACCATAGCAATATTCCCGAATTATATAACAGGGCAACATTATATAAGGATTTAAGTAGTGTTGACGGTTATAGGAACATGCTGTTATGGTTACTCAATTCAATGAATTCAAAGTTGTATAACAAAGCATATACACTACCACCAGATAAGTTAAATACCCCAACATATGGTATTTATCGTGAAAAATGGTATTCATCCTTGGATGATGAAGGCAATTGGATTGATGGATATGAGGATTACACTAAGGAATATATTAATTCAAGCAGGCCAACCATAGGTATTATTGAAAGTAAGATGTATGTTGATTCACAACAATTACAGCCATACTATGCTATAATATCCAAACTTGAATCCCTTGGATTAAATGTAATACCGGTTGTTGCATATGGTGGAACAAACGAACAGCTGCAGGTAATGTTAAAGACATTTACCAATGAGAACAATCTGGAGGATATCGACTCCAAAACGGATATTCGTATTGATGCCATGGTAAATATGGTTGCATATGGTCTGGGTGGAACAGACTTTGATAAAGTAACCCCATTCTTTTCGCAACTAAACATTCCGATACTGAAGGCAGTACATTCTGATTACGTGTCTAATACAGAATATACATTAGGTACAACAGGTCTTGGCGCACTTGGTGGAGACAAATGGTGGCATATTGCCATTAGTGAAGCACAGGGTGCCGTAACGCCAACATTTGTAGGAGGATATGCATATACCATAGACAACAATACAGGAGCGTCCATTAGTGGTTATGTTCCTCATGACGGTAATATCGAAGTACTGTGTAACAGTTTATATAACTGGGCTTTATTAAAACACTTATCCAATGCAGATAAAAAAGTTGCAATATTATATTACAACTATCCTCCGGGAAAACAAAATATAGCAGCAAGTTATATGGATCCTGTGGAAAGTACGTTAAATCTATTAAATGTGCTTAAAGATAACGGTTATAACGTTAAGAACATACCTAAAAATTCAACGATACTTCTTGCACAAATGTTATCCCAAGGTACCAACGTGGCAAATTGGGCTAACGGACTTGTAGAGGTAATGGTTGACTTTAACAATTCATCATATGATGAGATATATGGATACCAATACAACAATACATATAAGATAGAATTGGAGAATATGAGTGAAGAAGAGGTAAATGCCCTTAAAGACACTCCTGGAGTTCTATTATACCCTGTATCCAAATTTAAATTATGGTATGACAAGTTGGATGATATTAACAAATTAACAATATCCGAAGGTCCTGTAGCATATATTGGAGAATATTCACGTAAGGCCGTTGAGCTAAAATACAGCAACTTTACAGAGAATATTGATGACTGGTATAATGGAATCAAGGAATTGATTCCTGCTGCAAAGGTCAATCTGGTGCTTCCATTAATAGATAACATAACTTCATTGCTTAAATCATATGTCTTGACGGCTAATGAATCATATTATGATGAATATCTAAAGGTGAAAGAGGAATTCCTGACATATAAAATTGAAGGATTATCCGGTTGGGGCGAGTTTCCGGGAAACATAATGGTAGTAGAAAGAGATGGCATAAAATACTTTGTACTTCCGGGTATTCAATATGGAAACGTGTTCATAACACCGGAACCACAACGTGGATGGGAAGGTAATGCAGAACAGCTATACCATAACACTATAGTTCCACCACACTACCAGTACCTGGCACTTTATTCCTATTTACAGGATGAAGAATACAATGCAATGGTATTTATGGGAAGACATGGAACTCACGAATGGTTATCAGGTAAAGAAGTGTTATGTTCCGATACAGATTTCACGACAGTGATGACTGGAGCAATACCACAGGTATACTTCTACATTACTGATGGTTTATCTGAAGGATTAACAGCTAAAAGAAGAGCATCAGCTGTTATTATAGATCACTTAACACCTCCTATGACCTTAACAAACCTATATGGAAATTTATCATATATACATACATTAACTGAGGAGTATGAAGTAGCCGATAAGGATAAGAGATTAGAACTGGCAGAGCAAATCCGTCAGATAATTCTTGATGAAGAATATGAGCAGGATATGCAGATAAATATCTCCACATTGGATGATGATGAATTAGTACATGAAGTAAATGATTACATAAATAGCTTGACAAGTACATTATATCCATATGGTGTACACGTAATTGGACAGAATTGGTCTGATGAGGAAATAGCATTGCTTGTAACTTCAATGTTATCATCAGAATTTGAATATAATGAAGCGGGAAATACCACATCATTACTTGATGAGATGGCATATCTATATGACAATAAGCCATATCTCAACTTGAGTAATTCAAAAAGAAATATTGTCCAAACAAATAGTTTAAAGCTTGTAAGTGATTTGATACAATATGGTCTTGATGAAACATTAACCAATTTAACCGAGAATCCATCAGAAGGTCTTATAAAGACATGTCAATTAGCATTGAAGTACGTAAATACCTTAAAAGAAAGTACTGCAAATGAGGTAAACAGCTTCTTAAATGCATTAAACGGTGGTTATATTCAACCGGGAAATGGTGGAGATCCAATAAACAATCCAAAAGCTATTGAAACAGGACGAAACTTCTATCAGGATCAATCATCAGAAGTACCTACAAAGTCAGCATATGATAAATCAAAAGATTTACTTGACATTACAATAGAACATATTGATAATGAAACTCATAAGATTGTACTTGGAATATGGGATACTGAAACTGCACGTGATGACGGTCAACTGATATCATTAGTCTTAAGATTATTAGGAATGAAACCTACATGGTCCTCATCCCCTAGTGCTGGTGCCGATGGTAAAAAATTACGAGAAACACCAGAATATGAAGAACTGGAAGACATGTATAGACCTGACGGTTACAATAAGACCCGAATAGATGTAGTGATAGTATTAGATGGAAACTTCCGAGATTTATACAGCAGACAAGTAGGATTGCTTGATAAGGCATTCAGAATAGCATTAGCACGTTCATATGATACAATCATCAATAATCAAACATTGATTGATGAATATGGTGATGACTTACTTAGGGCAATTGACGGTGTAATGGAGGATATTGGTTATTATGGAGTTTCTAACGAGTCCTTGGATGACAATGCAGTTGCTAAGGATTGGGTGGAAGACTTCAAATATTATATGTCACTCAACATGACACCTGAAGAGTCCGGTGAATTTGCGATAAGTAGAATCTTTGCACCTCCAGAAAGTGATTATGGAGCATTAATCAGCCAAGCAGTAAGACAGAGCTGGACATTTAATGATACGAAAGATTTAGCATTGAAATATATCAATCGTATGGGATATATTTATTCAAGCAATAATTGGGGAACATATAACTCCAAAGTATTGGAAAGGCTGTTAAATTCAACCACATCATTATTTACCAGTAGGAATACAAATCTATATGGAGTAATAGATAATGATGACTACTTCGATTATTGGGGCGGTTTATACAATGCAATGGGATACATAAACAATAAGGACATTGCATTTAATGTTATCCGATATGGTGAAAACATTAACACCACTATCACAGAAATAGGACAATTCCTGAAAAGAGAAATGAATACCAGATATTATAATCCACAATGGATTAAATCCATGATGGAACAGGATTATGCTGGATCAAGTTACATGTCCAAATTTGCATCAAACCTTTATGGTTGGGCATCAGTTACCGATAAGGTTACCAATAAAGATTGGGACAACATGGTTAGTGTCTATATTGATGATAAATATGGATTGGGAGTTACCGATTTCTTGAATAATGGATATAACTCATATGCAATGATATCCATGACAGGAACGTTATTAACGGCAGCTCATGAAAGTAAATGGAAAACAGACGATGACACATTGAGAAAAGTTGCAAATATCTGGGCACAAAATGTGATAGATAATGGAGTTGCATGTTGTGACTGTAGTTGTGGTAACGTATTGATGATGGATTGGTCATTGAAATTCATAAATCCTGATTTGATGTCTCGTTTAAAGGCCAAATTATATCAAGCAACACAAGATAAACGATTCTTTGAAGATGGATATGGCCAAAGTGATAATGAAGATGGAAATATGAATGGAACTTCAGATGAAAGTGGAAACACTACTGAAGATGGTATGAACAATACAGGAAATAGTACAGGAGACAATACTGGAAACAGTACAGGAGATAACATGGGTAACAGTACCGGAAACAGTACTGGAAATAACACTGGAACAAATCCAGGAAACAGTACGGGTCCGACAAATAGTACAAATAGTACTACTCCTACTAACTCTACCAACAGTACTACTCCTACCAATAACACCAACAATACAAACACTACTCCAACCAACACAACCACACCAACCAATAACACAAACAACACACCAACAAACAACAACACAAACACTACTCCAACCAACACAACCACACCAACCAATAACACAAACAACACACCAACAAACAACAACACAAACACTACTCCAACCAACACAACCACACCGGATAATCCAATTGATTCAAATAAAACGGAAGATCATAATCCAAATGAGGAAATAAACACAGACCAAAATAAAACAGAAAATCAAAGTAGTGATGATAATACAAATAAAACCGAGGAAGTTATTAAAGATGAACAAGAGAATAGTGAAAAATCAGATGTCGTGAATAATACGACAAATACTGAACCTCTGCCATCCACAAATAACAGTACTCATAATGATTCTTCAAATATGAACAATACTGATGAAGTTTCTAATAAAGATAATGATGTTATTAATGAGGAACCTGAAGGAAATCCAGAAGAACCTAATGAAAATATTAATGATAATTCACAGGAGTCTTCTGAAAATGTTCAGGAAAGTGAATCTGAAAATCCTGTTAATCAACAAGAGGAGGCTGTTAACAATGAGCCTACTCAAACCGTAACAGAAGTAACAATAAATTCTGAAGGAATGGACATGGGAAATATGGAAACGGAGGCAACTGCACCTCTGGGCAAAATGCATGAATTATTGAAATCCAAGAAAGGATCAGCAATAACAGACTCCGCAATGAGTGCGTTATCCATAATATTCGTATTGTTATTATTAGTTGCTGTTGCTTACGGTTATTATAATAAAAGAGAATAATCATTAAACTCTTTTTTTTATTTTTTTCTTTTTTAAAATTATTACAATTATAACTTTTTCCAAGACGAAAGTAATACTTTTTTTAAAATTTATATTAAATATAAATACAAATTCAAACCAATTAAATATTAGGAGTGATAACTTTTTATACAAATGTATTACTAATCACTTCTATCAATAATAATTTTTATTAGGTGAATTTATGAATAAAAAGATACTAATGGTACTTTTTATTTCACTGACCTTGATTATGTGTTCTGCAGTAGCAGCAGAAAACTTGACTACTACAGAACAAGGTGAAGTAAATGGTGGTATATACTCACACGCCGTTCAAAAGACGCCTTATGGTAATCAACGTGCAGGTGGAAACTTAGAAGAAGTATCATTTAATATAACGAATAAAGAAGAATCAAACATAAATTATCAACCAACATCTAGTGGAAACCAACAATCATCCACACCAGAAGAACAGACAACATCACAGTCAATAAAGGATGTTGATAACGCTAGATTATATACGATGGTTTATGTACAAGGAACAAATAATAGATATGGGGCATATGTTAACGTAACTCTTGACGGAGATAACGATGGTACATATGAAACAACATTAGAAAACAACAGAGTGTTACAAATATCCTCAACGATGGATGGTACTGTATACCCAGTTAATGAAAACATTACCCGTGTATACTCAGATTACCTATTGTCCTATGATATTGCTCAATATATTAAAGCAGACACGATAAATGTTCATGTACAGACATATAGTGGAGCTGATATGGGAAC
>AUXO012637997.1_pt1 | contig 31738 bp, 61 predicted proteins | sample 768731 | NCBI WGS metagenome assembly AUXO01 (sample SAMN02715735, study PRJNA202380) | gut metagenome | biome: sheep rumen | host: Ovis aries | place: New Zealand: Palmerston North
TTTGTACATAAGGGAAGTATTTCCGCAAGGATGGATGAAGCAAGGCAGGTGCTTGGTCTTGCCGATACTTATATGTCCGCTTTGAATAAGGAAATGGAGAAGCTTGCACTGGTCAAGATTTCTCCCATCCAGTTCGAGAAAATTGTTTTGCCGACGCTGATTAAAATCGATGATACGATGACTCAGCGTCAGGTAGACCAGCGTATGGAACAGAGAGCAGAACTCCGCTTCCGTTATCGTGAGGCTCCTGACCTCCAGGGATATGGTAACAACGGAGCAAGAGTGATTCATGCTGTGGCAGATTTCGTAGACCATACGGAGCCTGTCAGAGCAACTGCAAACTGGAAGGAAAATCGGTTTGCCAATCAGGTTGAGAAGGGAAATGCGATGCTCGACCAGGCAAGAGACCTTGTTCTTTCCATCGCTTAACTGTGTCAATGCCCGTAGCCCGGTCGGGTAATACCGGGCAAATATAAATATAAAGGAGAAAAATATGAAATTTAAAATCGGTGATAAGGTCGTAGTTAAAAGAAAAGGCTCTAATTGGAATCTAAACGGAGAAATGGATCACTGGCTTGGAAAGGTAATGACAATCAGAAAGTACGATAACAGTGACGATACGTACAAGATGTACGAAGACATTTCTGAATGTGATGGATTTGGTTGGTGGTGGTCTGAAGAAGACCTTGAACTGTATGAATGTGGCCCAGAAGAAAGTATCAGTATTGTAATGCGAGACGGAAAGGTAATCGCAACAGATATTATCTCTGGCACATCCGTAGAGGTAAGCGATGATTTTGAATCTGGGGCAAAGGAAGCACTTGAATCCCTCTTTGCAAAGAGAAAAGAAATCAAAGTCGGTGACAAAGTAAAGATTGTCGATAGCGGAAAAATTTATTCTGGCTATTGGAAGTGGGTTGCAGACAATGTAGAGGACAAAGGGCTAATCGCAAGGTACAAATACGAGGGAAGCCCGGTCTGGTTCGATGAAACATATATTGTACGTGCAATTGCTCCACACGGAGGTTATACGTCAACCAAGCTTGCTTATATAGAAAGAGTGATTTTAGAAGATTATCCGTCTGAATGCATTCTAATTGAAGTTAATGGTATTGAAAAGGTCTAAGCGAAAGGAGAAAACAATGGGACTTGATATGTATTTGTTCAAGGTGAAGAGAATCGGCAACGCAACGCTTGAGCAGATTCACATTGCTGATGAATACCTCGGGTGGAAAAACCGAGGGGAAGAATATAAGTATTGTTCAATGAAGAGATGGTGCGGAATAGATTACGCATCAGTCGATATGAACGTTGTAAAAGCATATGAACCAGAATACGAAGAAAGGGACGGGTTTGAATCTGTATTTGAGGAGGTCGCATATTGGCGTAAGGCAAATCAGATTCACGCTTGGTTCGTAAAGAACGTGCAGAATGGTGTTGATGATTGCGGAGAGTATGAGGTGACGAGGGAACAACTTGAAAGCCTGCTTGATGCGTGTAATGAGGTTATTAAACACCATAATGTTGCAGGAAAACTTCTTCCGACGCAAAGCGGTTTCTTCTTTGGTAGCACCGAATATGATACATGGTATTTCGACGACATCAAAAAAACAATCGAAAAGTTAAACGATGTGTTGGAAGATGTTGATTTTGATAATTGGATTGTGTTCTATCATGCAAGTTGGTGAGAAAGGAGAACAGATGATTACAATTGAGTTTTACTGGAACGACTTGACTGAAAAAAAGCAGAACGAAATTCGTGAGGCTCTTGGAATGGAACCAGATGACAATGGAAATTGGGATGTATTTCCGATTGCTACTCTCGAAGTGGAGGAAGAATTTGAGTGTGATCCACCGTATACATGGTGGGATTGAGCGAGTCGAAACCCGGGGCGAAAGCTCCGGTTCTTGCGGAGACGGCCTACCGCAACTGATGAGACAGGCCAGAAAGGAAGAGAAATGATTAGAGTTGGAGACACTGTAAAAGTAGTTGGCCATGGAGCGCATGATGGTTGGGTTCGATCAATGGACGATATGGTTGGTAATACCTATAAGGTAGAATCAATCGAAGAACCCTATTGTATTGTCGATGGGTATTTATTTTACGCAGACGAACTCGAAAAGGTAGAAAGCGAGCATAAGGAAAAGCTGCTTCAGATGCTTGATGATGGCGAGCTTGGTGAATTAAGGAACTATATCGAAGAGTACCTTTAAGGAAGGAGAACACAAATGATTAAGATGTATGAGGTAGCACCGGAGTATAGAGAAAGCCCGATTGAACCTTGGGAATTCGAAGAGGGATATTTCTATGGAGAGGTAACCGTTGTTGGCAATAGAAATTATGATAAGCACGAAACGGAACTCTATCGGTTGGCTTGTGCTGTTCATGACGACATCATGAACTATGACTACACAGTTGATGAAGTCAAGGCAGACTTCGATATCGTAGATGAAGCGGCGCTTAAGGCAGCTTACGATTCAACGGATATGAGAATGATTATCTGCCTGCTGATGAAAGCTTTAAGCGGAAGGGAGTGGGAGAATAGGGAAATTCATGGATCAGTACAGGGTGAATGGCAGGTAGTCTACTACCCGGCTGATTCGTGGGGCAAAGAGAGTATTGAGTGGTTTGAAACTGCATATTGGAATATGGGAAGCGAGTGGATTGTTGAAGATAACGATGATAGAATTTCGCTTTATTCATGTGAATGGAACGAAGAGAAAATGAAATCCGACCTCGCTGAGCAGTATGGAGTCACGGTTGATGAATGTGAGTTTTATAAGTTCGATGGTTGGAAAAGAGAGCCGAAATATAAGAGGATTTAATATGACAAAAGATGAAGTCATAAAGATGTTTAAAGGGCCTGGATGTTATAGCATATGTTACGATGGCGAGGAAGTTCAATTTAATCCAACGACAAAGGAAGATTGGATTGATTTATTTGAGCTATGGAATAATGACGAATTAGGATATGGAAAACATACATTTGATGAAATAAAAAGCATCAAACTTGTATACATCGTTGAGGATTTTGGGAGTTGTTACATTTCAGTTCGCTATAAAGACGAATGTTATTTAGTTATAGATTCTGCATGGAATAACGAATGCATGACCGTCGCTATGTCAAACTATGAAATCACTTATAAATACTATGAGGAAGGGCCATACAAATGACAAAAAATAGAAAGCTCGCCAACGCAATTCGTAAGTGGCTTCTTGACCATGATATGTGGCAGGATGTCACTATTTATTTTGATGGGAAAGCATATAATACCAGAGACCCAGAGAACGGAAAGTTTTATTACAACGATCCATCTCATCTTGTTGAGTATGAAGATGACCCATCATTTTATTTTGATTACGTTAATCCAGACAACGTAAGTATGAGTTTCGAGGGGCCTGTCTGTCACATGTTATATTACAACGCATATCCCCGACTCAAGAAGAGTTTTGACAAAATATTTGAACGCGCTGGAATTTATTATGAATTTGGAGATCATTGGAATTTCACATGTTATGAGAAATAAAGGAGGTATATGTAAAATGAAGATTATTGTCGGAATTGATGGAGATAATTATACCGAACTGGATTATGGATTTATGAAAACAAAAGAGAAAGCATTCGAGTGTTTCAAAGGGATAGCCAAAGAGAACTATGAGTGCTTTGAGATTGAAAAAGAGGGAGAAAACAGATTCACAGGATATTATTATGATGATTTGTATTCCGACATTCCAAACTTCATTGTGTATGAATGTTACGACCTCAATGAAAAGCCATACATCCTTGTGTGGTGGCACGCTTACAACGGAGTTGACTTTAAAGTTGAGCAGTTCGATACCTTTGAGGAAGCGAACGCAGCTATGAAGGCTGAATCGGACTATGTTTGGATTGAGGAAAACGACCCAGATTATAAAGGTGTCGGCCCAGATGATACAAGTAGTTGCATCGACACTGGATATGAATGGGAGTGTTGGGAGATTATCAAGAGGAGCGAATTATGAAAACAGAAATGAATATTAAAGTAAATATTGATAGTGAGGATAAGGAAAAACTTGATGCAGCATATTGTGTGCTCGACAATATTGAATGCGCATTATCAAGTTGGGAAAAAGGCGGATTCTATCCATATGCTGACGGGGTCGATCTGCCGCAGGCAGTACTAAATATTATTGGTATCGCAGAAAGGTTAAGTAAACTTAGCAATCCGGGTTACCATGGCAACTATTACAGTAACGAATGGATTGGGGTGTGAATATGTTCTACGTAATTCGAGATGACTACTGTGGTTATGCATATGAAATTATCGCAGGAAGTAAAAGCTACCGCAAGGCATTAAGCGAAATGGTTAAAGATATTTTTGAAGACAGACCAGATGTTGATATTGCAGAGATCGTTGATGATATTGACAACGGAGGAGAATACAACGATGGTGATACGAAAATCTGGGGAGATGGAGCGCTCATTGAGGATTGTTGTAGATGGGGTATCACAGAATATAACAAGAAGGGAGATAACGAATGATTAAGGTGACGTACGAACTTTACAAAAATGATTACAACAGAAGGATGTCAGAGAAAACCTTTGCGAGTCTTAACGCTTTTGAGGACTGGTTCTTCAGTCTGTGCAAAGGAAAATACAATGATGATATTTCCGTTCCGAATCCTGACAATAGAATTTGGTCTGAAGGCCCGAGCTGTATGGAAGTGCGGTGTTATAGAACCGATGGAGTTTGTTATTGGATTAGAATGATTCAGATCGGAAGTGGAATTATGTATACTGACGGAAAGCTCACAAATGGAATGAAGCATTGGAATGAAGACGCAAAAGAAATGTGTAGAAGGATGCTGAAGCGAAAAGAGACACCGGTGTTTAATTTTATCTAACAAAGGAGGCAATAGATGAATTTAGTATTAGTGACCTTTGATCTTGATGATACGCAGTTCCTTGTTGACGCAAATACATACAATCTTGATTGTTCTCATGAGTGTGTAAGAAAGGAAGCTGTTAGGATTGCAATTGAAACAAATGAGGAACTTGGTGGCTTCAGCTATGATGAAGATGGAATGTTAACTGTCGAGGAGGCAAGAGACGAGTCAAATTACTCAGTCGAATCTGTTGACTTTGAAATGTTAGCGGAACTCATTAAGAGAAATGATTTGTACGGAAAAGTCGGAAGAGCAATTGTGTTTAGCTGGTGATTAAGGGGGATGTATGAAGCGTAAATATACAGTCTCATCTACGAGAAGCGAAAGCGGTAAGGAAGTTTGGTATGCACATATGGTTGGGTTTCCTAATATTCCTGTTATGAGTGAGCGTGGAACGTTCGGGACAAAGAGACATGCAATGCAGATTGCTGCGGATAGCATGGGACTTCCGCTGAAAGAATATATGGGTTTGAAAGAGAGGTAAATGTGAAAATTAAAGTTGCGTACTATGGACGCTGCCGTAAGAATGGAACTTATAACATGGTTACTTTTGATACAGAAGCGAAAACGTTTGTTAACTGGGGCGGTAGTTGTTCTGATAATGCTGTACTTGTAGAAGCAAAGCTTAGTCAGGATGTCGATATGTTGAGAGAACAACTTGAGGTGAATGGTTATCGGAACGTAACTGAAAAGAGGTGGACGAAGTGAAGATTATTAGAGACGGAAAAGAGATTGAACTTACAATTTCGGAAATTAGAGAAGCATGTTGGGAATATGATAAGCAAAAAAGAATTGAAGATTTAGCAGAAGAACTTGAGCTTTATGTTGCAGAAGAATATGAAGAAAGATATAAACTTGCAGAGGAAATTGAACCATTATTTGATAAATATATTGGTTTAAATCATGAATATTGGGAGCGTTATTGGTCAATCGTAAGAATGGCAATTGAGGATTATTTAAAGGAGCATGTATGAGACAAATGTTTTTTCACCTATATCACAAAATGCTGTTGATTATTGGAAAAACGCCGATTGGAAATACAAAGTGGTATAAACACACGATATACGAAGAAGCACAATGGATAATTGGAAATAGACCAAACAGAAAACCGTTTCAAAAAATTGGTGATAGATAAAAAGGAAAAATAGAAATGATTGAATGTTTAATGGATGTATCTGTGCATTTAGATGGGCAAAAAAATAAATGTTATTACTGTTGTATTTACTGTAACGAAAAGGAAGATTGCGAGTATGTTTGTTCGTTAGCTCATCATGCATCTCATGATTGCAGACACTTATTAATTACAGATGAAGATATAGTGCGAAGAGAATGCAATAATTATTGTTGAATAAGGAGAGAATAATGAGAACTTATAAGGATATTAAAACAAATGAGCTTATGACACTTGATCAGGTAAGAGAAAGGTTTTATAAGTTGGCACAAAAAAATCCAGAAAAATATGATTGCATAAGTTTTAATGAGTACCTGAAAAAAGAGTTTGAGATATTTAATATGTGGTATCTTGTGGTCGGACATAATTGCGATCACAAAGGAACTCTTATCCATAAATTCTTTAGCGAGTATTCAGATGCAGAGGATTATATCAAAGATAAGATGTGCGATGTTGAAGATGTAACCGTCTCTCCTGACGGAAAAAGATTTTCAAGTGAAAATGACTATATGGTTTATGAGATTCGTTACATCGAAAACGCTTCAATTGTTCTGGTATTTTGGAACGATGATGGGGAGAATACAACATTTGCAGTAACAAGTTGTTATAAAGATATGTCTGATGCATATCGTGCGATTATACATGGTATGCATCCATTTTTAGAAATAAAAGATAAAAATGAAACCGACATTTGGTTTCATGAAAGTTGTGCTGGAATTGATTATGGTATTGATGATATTTATAGATGGAATATTTTGAGTGTTCCTTTTAATTAATGGTGATTAAAACAGAAGGGAGATATGATATGAAGATTTGTCCAAGATGTGGCGGAAAGCGATTTGTTGTTCGTGTAATTCTTGACCAGAGTTGGTTGGTCGATGGAAATGGAAACAAACTATCTATTGAGTGCAGTGATTTGGTTTCTGATTTTGATAACGGTGAATTGATCTGTGCTGAATGTGGTCATGTTGGAAATTCGACTACGTTTGATGGCAAAAAATATGAATTCGATGTGACGATTACGTATTCAACATCAAAAACGTTTCATGTAGAAGCATATGATTCTGAGAACGCAGTTGATGTGGCATCTAAGCAGCTTGATAGTGAAGAGTCACCGATTAGTTATGTAGTCGAAGATGAAGATGGTGTTATTGAAGATGGAGTATTTTGAAAGGAGCGAGGCATGAAGGGATATAAACTTTTTAGAGAGAGAAATGGAGTCATTTATCCACTGTTTGTTGATGCAACCGAAGCTATTCCTATTGGCGTATGGCTGAAAGCAAAAGCGGGAGAGCTTTCCGAAGATGGAAAGCATGTCAAGTCTAAGCTTGGCAATCTTGCTTATCGTCCTGGTTGGCATCTTAATGACGATGCTCCTCATGTTGAGCATATTTACAGCCGTGGTAAAGACGGAAAAAAATACATGAAGAAGGGAACCGTTTGGGCTGAAGTTGAATACCGTGGAAAAAATCTGCAGAAGCTGGCTGACTCTATGGGAAAGCAGCCGAGAGATAAGTGTCTGCGGTATGTGCCTGATGGATATTACCGCTACAAGACAACCGCTCAGATGAGAGGTAGCTGGGTCATTTGCGGAGAAATGAGGGTAACTCGAATCCTCAGCGACAAAGAAGTAGAAAGGCTGTGCAAGAAGGTTGGCTTGAAACCGTTGGCAAGGCTTGCTTAATGATGATTAAAATGGAGGATGAAAAAGATGCGTGAATGGACTGTTATTGTGGATGCGAAAGTATCAACGATGTTTACTGTGTGGGCTGATAGCGAAGAGGAAGCAGAAAGAGAGGCGCTGGTTTCTGCTGATTCAGATGACATCAATGATTGGGTGACAGAAGATATATATGTTGTAAGCATAATGGAGGAGGATTGATTATGTATCTACTCGCTATGAAGCTTGATGATTTTGCTGACGACTGGGATCCATATGATTATGCAGATGCTTTCCCGGACAAGACAGATGGGATTGAAAACTTTATGACTGGTCTCAAGGAATATCCAGACCAGATTATTGATTGGCTTAAAGATATTATCGATGAGTGTGAGGAATGGGATGACCCGGAATACGACAAGTATATGAACAAAGCAAATGAGCTTATTAAGGAGGTAAACGAATGGACTTCGAAGATCTGATGGGTATGGCAGACAGTGAAATTGAATACGGAATCTGTTGCATTGCCGAGCGATTTGGCATGGATGTTACACCTGCAAATCCAAATCCGCACTCAAGACACAAAGCAATGATAAGGGAAGACCTTACCAAGGAATTTCACGGATGTTTTCCGTATTTTGAAAGTGAAGACGAAGTTCCGTGTTATCTCAACGGATGTGATTATGGGTGCAAACACTGCCCGATGAAAGACTACGAAGCAAACTACGAATATAATCCGAAATCAGACAAGATAGAGGATATGGTTGTTGCACTTATTAAAGCAATTAAAGTAGATCAGAGTTATGTACCGACGGAAAGCGAAATCAGTAAAGCAATTGAAATCATTTTCGATTAAAGGAGACAAATATGACTACATTCGATTACGAGGAATACAAAGAACATAATAGATATAGATTCTCTGAGTGTTTATATGATCTTACGACAATTGCAACCACTCTTATCCATGACTATGATATCGATGTTGATTCGAGAATGGTATTTGATGAGGTCTATAATCTTGCAAAAGAATTTGAAAATACTTTCAACGATGAAGATGATTATATGCTTGCGATTGAGGAGTTCGGATATAAGAAGCTAATGGATTATTTTAAAATCAAAAGGAAAATTAAAGGACATGTGACTCCATTTATGAAGTTTGAAGTTGAGGCAGACTCAGTTGAAGAAGCTGCAAGGATTATTGCAGGCAAACTCAAGGAAGCTGGTTTTCAGCTGTCTGAAAATATTATAGATAATATTGTATTTAATTGATAAACGGAGAGTAAACATGAAGAGATATGTATATTATCAGCCGAATAAAAAAGATTTAAAAGACAAGGTTGGCGACTGTCAGATACGAGCATTAAGCAAGACGTTGGATTGTTCATGGCTCGAAGCCTTCGATTTGACAATCCCTATTTGTAGGGAGGCACAAACATATACAATTTTTGATGGCGCTTTAAATATCGAAAAAGAATCCATGGCAAAGCTTGGATTTACATACACAGGTATTAGTAATAAAAAAGGAAGCAAAAGGCCAACGGTTCTTTCATTTGCAAAAGACCATCCAAAAGGAAAATATATTCTTAAGGTTGCTCATCACGTAGTTGCTTGTGTTGATGGGAAATATTATGACACATGGGATTGCGGATACAAAAGTTTGTATGGTTATTATTTAAAAGAGGAAAATTAAAATGAATGAATTAAAAGTTGAATTTGTTAGTAATGATTATTTGTATTACGCAACAGAAGAGACTGATGTAAATAGAGCGTTTGAAGAATTTTATTTTGCAATGGATTCAGTCGAAGTTAATTTAGATAACATGAAAGTAAAAGAAATTGTTTTAAGAGATAGAAACGGAAATGATATTGACAGGGAGGTATTTGAATGACACTTAGAGAAGCGTTTGAAGACATTGAGTTTCGCAAAGGAACCTGGATTATTTATTTTTGTGAAACAGAAGATGATGTAGTTAACTCAACTGAATTGTGTGCTGAAACATTAGAAGAACTTGAATTGTTATGGAATGATTATGCTGATGAAGAAGATTCTCCAAGGGATGGGGTTGTCGATGTGGAAGAAAGTTTTGATGCGTATTTTGGTGGATGGTTTGGATCTGATAAGGGATTTGTAATACATTTTCTTGAAGAAATGTTAAACCACAGAAGAGACATGGCTATCGACGAATATAAAATGCTCGCATTAAGAGCTGCAATTAAATATATCGACAAGGCAGATGTTGATGAAGAGTTTTGGGTTGACGGAGTTTACTTTCGAGAGGAGGGAATTTAACATGATTGAAGTCAAAACGGAGGCTGGAACTATTTGTGCGGTCAAGAATGCTGATCCTGGAGCGCCTGGTATCTGGCTTTATTTCATTCCGAATGGAACCGACGTTATGCTCGACTTAGCGTGCGTGGAAGTTAAAAGCAATCCAGATTATAGGAATAATGAAGAAAGCGGAATGGATTTGTTTATGTATGTTTATGGCGATATTTATACAGAGGAATATACACAAAAGATTTCTTATAAAAGAAAAGATGTTTTAAAAATGTGTGACGAAAATGAAATTGAAATCAGAAAGGAGTCATAAATGAATAAGAAAGAATGGATTGAAAACAAGATTGGCAGTGTTTTGTCTGGTCTTGATGAGCTTGGAGTTGATTTTTATTACATGGCAATGCACGACAATGGAATGGATTTATATGATGCTGATCGATACGCATGGTTGAACGTATTGTTTGGATATGATATCGGTGCCGATCATGCTCTTGGAATTACGAATTGGTACTACGAAAACGATATGGAAGTTTTAGAACTTGTTGGTGGTTTGGAATGCAAAGAGGAAATGATGCGTGTTACTGATGAGCTTGGATATCATTTGAATTATGGATATTGGGTTTGGGAAGAGCCGGATTATATCACTTATATTTATATGGCTATGCCAAAAATTAAAAAGCGAATTGATAAGATGTTCACAGATGGATATTCGATTGATGATGTTTGCGGTTGTATTTGTGGTTTGTATCATGAGCATTTAATTGACGATGCTCAGGAAGAAGAATTGTATATTTATGCAGACCCTAATGATGTAATGGAAATTGCACCATTTGAAGCATGGTGGAATTTTGAAGGTAATAATCCGCTCGACTACACGAGAAATGAGGACAGAAGATGAAAGCGATAACGATTAAAGAACCGTGGGCCTCGATGATTTCTCATGGATTTAAGGCAATGGAGACGCGATCATGGCCGACGAAGTACCGTGGTCGTATTGCGATTCATGCAGGAAAAGGAAAGCCAGATAAGTCGTGGATGGACAATGTGCCAGAAATGATGGAGATGGTTGGCGACATACATCCCGGATGTATCGTGGCGTATGCAGACCTTGTAGATTGCCGACTGATTACAGAAGAGATGGTCGAGAAAGTGAAAGCAAATCATGCCGAGTATATTAGCGGATTCTATAAACCAGGAAGATACGCATTTATCCTTGATAATGTTCAGCCGGTAACTCCAATTCCAATTAAAGGGAAACAGAGAATTTGGAATTATGATAATTAAAAAAGATGTTGCAAGCTAACAAATTAAAAGGTATACTAAAGAAGGAGGATCTATGAGTTATTATTATTTTTCTGTTCATCGTCCGGTTTCGCTTGGTACCTGCCCTAAAGGATTCGCTTGGTTTGAAAATTATGATAAGAGAAGATACATTCCTTGCATTGGGTGGGATGCCTGGGGTGTTCTTGAATATCACAATATGCTTACTCCAAGGGAGCTTGATTGCTATGAACTTGAAAGAGCAGACCTCGAATGGGTAACTTGCTATAGAGATCTTCTTGAGCCAGACCATACGGCAAATGATAACCTTATTGATATTCTTGTCCCGGTTGATTGGTTGAAGAAGTACGTAGAGAGCACTGGTGATTATGAGAGTTACGAAGAGTTCGAGAACGAGTACACCGCAGACGATACCGAGGGACTTTTTTATCAGGCAAAGGCAGACGATGTTATTTACGGGGTGGTGTTCTAATGTATAGAGTTGATAGCATCCCACCAATTAAAGTTCTGATAAATGCAGTTATAACGCAAGCCGCCAATGACTATAGAAGGGCACTGAAAGCGAAAGACTATGCAGGAATATATGAATGCGAATCGTTTTTTAAGAGTCATAGATTTATGTTAATGACAAATGTTGATGGCGTATATCTGATTGATAGGATTAGAAAGGAGGTGAACAATGAGGCAAATAAGTTTTGTAAGGGGGACAAAAAAGCCGTGTGCAATCTGTCACAGTAAGGCCCATAAGGGATATCTAACTGCAGCTGCAGTCAAAGAGCACCAGTGCTGCGAGAAGAATTGTCCGTGTCTTCAGAAACTTGAGCATGATTATTGGCTGCAGAAGGAACGGAAGAAGCTTGAGAAGAGAGCTATGAAGACTTTTATGAAAGAGGGTCTTACAAAGGATCAGAGCTACAAAAAGATAAAAGGAATGAAGCTGAACGAACTGAGAGAACTTTTCGGAGGTGAATGATTATGTTTGAAAGGCTTATTGATTGGCTTGCAACTGATGAAGCAAAAGAGTTGTTTGATGGATATTGGGAGTGGTCGGATATTATTAAAAAAGCTTGCGAATTAAATCGTGGTGGAACGATTGAGATGTGGACAAACGGAGAGTCGCTGTTTATTCCTGGAGAGTATCTTGCAGAGATGGCCGATGCAATTAATCGCCTCTGTAAAGAGGAAGATGCTGTGTCTTATTTTTATTATAGCGTAAAAGAAGACATCGAAAATGATGAAGTTGATCGCATGACTGGTTGGGGTTACATTCATTTTTAAGGAGGGAAATATGTGGGATAAACTGCTTGATTGGATTCGTACTGGCGAACTCAAAATGGAAGACGATAGAGTATGGTCGAAGTTGATTTCAAAAGCTTGCGAGCTGAGTGAAACCGGAAGCGTTCCGATGTGGACTGATGGTGATGAGTTGCTTGTAAGCGAAGAAGAGCTTTGTGATAAGCTTGCGAATGCACTTGATTATACGTGGGACGGGCATCCCGTAAGGACATCTCATTATGATCCGAGTGAGGATATGGAAGAGCAGTGTGTTGATAAGTATACTGGCTGGTGGTGTATTGATTTTATTTGATGCTGATTAACATAGATGAGAAAGGAGATTATTAATGGGTAGTTTTTCTTGGCTGAGAGCAGACAAATGTACTGAAAGATCGAATCTTACCGACGGAGATAAATATAAAATTCTTGTGCCTATGGAGTTTGGTGGCGGATATATTCAGGATATCTATTATGATTATGGATATATTTTTGAAGAAGATAATGTAGACGATAATTGCAAATATATTGATGGAAATGGTGTTGTGCATCCTCATACTGAGTTTGGAAAGTGTGACCTGTATGGAGTGCTTGCTTATTGGAATAAATGTGACGGGATGGAGTATGATGGAGACCATTACCCAGAGACGATGGTTGATATTTTAAAGAACGGAAAAACTCGTGAGCAGAAAAATCGTGGAAAAGGAATAGATATTGGATGCTATGACGAAGATGTTGACAAGTTAAAGTATCCGCTGAAGTTAGTGTCTCGTAGTTGTAAAGATACATATGAGTCTTGCACTGGAAAGAGCTATACCGATCCAAACCAGGGGTTTATTCGTGGAAAATGGAACCACAGAGATTACCGCAACTATTAAAGAGAAAGAGAGGACAAAATGAAAATTAATATTAATGCAGTTGATAAAGTGCAGGCAGAACTTGATAGGGTGCAGAATAGATGCAAGGCAAGAACGATTATGGTGACTGATATTACTAAGATTTTAAATAAAATCAGCGTTCCAAAATCTAAGCTGAGCGGTACTAAAATTCATTGGGACGGAGCCGAGAAGTTCCCAAGTGCGTATAAATATACACCAGAATCTACTCACTGGGAAGCAGAGAATATCAATGGAAGATGGTATGTGACAGATATTTATAGAAGTACATGCCCCAACAGAAGCACATTCAAGGGCGAGATTGAATACTCAGATTCTGCAAAAGAGTGGATTATTAAAAACGCAAGTATGATTATCGTATAAAGGAGAACTGAATAATGAGAAGGAAGTATTATATCAACGGATGGCATGAGACCAGTGAATATTTCCATCGTATCTTTGGCATTGAGACGAAGCGAGATATGAAAGTGTTTCGAAGTGGGAATAGTATTGAAAGAAATGGAAATGAATTTTATATTGAGGAAGTCGAAGACCTTGATTAATATACTGGATTGGAAGTAACTAAACAATATATTTAAATAAAAGGAGAAGATAATTATGAATAAAGCAAGAAGAAAAGAACTTAGTAAAGCAGCTGAAATGTTAAGAGAAGCATATGATATTATTGAATCTTGTAAAGACGAGGAAGAGGATGCATATGATAATCTCCCGGAGTCATTCCATGATGGAGAGCGTGGTGATGAAATGCAGGAATATATTGATGCAATGGACGAAGCACTTGATCAGATTGACGAAGCAGCTAACGCTATTGAGGAGATTGTTTGATATGAAAAAGAAAGATATTATTGCAAGGTCTATTGAATTAATCAAAAAAATTGCAGATAAGAAAAAGCTAACCATTAAAAACAACGGAACTGGTCATGCTTTTGATAATTCATTTTGGAAAGATATGTTTGTAGATGATAGTAATATTCCAAATATCATCGCCGAAAAAGATGGATACAGTATTGAACTTAGGTCTTATTGGGGGAACCCGGAGATTGATGTTCGTAGACATAGACCATATGGAGAAGAGCTACTTGTATTAAATTTCTCTGACTCAGTAGAAAAGGGAGATAAATATATTCACACTGGAGAGTTTAGAGTTAACGAGGTAAGAGTCGATGGAACACATAACTACAAGCGAGCGATTAACGATGTGTATAAGATGATTGATGAAATCTGTAAAAAACGATGATTAAAATGGAGGTTGAATATGGCTGTTGAATTTGTTTGTTTTCTTGTTCTTTCTCCCCTGTTTTATATTATGAATTGTTCTGCATTAATTGTTATGATGTGGGGATGGTTTATCTTAGATGTATTTAAGTATTTAGATTGTTGTAGTAGACATGAACAGTATATTAAAGAGAAACGTGAACGCAATAGAAAAAAAGGTTTTACATATCTTGATTGATGGATGGGGTAAATATGAAAAAGAGAAAAGAATCAGCGTATCTTATAAAAGAAGTTACTGGTCATTTTATGTTAGAACCAACAATAAGATGGATTGCAATGGATTACTGGGGTAATTGGATTACAAGTGGGCGGACAAGGAAGGAATGCGAATGTAACTGCAGAGATTTGAATTATACACCAAGAAGATAATTTAAAATATTGAGGCGATAAGAGATGAAGATTCGTTATTACCTAATAAATAAAGCACAAAGAAGAGAATATGATAGCTTTAAGAATATTTATAATAGGCTTGGAAAATCTTTTTATCTAAACATGTTACGCTATTGTAAAGAAAAAGATGGAAAAGTTATCAACATGAAATATGGAGAAAAGTTTTGTGATCGCTTTCAAGAAATACTTGAAACAACGATAAACGAAACAGAAAATGATTATAAGTTTTTAATTGGAATAACTGATGATGATGGATTTTATCTATCAGATATGTCAGTTCTCGGTATTTATAATTTTACTCAGTTAATTAACTTCCTTAAGTCAAACAAGAGCTGGATGGTTGAGGACGAAAAGGGAAGAGCTGTTGGAATTAAAGATATGAAGGCACTTGCTAAGCTCAAAGGAATTAAACCACATTATAAAGAAACCGTTAATACATTAACGGCGAACAGAATTGACAAAGCAATATGGTATATTAACCAATCTCTTAAAGATGTGCAACAAGCTATTGAAGATGAGAAATATGGAACATCAAGAAACATGCACCTATTGGAGCTTGAGGAAAAACTAAAACAAAGTCTTGTAGCAATCGATAGAGCAAAGGAAGAAATTGATTGAGAAAGGAGAGTAGCATGACTGGAAGAGAAGAAAGCGTCATGAAAGCAAAAGCTAAAATGGCAGAGATGCTTAACGGACAGGGCGAAGAGGTTCGTGGTTTCTATTCTGACATGATTCATTCTGGAAAAACAAAATCATTTATGACACAGAAATCCTATCTTCAGATAGTAATTGCATTTATGGCATGGGTTGATAAACCTGTAAGCGAAATTACTTACGATGATGTTTTAAGATATATGGATGAAAAATCAAATGGTGGAAAGACATCTGGGTCTTGGATGGTAGCTGTTTATTCTGGGTTAAAGAAATATTTTACATACCTCAGAAAGACAAAGCGAATCAAAGAGAATCCGATGGATGAGATGGATCGTCCTGCAGCTAAGCCGTCCGACCAGGTTAAGAGAACATACCTCACCCAGGACGAAATCGATTTGGTTATCAGTGAAATTAGACGTAGTGGTGGAAGATATGCAAAACGAGACGAACTAATCTTTGCACTCTTTCTTACTAATGCAATGCGTCTAAACGCACTTTACGAATTAAATATTTCCGACATTGATTTTGAGAAAAAGGAAATGCGAGTTATTGAGAAGGAAAACAAATTCCGTGTCTTCTATCCTTCGGATAACGTACTCAAGCTTGCAGCTTCTTACCTTAAAGAGAGAAAGTCAATTGCTCCTCATGCCAAAACTGACGCAATGTTTATCACAGGAGACGGGGATCGTATGACTCGATATATGATTGAGAGTATGATTACCAGGCGTTGTAATGTAACTGGAAAACACATCACGCCTCATAAGATTAGGGCAAGCACAGCAACGCTTCTTTCGCTCAAAGGATACTCTGTGTATGACATTCAGCAGTTCCTTGGTCATGCATCTCCGCACACAACAGAGATTTATCTTCAGGATAAGAATGAAGCAAGTGCGAAGGCAAATAGAGGAGCGAATAGTTTTTATAGTTAATGCTAATAAAATTAGATGTTGCAAACAATGTAGCTAAGATATATAATATAAGAGGAAAGGAGGTTATTTTATGGAAACCAAGTTCTATAAGTATGCGAACAAGGTTTTATCAGCTAAATGTGTGAATGTTTTTGCTGATGCAGAAGAGAAAAAGGATTTATACAAGTTTTCCAATGCAGATGTTATAAATCTTATTAAGCTGTGTGAATGTCCAGGGGTTATAGATGTGGAAGATATCATCTCGTTAATCAACAAGTATTATAGAGATTATGAGAATACTATTTATCATGATGACCTTGGAAAGCAGGTTATAGTTACGGATGTACATTCGCTTGTTGGGTCGGAAAGGGTTAAAGACGTCAGAATATTGACAAAAACGGAAGTATATTCGATTGCAAGGAAGTTAAAGAGAGCCTCTTGGAGATATATTGTACTTGGCGCATACGAAGGGATTGGTTCATACGGAAAGAAAGACCTGCTTGAAGCGATGGCGGATCAGATTGATGTAGAACGTAAAACAATCACGCTTCCATCTGGACATACATTTACGTACTCCGACGAATTAATTGATGCTGCTATTGAATCGTCGCAGGAAGACTCTTTTGAAGATGCAAATGGAAGGGTCTTCATGAACGCAAGCACCGGAAGGATTCTTCGAGTTGTAGATAGCGCAAAGGGGAACGGTATTTTGAGCTATCCTTCGTTACAGAGATACTATTATTCAATCAAGGATATGACAGGTAATTCGTGTATCGGGTGGGCAAGACTTGCAATGAGTGGTTTTTATAATAGTCTCAACGAAAGGCTTGAGGGAAAGCAATATAAAGAGAGAGACAGGGAAAGGGTCATCGATATACTTGAACGATACAACAAAACATCGTTGAGGACAATGTCAATACAGAATCTAAGATACTTTAGGAAGGTGGTTCAATAGCCACCTTTTCTAAGGTTGCATGGTGATTAAAATAGATGCTAATATTGCTATTGACACAAGCGAAGTATGGCGTTAAAATCTATTTAGTAGAACAACTGTTCGAAACAATTGGAGGGCCTATGGGATTTGATGAAGCTATCTTGAATAGTATTGGAAATGAAGCGATGTTTGTTATGTATGATGGTGATAACTCGATTACAATTAGAGATATTGTTGATGATGTTTTAATCACAGATGATGGCATTGATGTAATGCTTGAAGCTGGTGGTGAGGTAACAATTGGAAACTGGAAGATGGTAGAAGCAGAAGACAAAGATGGAACTCATTTTTCTCTGCCGAACCAAATGGAAATCTTTATTATGGAAGGATAAAATGATTTATTTAGATAACGCAGCAACAACAAAGGTTCACCCTGATGTGTTTGAAGCAATGGTGCCATGGTATACAACCTACTTTGGCAACGCAAGTTCAAGCCATCACTTTGGAAAAATGGCAAAGGAAGCGCTCAACAAAGCAAGAGAAGATATTGCAGATGTTGTCGGATGCTTTCCAGAAGAAATTATTTTTACATCTGGCGGAACTGAAGCGGACAATCTTGCATTGTCTATGTCTGCAAGAAGCATATTAACAAGTCCAATTGAGCATAAAGCAATCTTGAATACGGCAATCAATCCTAAAGTTGCTAATGTATTAAGAAACGGGGTGGTTGATCCGACGAATATTGAAGAAAAGATTGTAAGTTCAACAACTATGCTATCTATTATGGCTGTTAATAATGAAACTGGCGTTGCACAACAGTATGATTATATTGCTGCTTTGAGTCATAAATACAGAAAACTATTTCATACTGATGCTGTCCAAGCGTTTGGTCACAGGCCAATTAACATTAAAAATATTGATATGATGAGTGTGAGTGGGCATAAGATTAACGGGCCAAAGGGAATTGGATTCCTATATGTGAACAAGCACGCACAGCAATTTATTTCCCCAAGGATGTGTGGTGGCTCACAGGAGTTTGGGCATCGTGCTGGAACGGAACCGATTCCGTTAATTGTCGGACTGGCAGAAGCTGTCAAGCTACACGCAAACCCAAAGCCTGTGAACCTTGCGTGGTTCGAAGATATGCTTGTAAACGAATGTGACGCTGTAATTAACGGTGTCAGCTGTCATGATGATCCGTGGAAGAATATTATTAACTTTCAGCTTGATATTCATAATGATACGATGATTCAGAATCTAAGCAAAAGAAAGATATATCTAAGTGCTGGTTCTGCTTGCAACTCAACGCTTGCTGTTCCGAGTCATGTATTAAAGGCAATGGGATTATCTGACGAAGAGTGTAATAAAAGTTTGAGAATTTCAGTTGGAGAGGGGATTTCAATGGAAGACGCAAAGACTGTTATAAATACAATCAATCAAATAAGGAAGGAACAAAAGATTGTTGATTCAATAGATGAAATGTAAAGATTGTAAAGCAGAAATGGAATACGTGTTGGATTACAGCGGTGGAACATATATTACAAAGTTAATGATTTGTCCAGCTTGTGGTTTGATTAAGATAGTTGATTTTGAAGAAGATAAAAATCTCAATGTAAATTTTGATAAGAGGTATTATGAGTACAAGTAAAAATTATTTTGTCAAGTTAAATGCAATTTCGCTAACAGAACAGATTAAAAAGAAGCAAGGCTTAAACTATGTATCATGGGCATCCGCAGAAACGGAGCTTCATAAGGTAGACCCGTTTGCAAAGATTGAACGACTTGATTATGTCCCAAAGGTATTGCTTGGAGAAACGATTGTCGATGGAGACCCAAGACCTTATTGGGTGGTTGGTAATACAGCAGAGGTTAGGACTCGAATTACACTTACGACAAAGAATGTTTATGATACGCTTGACATTCCGTATGATGACACAGACCCTGTTAATATCACAAAAGAAATGTGGCTCCCGGTAATGAACCTTAAGAACCAGCCTGTCACACTTGACACTATCACATCTGTTGATGTTAACAAGGCTACGATGAGATGCATCGTAAAGAACATCGCTGCTTTCGGTCTTGGCCTGCACGTATATGACAACGAGGAATTTAGCGACGCTGATATTGCAATTCAGAAGCTTCAGACTTCATGCTATGAATTGATTGGTAAGAAATGCAAGATTGGTGAAGCTCAGAAGAAGAAGGTTACAGAAATTTGTAAGGATATGTTACCAGAACAGAACGGAGACCCGAAGCTCTGCCAGGATCAGGAGATTCTTGAGGAACTTAAGAAGAAGTTACTTGCAATTCGTTAATTGATGGTGAATAATATAGATGAAATGCAGATACAGTAGATGCATCTTTGGCGGTGGAGATATTGAACCAGGAAAAGAAGTAGAAGTTTCTAAGGGACGTTATATGCATAGTGAATGTGCAAGATATAACGCAACCATAAAGGAAATCGTAAGGTTATACAGCGAATCAATAGATAGAACTGTAGTTTTTTCCGAACTCCAAAACGTTATTAACAAGATAGTATTTGATAAAAAGGTAGACCCTGACTTTTTATTATTTGCCATCAAAAAAGCAATACTAAATAAAACAAAAATCAGAGCACCTTATGGTTTGTATTATCTTGTTAATGATAAGGATATGATTGACACATGGAAAAGAAAAAAAGTACAAAAAATTATCAAATCAGTTCCACTCGCAGAACCAAAAGTTCCACAAGATTTTAAGTACACGCCAGCATCTCCGAAAACACTGCTAACAATTACAGAGGGATTATGAACTTAGAAAACATTAAAGACAACAAGGCGGAAGCTGTAGTTATCAGCACATTGTTGTATCATCCTGAGTTTATTGCTCACTCGCCGTCGCTGCAGGAACGCTGCTTCTATAACATGGATAATAAGCTAATGTTTTGGGCTATATCAAAGCTGTTCCGTGAGAAGCATGTATCAAAGATTGGGCCACTGGAACTTGAAAGCGCAATCAATAGTAATGGTGGTGTAAGAAAAGAGTGGGCCAAAGTAAACAACTTAAGGTCAACACAAGAGTATATCGACCTTGCAAACAACAGTAAGACAGATGATGTCCAGGCATATAAAATGTATGTTAAGAAAATTATCGACCTGTCTGTTGCAAGGGATATCATTCAAAACTCAGAACAAACAATCCAATATGTGCTTTCAAATAGTGATGTTGGTGTCGAGAAACTAAGCTCAAAGGTTTATAAGGATATTCAGGATATTGTCACAAAATATATTTCGCACGATGAGATTAGAAAGATTGGCGAAGTTGGTACTGCAATTTGGGATGATATCCAGAAACGCAAAGCGGCTGGAGAAATGAATGGTTTCCCATCGATATTCCCAACGCTGAAGAACTATTTTATTTATCAGAAGCAGGAGATGGTTCTTGTCGGGGCAAGAATGAAAACAGGGAAATCAATATTCGGTATGTTAGAAGCGTTGAATGCCGCACAGCATGGAATCCAGACATTGGTTTACGACAGCGAAATGTCTGACAAGCTGTTCTATCTTAGAGTTCTATCTCATTACACAGGTATTCCACCGCTTAGACTAGAGAACGAACAGCTTAGTGGTGATGAAAATCTGCTTGTTGACAACGCTATGAAAGCGATTAACAAGCTGCCGCTTACACACATCTTCAATCCATCAATGAACATGGATCAACTGTACTCGCTTTGTTATCAACAGAAAGTACAGAATGGACTTGAGTTTGTTATATACGACTACATCAAAGGTGGAGATGAAGTTGAGGCTTCACGAAGGTCTAATCAGATGGGAGCTATGACCGACTTCCTAAAGAACAGAATCGGCGGCGAGCTTGATTTAGCGGTTCTTGCATTCGCCCAGGTCGGCAGGTCTGGAGAGATTGCTGAATCAGATGCAATTGAAAGGTATTGTTCGGTTTCTTGCAACCTGTTTAAGAAAACGCAAGAGCAGATTCTTGAAGATGGAGCTGACTGTGGAACAATGGGTCTGCTTGTAAAGCTAAACAGACTTGGGCCATCTATGATGGACAGCGAATATCTTGACCTTCAGTGGGCCAAAGGGTTGACTATCCAGGAGGCTGCAAGACATGACTCAGGAACAGTATGATCCTGAATACATAAAAGAAATAAATCAAAAAGCGGATTTGCTTGGGTATGCGAAAACGAAGTTTGAGTTTGAGCAACGTGGCGAGAACTACTTCACGCATTGCCCAAGCACATCCCACATTGATAACACACCAAGCTTGTGCATTAACCCAGAACGGAACATGTTCAAGTGTTTTGCGTGTGGTGCTGGTGGCGGAATCATTAACTGGTTGAGATTTACAGAAGGTTTAAGCTTTGACAATGCTGTAAAGAAAGCGGCGAATATTGCTGGTTTTAAACCCAATGAACAAGGTTATAAATCTCAAACAGTAATCGTTAATAGGTCGCTTGCTCCGATAAAAAATAAAATAGTAGAGCATCCGATATTAGACAATAATATTTATGATAAATTTTCGAAGGAGTTACCGGAAGAATGGTTAGAGGAAGGGATTAGCCAGGAAGCAATGCGCAGATATTATATACGGATTGATAACGATGGAAATCGAATTGTCTATCCTGTGTTTGATGCGCAAGGTAATTTCATTAATATAAAAGGAAGAACACGTAGAAAACTTTTTAAAGAACTTGGAATTGCAAAATATATCAATTACTACAAGGTCGGTACAATTGATTACTTCCAAGGATGGCAACAGGCACTCCCCAATATAGTTGCATCAAACGAAATCATTTTGTTTGAGGGTATTAAAAGTTGTATGAAAGCTTACGACTATGGATATCTAAATACTGTATCTGTGGAATGCCACGACATCAATATCGAACAGATTAAATTATTGATTAAACTTGGTGTTGACGTTGTCATTGCCTTTGATTCGGATGTAAATCCAAGTTCAATTAAAGGTTTAGATTTATTATGCAAATTCCTGAATGTCTATTTAATTTATAACACAGAACTTCTTGGTGAAAAAGAAGCTCCAGTTGATAGAGGAAAGGATGTTTGGGAAAGATTATATACGGAGAGACGTTTGTTGTGATATGGAGTTTTACTAAGTTAAATGCTTTTGAGCAATGCCCATATGCCTATTACTTAAAATATATTCTAAGGCAAAAGGGAGATAATAATTTTTTTTCTCAGGCTGGTTCTGCTATGCATAAAGTTCTTGAACTTTTAGCTAGCGGAAATCTAAAGCTTGATGATGCTATCAAGAAGTTTGATGAACTGTGGAATGAAATAGATTCGTCAGAAGTTAAACAGTCAGTTGCAGAAAATGCGTACTGGTCATATATCGAATACCTTGGAAGTCTTACAGGGCATGAGCTTGACAAGTATAACGTATTAATGACAGAAGGAGAGGTCAAGTTTACCCGTAACGGAAATGATTTTATCGGTTTTATCGACTTACTGCTTCAAGAAAAAGATACAGGTGAACTGATAATTGTCGATCACAAATCGCATAAAAAGCTTCTTGGGAAAAATGGAAAGCCGCTTAAGAGTGAAATCAATACTCTTCGCGACTATAAACGGCAGCTATACATTTACAGTACGCCGATTATTGAGAAGTATAACAAAACGCCAAGCAAGTTAGTATGGAATCATTTTAAAAGCGGAGACTTAACAGTTGTTCCATTTGATTGGGATGAATATAGAGAAGCCTGGGACTGGGCTACAGAACTCATTGATAGGATAATGAGTGAGGAATTTTTCGAGAACAAAGAAGATTATTTCTTTTGTAAAAATATTTGTAACTATAGACATGATTGTGAATATTTGGAGGAAGAATGATCTGGGTTACAGGGGATTGCCACGGAGATTTTAAAAGGTTTTCAACCGATAGATTTCCAGAAGGCAAAGATGCTACCAAAGATGATTATGTAATTATATGTGGCGACTTTGGGTTATGGCATGATACATCAGAAGAGAGATACTGGTTTAAATGGTTAAGTGATAAGCCATGGACTACATTATTTGTTGATGGGAATCATGAGAACTATGATAGATTAAAAGAATATCCGATTGAAGTATGGCAGGGTGGGAAAATACATAAAATAACAGATAGTATTTTCCATCTTATGAGAGGTGAAATATTTATCTTGCAAGATAAAGTGTTCTTCGTATTTGGTGGCGCAAGGTCTCATGATATTTCGGATGGCATCATAGACCCATCTGAAGATGGGTGGCTTCAAAAGGCAAGAATATGGCAAACACAAGGAAAGTTTTTTCGTATTAATCATTACTCATGGTGGAAAGAAGAAATGCCAAATGAGCAAGAAATGAATAATGGCATTTGTAATCTTGAATTTGCTAATAATAATGTAGATTATATTATAACACATGATTGTCCAACAAGTATCTTTATGCATATGTACAGAAATTTAAAATGCGATATCAATGATTTAAATAGATATCTCCAAGATATACAGAGTTCAGTATATTATAAACGATGGTATTTCGGACATCACCATATCAATAAATCTTTTGGCAAGGAAATTTGTTTATACGAAAGGATAGAAAGAATATTATGATAAAAGTAAGAAGCGGAATGTTTGAAACTAATTCTTCGTCCGAGCATTGCTTTTGCATTAATAGTTCAACCGAAACACAAATGTTTCCGAAATATGAGTTTTATATTAGAGATAACGGAAGTGTTTCAATTTGGGATGACGATTTAGGATTTGATAGAGGGCCTTTTGAAATTTTATTTTCTGTATTTAGTAAGGCGAAATATGCTATTGCTTATTACAAGGAAGAAAGATTTGATGAGATACAGGATATTTTTGCAAGAGCATACAATGCAACTAACCCAGAAATAAAATTCACTAAATTTGATATGCCTCATGATTGGAGAGACAGAAATGTAATTGATTATGGATACATAGATCATCAGTCAATTGGTGTATTACCTATGTTTCTTGACATGGAAGGTATTACTCTTGAAGAATTCATTACGAATCCAAAATACGTTATTGTAATAGATGGTGATGAATGTAGATTTTTTGATAGATATAAAAAGAATGGATTGCTAACATCTCTTGAGAGGATTATTTAAATGAAAAAAATAAGAATAGGTATATTTGAAACAAATAGTTCCGCTGTACATAGTCTTATTATTCCAAATGATTTAATCGAGAAATCAGAATTGGAAATCAATGAAGACGGGATGATTGAAGTTGGATTTATTACAAGTGATACAGAATATCCACTCTTTACACAATACGAAAAACTATCATATTTAATCACACAGCTATATTATTCATCTGGATGTTGGTACGAGGATGGTGTTTTGGATAATAATTATGAATTTGGAATTATTCAAGACTATATATGCGAATATACTGGTGCCAAAGGAATTAAAATAAATTACGATCAGGAACCGGATATAAATCATCAAGCGCAGTGGACAAATGGACAAGATAGATTTGTAGATATTTATGATAAAAATGCGTTAATTAGTTTTATCTTTGGCCCAATGATGGTAAAGGAGTATATGGATTAATGAAGAAGATTAGGCGAGCAATGTTTGAAACAAACTCATCAATGATACATTCACTTTCTATTGTAACGGAAGATGATTTTAATAAATTCAAAAATGGAGAACTAATTTTTGATAGATGGAAGGGCGGATTTGTAGATCCGTCCAAAGTGAATCTAGAAGAAGATGAAGACGGACGATATTGGTCTGAACAAGAATATGGTGGAGAATGGTTTGAAGTATCTTTCGACAATTTTACAACACCAAGTGGAGACAAGATGGTTGCCATGAGTTATTACGGTCATGATTGAGGAGGGCTTATGCTGCTTAGCAAATATAAGAATGGAAATGCAATGATCGAGCTTTACGATGATGGAACTAAAATCATGGAAACAGATGATGACGAGTTTGATTTTGAGTTTGCTTCAAGTATGGATGTATGCATTTCCGAGCGTTGTGATAACGGATGCAAATTCTGTTATGCAAACTGTACACCTAATGGAAAGGTCGCAAACTTCGACTGGGGTTTCTTAAACGAAATCCCGGCTGGGGTTGAGATGGCAATCAATATGCAGTTTCCACTTCCAGAAGGATTTGAAGACTTTCTTAGGAAGATGAAAGATAACGGCGTTATTGTTAACGCTACAATCAATCAGCGTCATTTTGAGCAGCATGAAGATTACATTGAGTATCTTGTGAAAGAGCATCTCATTTGGGGCGTTGGTATTTCCCTTGTCCAGGCTACAGAGCAGTTTATTGATTCTGTTAAGCAGTTCGATAATGCGGTAATTCATGTGATCAACGGCGTTGTTACAATGACAGACATGCTGATGCTTGGCAATAAAGACCTGAAGCTTCTTATCCTTGGATATAAAGATAAGGGTCGCGGCGTTTCATATCATGAGAATGAAAAAGCAGAAATCGAAAGAAAACAGGAGATGATGAAGCATTGCATTCCAATCTTTATGAAGATGTTTAAAGCTGTAAGTTTCGATAACCTTGCTTTGAAACAGCTCGACATTAAGAGTCTCGTATCTGATGACGTATGGGATATGTATTATATGGGTAAAGAAGCAACTTCGAGTTTTTATATCAACCTTGTAAAAGGAACCTATAGTCCAAGTTCACTCGACACTTTGGAGTTACCGATTGGGGGACTGAATGTAAAAGAGATGTTCCAGAATATCAAAGGCAAGAGCGCCCTTAACGAGGACTACTGAAATGAAAAATGTGTGTCCTAAATGTGGAAATATAAGAGTGCCAACGCCAACAATTAAAACACATATCAGATGGGTTAGAATGCTACCAAAGGTCGTCAGAGTATTGTGTTACACATGTGACCGATGCGGTTTTAAATGGGAGATGGAAGAGCTTTGAATTACACTATATATCATTGCCATTCAGATTTAAGCGTTTTTAAGGTAGATAGTGTTACAAAGTATAAGGACTATGTCAAGAGAGCTAAAGAGTGCGGGATGACCGCACTCGGGTTCTCTGAACATGGTAATGCGTTTGCATGGGAATCAAAAAAGACTGATATTGAAGCTGCTGGAATGAAGTTTATCTATGCTGTCGAGGTCTATCTCACAGAATCTATTGTTGAAAAGGTGAGAGATAACTACCACACAGTTCTCATTGCAAAAAACTATGATGGCGTACAGGAAATCAATCGGATGGTTACAAAATCATTTGAACGTGACGGTCATTACTACTATGACCCACGTATTACATTCGATGAGCTGTTCGCAACTAGTGATAATGTTATTGTCACGACTGCATGTTTGGCTGGGCCGCTACATAAAGGCAAAGGCGATGTGGTTGAACGCTATCTTAGCTGGATTACGAAGCATAAAGATAGATGTTTCTTAGAAATTCAGCATCATATTGATAGTGAGCAGGTATCGTATAACAAACTGCTGTACGAATTAAGTAAAGAGTATGGGATAAGGCTGATTGCCGGGACTGATACTCACGCTCTTAATGCGGAACACGCAGAAGCACGCATGATTCTACAGAAAAGCAAAAATGTTCACTTTGATGGCGAAGACAACTTTGATTTAACATTTAAAACATACGATGAACTTGTCGAAGCTTATCGTAAACAGAACTCAATTCCAGAAAATGTCTATCTTGAAGCTATTCAGAACACAAACCTGATGGCAGACATGATTGAACCATTTGAAATCAATCATGACCCTAAGTATCCACATATTTATGATGATTCAGAAGCTGCATTTAAGCAGAAAATCAATGAAGGGTACAAGGAATGCGACTTCATACGGAAGAGACATAAGCTTTCTGAATTAAAGCCAATTATCAATGACGAATTTGAGGTATATAAGAAGTGTAAATCAATCGACTTCATGCTTCTTGAACGTCATATGGTGGAATGGGAGAGAAAGAACGGAATTTTAAGGGGATACGGAAGAGGAAGCTGTACTGGTTCTCTTATTTCAGCGCTTCTTGGTATTACCTATATGGATCCCATTGATAATCAGTTGAACTTCTTCCGTTTCATGAATCCCAGCCGTGTTACCAACTGCGATATCGATTGTGACTATGAGGATTCTGCGAGAACAGCGGTCAAAACATATCTATTAAGAGATCATATGGGTCTCTCAAACATTAAGACAGCTGAAATTATTACTTTCAATAGTTTGCAGATGAAAGGCGCGATTAAAGACGTTGGACGTGCGCTTGGTATGCCGCTCAATCTTACACAGGAACTTTCTGATGCGGTAACATTAGACGAAGGAAAGAACCAGGTTATTGATGACAAGTATCGCAATGAGTATCCAGACCTGTTTCGATATGTAGATATCATCACTGGTGTATATGTTTCGATAGGAACACATCCATCAGGTGTATTGGTGTCAGACCACGATATTGAATCTGAAATCGGATTATGTAGAATTAGTGGAAGTGATTATCCGGTATCGATGTTGGATATGAAATCGCTTGATCGCATGATGTACGTTAAGCTTGATATCCTTGGTCTTGATACCATCGGCGTAATTAATGAAGCTTGCAGACTTGCAGGTATTCCACGAATCAATCCGTCAGATCTCGACTATGACGACATGAATGTATGGAAGAGCATCAGAGAAGATTCGACATTAATCTTCCAGTTCGAGTCTGAATCTGCACAAGCATTCTTAAAAGACTTTCTGTCGGACGAAACAATTCGCAAAGTCAAAGCAAACAGCAAAAACTTTAGTATGTTGAAGTGGTTTAGTTTCGGTTCTGCAGCATTAAGACCTGCGTGTGAATCATTCAGAGATGAAGTGGCCAAAGGCGAAACGTATGACAATGGATTGCCCGAACTAAATCAGTTCTTATCTAAAACTCTTGGACGCCTTGCGTTGCAGGAAGATATCATGAAGTTCCTGACGCTTTTCTGTGGCTATAGCGATGCTGAATCTGATAATGTGCGACGTGCTATTGCCAAGAAGAAAGGCACAGCCACGTTGTTACCAGAGATTGAGGAGCGATTTATTGATTATGCTTCAGAACATTACAGCGTTAGCAAAGAGAAGTGCGCAGAAGTTATTAAACCGTTCCTTCAGGTTATTCTGGATGCAAGTGAATACGGGTTTTCGTGGAATCATTCGGATGCTTATGCTGCCACAGGGTATGCTGCAGGATACATGCGCTATTATTATCCGTTGGAGTTCTTGGCTGCGGCTCTTGATACATTTGCGGATGATAAAGAAAAGACGGCTAATATAATTGCCTATGCAAACCGTAGAGGGATTAAGATAGAACCGATTAAATTCCGGTTCAGTCAGGCAACCCACTCTTTTGACAAAGAAAAGAATATTATCTATAAGGGAATTGGAGCTATTAAGTATCTTAACTCAATGGTTGCAGACGAACTTTATAAAATGAGAGATATCAATACAAAGCATTTTGTTGATATCCTCAATAGAATCGGTGAGTCTCCTATTGATACCAGGCAGACAGAGATTTTAATTAGACTTGGATTCTTTTCAGAGTTTGGTAGCGTTGGAAAACTTTTAAGAGTTAACGATTGCTTCAATCTATTGTGGAGTAAGACTGGTAAAAAATTTAAGAAGCTTTTATCGCTGGATTATCGTGAGAAGCTCGGTGTTGATATCGCCAAGTTTGCGACTAAACAAACTGAGAAATCGTATACTGGTGTAGATACAATCAGTTTGCTGTACTACATCGAGGATAAATCTAAGAACATCAAAGACGATATTAGACAGATGGTTGCAGATGAATATGAGTACCTTGGATACGCCTACTCTTATAACAAGATTTACAGTGGTACATATTATGTTGTGGAATGCGAAAAGAAATGGGGTAACACATATATCACACGATATAGCTTGGAAACTGGGATTGAAGATCAGGCGAGGACAAAGGTTAAAGGTCTTGAACCTGGACAGAAGTGTTTCATCGTTGTAACAGATGAGGAAGTAAAGCCGAGAAACAAAAAGCTGCTCGACGAAGATGGGAATCCTGTGTTAGACGAAAAAGGAAGACAGAGATGGGTTCCAGTGCCTGGTACCAGGGTCAATTGGATTAAGAAGTACAAAGTGGTAGCATAAAAATTTTTCTGAAGATGATTAAAAAAGATGTTGCATAATATAATTTACGTGGTATAATGAAGGAGTAGAGATGATCAAGGTTGAAAACGTAAAAGTATATAATATTGGCAGAGCGGTTTATTCTACAAGAAATAGTTATGATTCATGGGATAAGAGTGACAGTGATATTGAGAATGATATTCTTGGCCCAAACGATCTTGAGCTTGCGACTAAACTTGCAAAGGCTGGTTCTCCACACAATAAATTCATGCGTCAGATTTTCGTAACAATGGATATTACGTGCAGCTTGGATTTCTGGAAACAAGCGGATACTTACCAGATTGGCACGACAAAAAATTCATGCAGCACAATGCATCGAATTCATGCAAAAGAATTTTCAATTGATGATTTCAACACCGATGAGATGTCGCAAATTGGAAAGAAGATGATGCAGAGTACAGTAACACTTCTCAATTCTGCAAGATATGCTTATCTTGAAACACACGATAAAGCCTATTGGTATGATATGGTTAGGCTTTTACCGGAATCCTATATGCAGAAACGAACATGGACGGCAAACTATGCTGTGCTTGCTGAGATTGTTAAACAGAGGTCTGGTCATAAACTTAAAGATTGGGATCGATTTATTGATGAGATTATGAAGCTCCCATATGCAAAAAATTTTTTAAAATGATGATTAAAAAAGATGTTGCATAAGATAACAAAGTGTGGTATAGTAAAGAAAACGGAGATCAAAGGAGATTGATATGGTGAAAGAAACTATGACTGTTCATGAAGCACTTAGTGAATTGAAAAGAATGGATAGCAGAATCCAGGACGCAATTAATGACGCAACATTCGTTGCCACCAAAGTACATTCGTCCAAACAGGTTCTTGGAAAGGATGTCGAAAAGTTCCGGGATAATGCGAGAGCATCTTACGTTAAGGTGAGTAGCCTCATTAATAGAAGGAACGCACTTAAGAGAGCCATCACGCTTTCCAATGCCAAGACCACGCTTGAGATCAATGGTAAGCAGTACACAGTTGCGGAGGCTATTGATATGAAGTCTTGTGGTTGCTTGTACACCCAGCTGTTAATCAACACAATGACAACACAGCTTAATCGAGCAAACAAGAATCTTGACTACAACGAGTCAAAGGAATTCCAGAAAGCTGCTGATGATTATCTTGTGGCTATGTTTGGCCCGAAGGAAGCAAAGATTGCTTCGGATGAAATTCGCAAGGCTAGAGAAGATTTTATCGCAATGAAGTCTATCGACCTTGTTGATCCGCTGAGCATTGCTGAAAAGATTCAGAAGCTCACAGACGATGTTACTGCGTTTGCCAGTAAATGCGATTCAGCTCTGAGCGTCAGCAACGCTCTGACAACGATTGAATTCGAGTATTAAGTGAGCGCCCCTGTGGTATCTGCGTTGGGTTCGACTCCCAACCAGGGGCATTCGTTACCTACCGGAAATCATAAACTGCAACCCTTCAGCTATTTCGGCGGTTTGAGATGAAGTAAAACAAACAAAATAAATCGCCTCCTAAATTTTGATAACAAGCAAATGGCTGTTAACCATTTTGGAATGTTTCGACAAAGTATAAAAGATGTCGAGCCAAATCTTCTCAAAGCTCAAAGGTCAAAGTTTAAGGATTAAAGTTCAAAACTAAAAGCTTAGATATAGTAAAGCTTAAACACTAAAGAGGATAAAGAATAAAACTCTTTCAAATCCTCGGTAAACAGTTAGCGGTTTGGTTGTATATGACCCTTGATGATCTGCGAGGCAGGCAGGTAGCGAAAAATATTATTATCCTGAAACTATGATTGCATATGGCGGCTAACCGCCGCCAGCAATGGGGCTTCGCCAAGCGGTAAGGCACAGGACTTTGACTCCTGCATTCGGCAGTTCGAACCTGCCAGCCCCAGTTTATTATCGGTAACTATTTTTGAATACTATTCAAGTTACCGTGTATCGTGTGTCTGGTAATCCTTAGCATGGTTC